>Ga0247608_10002648_pt1 | contig 21868 bp, 18 predicted proteins | sample 176DNAGHGlowgp2_FD_193490 | JGI IMG/M metagenome (GOLD analysis project Ga0247608, IMG submission 193490) | Sheep rumen microbial communities from Palmerston North, Manawatu-Wanganui, New Zealand - 1766 DNA GHGlow gp2 | ecosystem: Host-associated > Mammals > Digestive system > Stomach > Rumen ...
GGGTCTCCGGGTAAATGTCGACGGTTCCTATCTTGACAACTCCAACGGTTCTCAGGTCAGCAACCTCGAGATCCGTAGTAAGGATTCTCTCCTTGTTTTTGTTGAACTGACACCTGCCGACACGCATCAGCCCGAGCCGCAATTGGTCGAAGACGACCTCGTGTTTACTCTTGAGAGCGGTGTTGCTCAGAAGGTGAATCTGCGGGCGTGGGCGTGGGATGCAGAGCGCTGGGATCATCTCACTCTGCAACGCGATACAACGATAATCTCCGGGCGCCCCATCATCGTGTTAGGCCCGCTTACCATTCTAGAGGGCGTCACTCTCACTCTCAGGCGTACCTCTTTATATTTCCATGCTCAGGCTGGCATCGACGTTCATGGCACCCTCATTGCCGACAGTTGCTTGATGCGTGGCGATCGTTTGGACAGGATGTTCGATTATCTGCCTTACGACCGTGTGAGCAGACAGTGGGGTGGCCTCCGTTTCTTTGAGACCTCTAAAGGAAATGTGCTCACGGATACGGAGCTCCGTAACACGGGCGATTATGGCATTCTCTGCGATTCGGCAGCTTTCGATGCCAACGATTTGCGACTCGATTTGCAGCGCTGCATCATCCACAATGGAGGGGGTGCTGGCATTACCTGCCGTAATACGAATATCCGCCTGCAGCAATGTCAGATTACAAATATGGCCGGAGAGTGTGTTTCCATCGAGGGCGGACAGGCTGAGATTCATCGCTGCACCATCGCCCAGTTTTATCCCTTCGACGGCAATCGGAGAGCGGCTCTGTTGTTCACCAATGCTCTCCCGTTGCAGTCGCTGTTCTGCGACAGCTCAATTATCACGGGCTATGCTGACGATGTGATTATGGGTATTCATGCTGATACCACGCAAGTCTTTGAATATCAGTTTTTACATAGCCTCCTTCGCACGCCGAAAGTGGAGACAGCCGATTCCGTACGTTTCTCGAATATCATCTGGGAATCGCCTAAAGACAGCATTCAGAGCACGCGTCAGTTCCGGCTCATCGACGAAGACAACCTCATCTACGATTTCCACCTCGACTCCCTTTCCACAGCGCGCGGCTTCGGCTGCTACTAGAAGATCTAGATACTCTTAAGATTCATGATATTCTAGAACTCTGAGAAGCAGAGCGGCAACAGTGTTTCTATGCCCTCCATCACGTAGACATGTTTGCGGCCGTAAAGCAGGATCTTCATCTGTGCACCGGCTCTTGTCTCCGACTCCAGAATCACTTGTCTGCAAGCTCCGCAAGGTCCTGTAGGCTCCTCGGTTAGTTCACCGTCTGTACCCCTTGCTGCGATGGCCAGCATCTTCACAGGCACGTCAGGATACTGCGAACCGGCATAGAACAAAGCGGTGCGCTCGGCACAAAGGCCGGAAGGGTAGGCTGCATTTTCCTGATTACTGCCCGACAGTTCCACGCCATTCTCCAGGCGCACGGCGGCACCCACACTGAAATGCGAATAAGGCGAATAGCTACGGCCGGTGGCTTCGATGGCCAGCTCTATCAAGTGATTTTCTTCGGCTGAGAGTTCATCGGTCTGGCAGACCTTGATAAGGGATTTTAGTTCAAGATGTTCCATATATTGTTGATATTTGGGGCAAAGATACGAAAAAGAAGCGAAAAGTGAAGAGTGAAAAGTGAAAAAATTGTTGTCGCACGGCATTTTTTCATTTTTAATACGTAATTTTGCACTGTAAAACATTGAAATCATGAAGAAAATCCTCATATTACTCTTCACACTCTCCTGCTCGATATTCACAGCTCATTCACAAGCACGTTGGAACGAGCGCTATCAGCAGTATATTGACCAGTACAAGGACATCGCCATCGAGGAGATGCGCCGTTGGAAGATTCCCGCTTCGATTACACTCGCACAAGGTCTCTTTGAGAGTGGGGCAGGGCAGAGTGAGCTCGCCCGTAGGGGCAACAACCATTTCGGCATCAAGTGCAACGGCTGGAATGGCCGCAAGGTCTATCACGACGACGATGCCCGCAATGAGTGCTTCCGCGCATACGACTCTCCTTACGAGTCGTTTGAAGACCATTCCCGCTTCTTGGTCAACGGCCGGCGCTATCGGAGTCTGTTCAATCTCAAGACTACAGATTATAAAGGCTGGGCTCGAGGACTGAAGGCTGCCGGCTATGCCACCAATCCGCAGTATGCCGACAAGCTCATTGAGATCATCCAACTCTACAAGCTCTACGAATACGACAAGGCCAAAAGTGCCGACCGCTTCATGGTGGAGCATACTAAGGATCATGCCGTTGGCGGTCAGGGGCTGCATCCTATTAAGATCTTCAACAAGAACTACTATCTTGTAGCCCGTCGCGGCGACACCTTCAAATCCATCGGCGAGGAAATCAATATCAGCTACAAGAAAATAGCCAAATACAATGAGCGCAACAAGAACGACCGTTTGACCGAGGGTGAGGTGGTCTGGCTGAAGAAGAAGCAGAAGAAGGCGCCTAAGGACTACAAAGGCCGCCTGCATTACGTGCGTGCTGGCGAATCGATGTACTCCATCGCCCAGTCTTACGGCATCCGTCTGAAGAACCTCTACAAGATGAATCACATGTCGCCCGACGATGATCTCCGCATCGGCCAGGGACTCAAGCTCCGGTAAAGAATTGGGACTACTCCAAGTCCATCATCCGGACGGAGGCGATGAATAACGATGTTATCGGCCCATCATTAAAGACTGGCATCTTCTTCGGCGCCAGTCTATAATGTGAAAATAGCATATATTTATTTTCATAATTCAATAAAAACAATATCTGGTGATGTATACCTGCCCTGCAACCGACGACAACCTCTTCTATCTGGATGATACCATCTTCAAGGAGCCGCTGAGCGTAGAGAAGAGCGAGAATTTGATGAGCTCATTTTAGAGCAGCGCGGCGCCACCTATTGGATTCACTTCGCCGTGCGGCCAAAGGATAATCGCCGCAAGATTCTCTTTGACTGCCGATAGAAACTTAGTGCTGGGGTCAGGCCCCAGCACTAAGTTTTGCGGCGGCGGTGGCGGTCCGGGGTCTCTTTTCGAGGCTCTTTACGGTCAGGCTTTGGCCGATAGGGAAGGCTCGAGTATAAACGGGAGATGAGGTCTGGTCGCCCGATACGCCTGAGACTCTGTTCGATACCGTGCCGCTCCTCTGGCTTATACCAGAAGAAATATTGTCGCTGCGCAAGCTTGTCGCGCTGGCTCTTGGCAGAGAATACGGGTTCGAGCGTATACGGATCGTAACCTGTATACCACGTCTCGGTAGCAACAGTCATAGGGGTGGGTGTGAAGTCCTGCACCTGTTCGAGGTGGAAGTCCAGCTGCTTGGTGATGACTGCCAGTTCAGCCATATCCTCTTCCTGGCATCCTGGATGCGAGGAGATGAAGTAGGGGATGATCTGCTGATGAAGGTTCTCCTCGCGATTGATGCAATCGAAAATGCGCTTGAACTCATAGAACTGTTGGAACGAGGGCTTGCGCATCAATTTCAGCACGCGTTCGCTGGTGTGCTCTGGCGCCACCTTCAGACGTCCGCTCACATGGTTGCATATCAACTCACGGGTGTATTCCATCGCAGCCTGGTTGCTAGTCTCATCCTTACTGCGATGCAGCAACAGATCGTAGCGCACGCCACTCCCGATAAAGCTTTTCTTGACACCCTTGACGGCATCGACGGCATGGTAGATATCCAGCAGTTTCTGATGGTTGGTGTCGAGGTTTGGGCAGATTTGCGGATGAATACAACTGGGACGCTTGCATTTCTCACAAGCATTGAGATTTTTACCGTGCATGCCATACATATTGGCAGAGGGTCCACCAAGGTCGGAAAGGTAGCCTTTGAAGTCTGGCATCTCTACCACTTGCCTTACCTCTTTTAATATGCTCTCTTTGGATCGGCATGAGATAAACTTCCCCTGATGGGCGGAGATCGTACAGAAGGCACAGCCTCCGAAACAGCCTCGATGGATATTCACAGAGTGCTTGATCATATCGTAAGCCGGTATCCGCTTGCCCTTGTATTTTGGATGGGGCTGTCGGGTGTAGGGCAAGTCGAAGGAGGCATCAAGCTCGGCAGTCGTCATCGGGGGATAGGGTGGGTTGATGACGACATAGCGCCCATCTACACCTTGCAGCAGACGGGAGGCATGCATCATGTTCGACTGTTCCTCAATATAGCGGAAATTCTCGGCCTGCTTACGTTTGTCCTTCAGGCATTGCTCATGCGAATGCAGCACGATATCGTTCTCAGAGATACCACCGGGGATGTCTTCCTTCTTTGCAAGATAGACAGTCTGAGGGATGGTTTTGAGTGAGAAACTAAGAGTGAAGAGTGAAGAGTTATGATTTCCTTGCTGTGGAACTGACCCGTCCTGAGTGTAATCACAGTTCTTAGTTCTTATTTCTTCGTTCAAGATCCTTGCCAGTTCGAGGGTTGGCTTTTCGCCCATGCCATAGGTGATCATATCAGCCCCGGAGTCGCAAAGGATACATTTGCGCAGGCTGTCCTGCCAATAGTCATAATGGGTGACACGACGCAAAGACGCCTCAATACCTCCGAGTATCACGGGGACATCGGGGAAGAGTTGTTTTAGGATTTTGGTATAGACGATCGTGGGATATTCAGGACGGAGATCATGACGGCCATCAGGACTATAGGCATCTTCGGAGCGTAGTCTTCGGTTGGCGGTGTATTTATTCACCATCGAATCCATACAGCCTGGGGCCACTCCGAAGAAGAGACGTGGACGCCCGAGCTTCTTGAAATCGCGGAAGTCACCGTGCCAGTCAGGCTGTGGAACGATTGCCACACGGTAGCCTGCGGCTTCGAGGACGCGTCCGATGACAGCTGCGCCAAAAGATGGATGGTCTACATAGGCATCAGCAGAGAACAGGATGACGTCGAGTTCATCCCATCCTCTGAGTTCCAACTCCTTCTTTGTCGTTGGCAGAAAATCCGTCAGCCTATACTCCATCAATTAAATGGTGTTCCTTGGAAGGCACGGGTGGTCATACCCAGGTTCTCGTTGCCTTGATTCTTCCAATTGATATAAAGGATCACTAGCTGCTGGAGTCCGAAAGCCTTCATGTTAGGATGATAGATCACATCGAGACATAGATCCAACAGCGATTTGTCTTTTCCGGCTTGGCTCTCAAGCAGTGAACGGATGTTCAGTTTCAGCTTCTCAAGCACCAGCTCGTCTACATACCCGTTAGAATCAATCAGATCTCTGAAGAACTGGTACTTTTCAATCGTTTCAAGGTGTTCTTCCTTGACTTCAATACTTCTTGTTCCAGAAGAATTTGCCTGTATTTTCATAAGTTCTTTATTAAGTTTGTATTATTGTAATAGAAATGTTAGTATTCCTCTCATTAGAATCCCCTGAATCTGCTTTGATTTGATGCATTCAAAAGGGAAGCCGATGGTCAGAGCGCGATAGTCATTGCCATTATAGGCCACACAAGCACTCTGCAGATTACTGTAGGCCATTGCCGGGTAGGCAGGCTCTACAGGCAGAAGCACGTCGGGATGTTGTGCTGCATAATGCACACTGTTAGGCTGACGCCAGAAGGTGAAGGTAGTACCCAGTCCCTGGATGCTGTCACGCTCCAGAAAATCACTTTGGGTGCCGCCATAGTCACACTTCAGCAGGTTGGCCAGGAAGGCTTTGTCCTGCTCCGACGTCATATCTTTTCCAATATAGGCCCCACTTACAAGCAGAGCGCCTCCCTGTGCAGTATGGGCTACCAGATGCGGGCGCAGTTCCTTGGGGAATGCCTGATACTTCACCAATGAATAGCCATCGTTACATTCTAATCCTAAGATCAAGTCTACCAACGCATAGCCCTCCATCGTCATCTTGCCATTCTCAATGGCTTTCGACGAACAACTGGCAATGCTGTAACGACGGGCAGAAGCAATGGCGCTTGCATGGGTGCGGATGTAATTGAAGTCATTGCCCGCAATGAACTGTCCAGCTAACGAGTCGTTGGTAAAACCAAGTCCCTTCGACGTCTCTTTGCCCATCTGCGAACGGTCGAAGCTGGTTTGAAAACCTCGCCATCCGGCTGTCAGTCCGTAGCTCACACCTATATCCTCGTTGAGGTCAAAGCCTTGTTCAGAGACATTGTCGCGAACTTTTGGCGAAGCGAGACGATGGAATCCGTTGACGATGAGCACCTGCTTCTGAGCTGTGGGATTGTAAAGGGCCGACACCACTTCACTGGGGAAACTTTCACCGCCAGCATTGACGGCAGCTATGCGGAAGGAATATAATTGGTCGGGCTCTAAGTCGATGGTCGTCGATGTCTTGTCGCTATTCAGGAAAACACCATTATCGAAGTCCTCATTGTCTTTCGCTGTGTAGAGCACATAGCAAGTAGGAACGGCTGTTGGCTCGTATGGATCCTCTGTTGCCGTCCAGCTGATTTTTGCCTTGCCCTTTTCTGTAATGGAGACGGATACATTATCAGGTGCCAACGGTTGCACAATATAGTCCGTATGATGCATACGGGCTGAATAACGCAACAGGGTCTTATAGATACTGCGAGCCAGGTCGAAACGGAAATTGGGATCCTGCGCCATTCTCATATCGGCAAAGTTCTGATGTGATAAAGTCTCGAGGATGGCACTTGGCACTTCTGGCATACGACATTCGGAATAGTTGCGATCGTAGAGCTCACGGGTCTGCCATTTGCCGTATTTCCTCCGGATGTCATAGGGAATGTTCACGAGCAGGTCGTCAGCCAGATCACGTGAGGCCAAACGGGTAAAACCAGCATTTAACGTAGAATCGCGGAAGGTGGTCATACAGATAGTCAAGGTACCTGTGTTGGTCTTTCCGTCGCGGGTAAAGCCCGCATCGCTATGAATGGCCAGCGACAGTTCGATGGGTACACCGCGACCTGTGGTGTCTGGCATATAACAGGAACCTCCGCCCAACAGGTTTGACATATACGAACGGGCATTGATATCGTCGCCATAGTCGTCTTGTCCCTCCTTGCTGCTGTAAACCTCGTAAGGCATACCCGCCCATTGCGCATAATAGCGTGAGCCTTCCAGACAACGGGGCATACCGCTTAGTTTGCCACCGCGCTCAATGTTGCCCATACCACCGCCAAACCTTATGGCATCAGCTGTCACAATACCAGGTTTGCTGCTAAGGTTGGAGAGCACCACACGGTTTTGTTCGCTACACCCCTCGTCAAAATCAAAGGTACCCAGATAAACCCAAGTTGATCCACCCATCTGCTGATTGACCCGGAACTCAGTTGCGATACCTTTATGCCAAACGGTATAGTGGGCATCGTCAATGCTTTCGTCAACGGTCTGGTAGCTGACATAGACGGCATAGCGTCCGGCTTCAGGTATGGTGGGCTGGTAAATGGCGAATGCGTCGTGATGCTTGTTCTCCGTGCTCTCAATCATTCGGGCTGTCCCTGCCTCGAAAGGATTCTCATGGTCCACATAGTTACCTGCATGTAAGGCAAAACCTGGTATTTTCGTCATCCGCCAATAAGTTTCGCCTTGCTCCATATAGCCAACAGACAATGAGTCGTTGTCGACGATGACCTCGTTCTTCTGCCAGTCGCGTTCACGTGGGGTGAACACGTTAGCTCCTGCATTCTCCAACATGGGAATGAGGTATGGATTGACGATAGTCTGTGTAAACAGGTCCTCGCTGGTGGCGAAGAGGGGAGGACGCTGCCACTTCCATTGATCGTCGGGTATGCTGTAGTAGATACCATGACTGGCCCAAACGGTAAAATGCCGATTATAGAGCCCGCGTGTAATCTGATAAGATCGCGAGGCATTCTGCACCCAAGGCTTTCCCTTGTAGTCGATATCTCCCCAAGTACGGTTTCTGTCAACGGGGTCGGACAAGCGGTTAGAAATCAGGTCTTCGATAGCCCATCCACCCGTTTTAACCGTGAGCTGGTAGTTCTGGATGGAGTCGGGCAACAGTTTTCTGATATCGGAGTAAATGAACTCTGTAGAAGGTTTGGTGAACAGCTGCTCGCCAAAGGCATTATTGGCATAGACCGTTACCGTCTTTAGTGAATCGTTGACACGAAGGCTGTCCAGATGCGATTTGTTGCGAATTATCTGCCCAGCTGCATGGTAGTTCACAAAATAGTTCTCCAAAGGATTCTTCGCTGTTTTCTGAGCCAAAGACAGGAGGGCTGTGAGACCAGCCCACAAGGTGACGACCAGTCTCTTCTTATTCATCATTCAATGTTTCCAATTGTGAAGTTTTCGGGATGCTTACCCTTGAAATCTTTAAAGTATAGTTTAATTTCTCTCATGTCGTCTTCCAGATTTCCTGTTGGGATAATAGTCTTAGTACACTGAATCAGACGCTTCTCATAATCAATGCCATATAACAGGATGGGCAGATTAGCTTTGAATCCAATGAAATAAAACCCTTTTTTCCACTCCGGATTCTTCGAACGGGTTCCCTCGGGTGTGATGCAGAGATGGAACTCTTTTGTTTGCTTGGCGGCCTGTGCCATAGCATCGGTCATGCTCGACTTCTTCTCACGATATACGGGAATACCTCCCAAGCGCTTAAAGATAGGGCCTAATGGCCAAAAGAACCACTCTTTCTTCATCAGGAAATTACACTGAAAGTCCTCGGCACCACTATATAATATGCCTAAAATAAAATCCCAGTTGCTGGTGTGTGGGGCCAAACAGATAATGTATTTGCCAGGATGTTCTTGCGTTACATTAACCGTCCACCTCATTCGACTGTATAACAGCCATCTACATAATGATTTCCACATATTAACTATTCAGCTGATCAATGATGTCACTGATTTGTGCGGTGAATTTCTCTTTCAGATCCTTGAAATAGATTTGAGCCGAAAGACCAGGCTCAGGATGCGAGGCCCGACGGATAAACTCGTCCTCTACTTTCAGAATAGAGAATAGCAGCGCCTCAGCATTGCTCTGCTGAGCCTTAGCACCATATAGTGATACAGCGATGGCCTCTGCAAAAAGATCCTCACAAATCGAATGAATCGCGCGTTTCAAATTTTTCTTACTTGACATGTCTATTCCTCCTTTTTGGTATGTTTTGATATATTCACTAAGCAAAGATAGAAAAAAAACTTCATTTCCCAAAGAAATGTATCCACAAAAAATATTAAAATGCTGATTTTACCCCTTTTTCTTTCATTTTTCTAATAGAAATTGATTAATTTTGCACGCAAATTGAAAATTATTCATTCAAATTTAAGGATTAAAACATTATGGAAAAAAGTGCATTGCAGATAGCAAGAGCCGCTTATCAGCCCAAGTTGCCTAAGGCTCTTCAGGGCGCAGTAAAAATCAAGGAGGGTCAGCCTACCCAGAGTGTAGGTGATCAGGAAGAGATCAAGAAGTTGTTCCCCAACACCTACGGTATGCCTATCGTAGAGTTCGAGCCTGCTACAGAGGCCAATCATTCCAAGATGAATGTCGGTATTATCCTCAGCGGTGGTCAGGCTCCTGGCGGTCACAACGTGATTACCGGTCTCTTCGACCAGATTAAGAAGCTGAATCCTGAGAACCGCCTGTTTGGTTTCATCCTGGGTCCTGGCGGATTGGTTGATCACAACTATATGGAACTCACCAAAGACATTATCGATGAGTATCGTAATACAGGTGGTTTCGATATGATCGGTTCTGGTCGTACTAAACTAGAGAAAGTCGATCAGTTTGAGAAGGGTCTGGAGATCATCCGCGAGCTTGATATCAAAGCAATCGTGATTATCGGTGGTGATGACTCCAATACCAACGCTTGTGTGCTGGCTGAATATTATGCAGCCAAGAACTATGGTGTACAGGTAATCGGTTGCCCGAAGACCATTGACGGCGACCTGAAGAACTCTCAGATTGAGACTTCTTTCGGTTTCGATACTGCTTGTAAGACTTACTCTGAGCTGATTGGTAACATTGAGCGTGACTGTAACTCTGCTCGCAAGTACTGGCACTTCATTAAGGTGATGGGACGTTCGGCTTCTCACATCGCGCTCGAGTGCGCTCTGCAGACACAGCCGAATATCTGCCTTATTTCTGAAGAGATTGAGGCAAAGGCTATGAGTCTCGACGATATCGTTGATTATATTGCTAATGCCGTATGCGTACGTGCTGCTGATGGCAACAACTTCGGTACTGTGATTATCCCAGAGGGTGTCATCGAGTTCATCCCTGCTATCAAGAAACTTATCGCCCAGCTCAACGATGTTCTCGCTATGCCTGAGGCAAAGGAAATCAGTCGCGACGAGCAGGTAGACTTCGCCAAGAGTCATCTCACAGCAGAGAATCTGGCTGTATTCAATAGTCTTCCTGTTGGTGTTGCCCGTCAGCTTGCTCTCGATCGCGATCCTCACGGAAACGTACAGGTATCACTCATCGAGACTGAGAAACTGCTCTCTACGATGGTAGCTCAGAAACTTGAGAAACTGAAGAAGGCGGGTAAGTATGTGGGTAAGTTCGGTACTCAGCATCACTTCTTTGGTTATGAGGGCCGTTGTGCAGCGCCTTCAAACTTCGATGCTGACTACTGCTATGCCCTTGGTACTTCTGCCGCTCAACTCATTGCCAACGGCAAGACGGGATATATGGCCATCGTGAAGAACACGACCGCTCCTGCTGACCAGTGGATTGCAGGCGGTGTGCCCATCACGATGATGATGAATATGGAGCGTCGTGCCGGTGAGATGAAGCCAGTGATCCGCAAGGCTCTCGTTGAGCTCGACGGTGCTCCTTTCAAGGAGTTCGCTGCTCATCGCGACGAGTGGGCTCGTAAGACTGCTTACGTCTATCCTGGTCCTATCCAGTATTGGGGCCCCACAGAGGTTTGCGACCAGCCTACCAGAACACTTGCCTTAGAAAAGGCTAAATAAATGTCGAAGAAGCGAGTTGTTCGCCGAAAGGGCGTTGGCGTTACTCATACCTATCATGGTGTGGGTAAACGTCAGCGCCCCAATTTTTTAATCCGCCTGCTTCAGAAAGTTCCTTCCTGGGGATGGTGGTTGGGCGGCATCGCTATCATTGCCGGCTACGTCTGGTTTTTCTATTATTTCTTTGTGTCACCTTTCGGTTTCCGTTGGCGCGCCCTTTATGGCGATGTCAGCTATCCTGAAGGCTATGAGATTCATGGTATTGATATTTCCCACCATCAAGGACCTATCGACTGGGAGGAGCTGAAGGATAACGGCATGATCAATAAGTGCCCCGTTCGTTTTGTGATGATTAAGGCAACAGAGGGCGCTACCCAGATCGACGAGAACTTCCGCGAGAATTTCTATCAGGCTCGCGAATACGGCTTCACCCGTGGCGCTTATCATTTCTATAGTGTGCACACACCCGCTGAAGAGCAGGCTTATCATTTCCTGAAGGTAGTGAAGCTCGAAAACGGCGACCTACCGCCTGTGCTCGATGTGGAGCATAAGCCGAAGAACCAGACGGATGCAGAATTCAAGAGTTCAGTGCTCCAATGGCTTGATATTGTGGAGAAACATTATCAGGTCAAGCCGATTCTCTACACCTATTTTAAATTTAAGATGCGCTATCTCAACGATTCTATCTTCGATCAGTATCCTTATTGGATAGCCCATTATTATGTCGACTCTTTGGAGTATCAGGGCCCGTGGAAATTCTGGCAGCATACGGATGTAGGACGTTTGCCTGGTGTCAAGGGAAATGTCGACTTCAACATCTACAACGGTTCCTACTATGACCTGCGCCAGATGACCATTGGCTCGCAGGAAACCATAGGTGAGAAAGCTTACGGAATGTAAAAGATAAAATAATAATCCCCGCTAAACGGCGGGGATTATTATTTATCCGTTCATCGACAGGAGGAATTCCTCATTGTCGTGCGTCTGAACCAGGCGATCTCGGATGGTATTCATTGCCTCGATGGGGTTCATCTCAGCAATATACTTACGCATAATCCACATACGGTTAAGTGTCGTCTCATCATGCAGCAGATCGTCACGACGTGTTGACGACTGTACCAGATCGATAGCTGGGAAGATACGTTTGTTCGACAACATGCGGTTGAGCTGGATTTCAGAGTTACCTGTACCCTTGAATTCTTCGAAGATCACCTCGTCCATCTTAGAACCGGTATCTACGAGAGCGGTAGCAATGATGGTTAGCGAACCACCTCCCTCGATGTTACGGGCAGCTCCGAAGAAACGCTTGGGCTTCTGTAGGGCGTTGGCGTCGACACCACCGGTGAGCACCTTACCGGAAGCTGGCTGCGCGGTGTTGTAGGCGCGTGCCAGACGGGTGATAGAGTCGAGGAAGATGACCACATCGTGACCGCATTCCACCATACGCTTAGCTTTCTCGAGTACGATACCAGCAATCTTAACGTGACGGTCGGCGGGCTCATCGAAGGTAGAGGCTATCACCTCGGCATCTACGGTACGGGCCATATCGGTCACCTCCTCAGGACGTTCGTCGATGAGTAGCATCATGATATAGGCCTCAGGATGGTTGGCAGCGATAGCATTGGCGATATCCTTCATCAGGATGGTCTTACCGGTTTTGGGCTGAGCTACGATGAGTGCACGCTGACCCTTGCCGATTGGTGAGAAGAGGTCGACAATGCGGACTGAAGGATTAGTTGTTTCCTTGTCGCCACAAAGTGTGAATTTCTCTTCAGGGAAGAGTGGCGTAAGGTGCTCGAAGGCCACACGGTTGCGTACCTCAGAAGGATTGCGGCCGTTGATGGTCTTGATATTACACAGAGCAAAATATTTCTCATTATCGAACGGTGGACGCACGGTACAATCTACCACATCGCCCGTCTTCAGACCATTAGCCTTAATCTGTGCGGGTGACACATAAATATCGTCGGGTGAGGAGAGATAGTTGTAATCGCTGGAACGGATGAAACCATAACCGTCGGTAAGAATCTCGAGCACGCCGTTGGCGGTGATAACATCAGCAAAATCGTACTTGGAGGCTGCGACGGGTGCTTGTTGCTGACCTCTCTCTGAAGATTGTGTAGCTACAGGGCGGTCGAAGATGTCGAGGGTAGGGATAGCCGCCTGATCTTCAACGGGGATATCAAGCACGGTGATGAAGTCGGTGCCGTCACCAGGATCACCTGCCCAGACGCCTTCTTCATCTATCTCAGGCTCGTCGGAAGGTAGGTACTCATGACCGCGCTCCAACTTCTGCTTGAGTTGCTCCATCATCTGCAATTGCTCCTCACCAGCCTCTTCGGTATTACCGACGGCAAAGGCCTCCTCAGGCACGAAGTCTGGTGCGGCCTCTTCAACAGGAGCCTCTAATTCCGGTTCTGCTGCAGCTTCAGCCTCCTGAACTTCCAGCTGTTCTGCTTCGGCAGCAGCAGCTTCTGCAGCCAGCTCCGCTTTTGTCTTACGACCGCGACGCTTAGGCTTCTCTTCGACAACCTCCTCAGTGGCAGGCGCCTCAGTCTTGGCTTTAGCTTTCGTAACGGGCTCGTCGCTGAACAGCGAGGGTGTCTCTACCTTCTTGCGTTTCTTGGCTGTAGTGTCGAGGTTCTCGCCCTCCTGACCAGTCACAGTGTAAACTCGGCTCGTATCTTTTTTCTGAATGCGTGTTCTCTTCTTCTTGGGGGCTTCTCCGCCAACGGCACTGTTTTCAGCAGCCTTGTCGAGAATGGCATAGACGACAGTCTCGAGCGAGTCGTCCTGCTTCACCTTAATGCCCAATTCATTCGCGATACCCATCAAATCGGGTACTGCCATTGATTCTAAATCTTCTTTTGTATACATACACGTAATGCAGTCATGAAAACTGCGATAAGTTTGAAAAATGAGTGAAAAATGCTTCCTGAACGGAAGCGTGTTTTTGAAAATCGAGTGCAAAGTTACACATTATTTTCATAACTTCCAAATATTTCCCGAAAATTTTGTTAACTTTGCAGCGAAAATTCAAACGATATGGAAATAAAGAAGGCAGAATTCACGCTCAGCGCCCCAATTGTGTCGATGTGTCCCAAAGATACCAAGCCCGAATATGCATTTATCGGAAGGTCGAATGTGGGCAAGTCGAGTCTCATTAATATGCTGACGAACAATAAGAAACTGGCCAAAACTTCGGCTACACCTGGTAAGACGCTTCTCATTAACCATTTTATTATTAATAATGAGTGGTATCTGGTCGACCTGCCCGGTTATGGTTTCGCCAAACGCTCGAAGACGGAGATTGCCAAACTCAGTCAGATGATTCAGGGTTATATCCTGCAGCGCGAGCAGCTGGTGAATGTGTTCCTACTGATTGATGTGCGACTGGAGGCTCAGAAGATTGACCTTGAGTTTATCGAGTGGTTGGGGCAGTCGAGCATGCCCTTCGCCATCGTATTCACGAAGGCCGACAAATTAACTCCCAACAAGGTGCGTCAGAATGTCGAAGCCTATAAGAAAGTCTTGCTGGAGACTTGGGAGGAGTTGCCGCCCATCTTCATCACATCGTCAGAGAAGAAAGAGGGTAGGGACGAACTGCTCAACTACATCGAGCAGTGTAATCAATTGTAAACAGTAAAAATGGCGAAGGAAATCCCATACTTGGACGTTCAGAACCTTACCAAGTCGTTTGGCTCTCTGATGCTCTTCGAGGATATCAGTTTCTCTATTGCTGAAGGGCAGAAGGTTGGATTGATAGCGAAGAACGGTACGGGCAAGTCGACATTGCTATCCGTACTCTCGGGCAAAGAGGGCTACGATAGTGGAAGTATCATCTTCCGTCGCGACCTGAAAGTCGGCATGCTCGAACAGTCGCCCGTATTCGATCCAGAGGAGAGCGTTCTTGATGCCTGCTTTAACCATCAAGGCAATCCTGAAAAGGTACTGAAGGCCAAACAGGTACTTACACAGTTGAAGATACGCGATCTGCAGCAGCCAATGGGACAACTCTCAGGCGGTCAGCAGAAGCGTGTGGCTTTGGCCAATGTGTTGCTTACCGAACCCGACCTTCTGATTCTCGATGAGCCTACCAACCACTTGGATTTGGAGATGATCGAGTGGCTCGAGGGCTATCTGGCTCGCGGACGAAGGACATTGCTGATGGTGACGCACGACCGATTCTTTCTGGATCGTGTCTGCTCCGTTATTCTCGAACTCGACGACCAAACCATCTATACCTATCGTGGCAATTACTCCTACTATCTGGAGAAACGTCAGGAGCGACTCGACAACAAGCGCGCTGAGATAGCCCGTGCCAACAACCTCTATCGCACCGAGCTGGATTGGATGCGACGCATGCCTCAGGCGCGAGGTCATAAGGCCCGCTATCGTGAGGAGGCTTTCTATGAACTGGAGCGTTTGGCCAAACAGCGCATCGAAGAGCGACAGATACGGTTGAAGTCGAGAAATGTCTATATCGGCTCGAAGATATTCGAGTGCCAGTATGTATCGAAACGGTTCGACGACCTCATTATTCTGAATGAGTTCTACTATAATTTCTCGCGCTTCGAGAAGATGGGTATCGTGGGCAATAACGGTACCGGCAAGTCGACCTTTCTGAAACTGCTCTTAGGTCAGATACCGCCCGACAATGGCCGGTTTGATATCGGCGACACCGTGCGTTTCGGCTATTTCTCGCAGGAAGGACTTCAGTTCAACGAACAGCAGAAAGTGATCGATGTCGTGCGCGACATTGCTGAATATATCGATATGGGTGGCGGTAAGCATTTCTCAGCCTCGCAGTTCCTGCAATATTTCCTTTTCACACCCGAACAGCAGCATAACTATGTCTATAAGCTCTCGGGCGGTGAGCGAAGGAAACTCTACCTCTGTACGGTGCTCATGAAGAACCCCAACTTCCTCGTGCTCGACGAGCCTACCAACGACCTCGACATCGTGACGCTGCAGATTCTGGAGGAATACCTTCAGGATTTCCCGGGCTGTGTGATTGTGGTGAGCCACGACCGTTATTTTATGGATAAGGTGGTCGATCATCTGCTCGTGTTCAAGGGCGACGGCGAGATAAAAGACTTCCCCGGCAACTATACGCAGTATCGCGAGTGGCAAGCTCTCCAGCCAAAAGAAGCTGCAGATGCCAGAGATTCTAGGAATCCCAGAGATTCTAGGAATCCTAGAGAATCTAGAGATCCTCGAGAGTCTAGAAGAAAGATGACCTATAAGGAGAAGACCGAGTTTGAGCGTTTGGAGAAAGAAATCGCTGCCCTTGAGGCAGAGCAGCATCAGCTGGAAGAAGCGCTCTGCAGCGGCACTCTCTCTATCGACGAACTGACTGAGAAGAGTAAACAGCTGCCCTTGCTGAAAGACGAGCTCGACGAAAAATCGCTCCGTTGGCTCGAACTCTCAGAGATAGAAAACTGACGATTATGATTCATCAACAATATCCATCACAACTACTGGAAAAGGCGGTCTCTGAGCTGTCACGGCTGCCGGGCATAGGACGTAAGACTGCCCTCCGTCTCGCCCTTCACCTGCTGCGTCAGGATACCGAAGATGTGGAACGCTTCACAGAGGCGATTGCCCAGATGAAGTATGAGGTGAAATACTGTCAGAAATGCCATAACATCAGCGATACTGACATCTGTCCCATCTGTGCCGACCCGCGCCGCGACAGTTCGCTGGTCTGTGTGGTGGAGAATATCCAGGATGTGATGGCCATCGAGAACACCCAGCAGTATCACGGTCTCTATCATGTGCTGGGAGGCATTATCTCACCGATGGATGGCATAGGCCCAGACGACATCGAGATTGACTCGCTTGTGAAACGAGTGGGCGAGGGGGGCGTCAAGGAGGTGATTCTTGCGCTGAGCTCCACGATGGAGGGCGACACCACCAATTTTTATATCTACCGTAAGTTAGCACCATATAATGATGTGAAGGTGAGCATCATCGCGCGAGGTATCTCTGTGGGTGACGAACTGGAATATACCGACGAGGTGACGCTGGGGCGCTCCATTCAGAACAGAATTGTATTCGAAGGAAAATAAAACAAATGAAGATATGAAAAAAGTTAGCAAACAATTGATATTTATTTTTGTGCTGCTGATAACCGTCGCTTTGGCCATCGTTGTACTCTATGAGTGCGGCGTTATGGAGTCGGGCGTGCTGGCCGACAGCAAGCAGACGGAATTTGTGGCGATGACCGTTATGGAACTAACCTCGCTTTTATCTGCCTTCCTGGGGTTGCGCCTATTTAAGTTCCCGAAGATACATGAGAGCCTGGTCACCCGCAAAGCGCCGGCCATGCTGACGTGGGGCACGCTACGTCTGCTGGTGCTCGAGGTGCCGATGGTGGTCAACACCTATTTATATTATATTTATATGAATACCACGTTCGGCTATTTGGCTATCATCCTGCTGCTCACCCTGCCGTTTGTCGTGCCGACAGTGAGCCGTTGCATTGCCGAGACCACAGATGAAGAGAATAGCGAAAAGTGAAACTGTCGATTGTCATAGTCAGTTATAATGTGTGTCGCTTCGTGGCCCAGTGCCTCGACAGCGTGCAGCGGGCGTCCGAGGGCATCGATGTCGAGGTGTTTGTTGTCGACAATGCCTCCGCCGATGATACCGTGAGCCATATCGGTCGTCATTACCCTTGGGTCAGGCTGATAGCCAACGATGATAATCTGGGCTTCTCGCGCGCCAACAACATGGCCATCCGTCAGTCTCAGGGCGAATACGTGCTGTTGCTTAATCCTGATACCATTGTTGCCGGGTCCACGCTCCGCGAGTGTATCGGCTTTATGGATGTACATCCTCAGGCGGGTGGTCTGGGGGTGAGGATGCACAATGCCGACGGTTCGCTGGCTCCCGAGTCGCGTCGGGCCATCCCGTCGCCTTGGGTGTCGTGTCTGAAGATGCTGGGGTTTACCAAGCGTTATTATATGAGCCATCTGTCGTGGGACGAACCGGGCCGCATCGAGGTGGTCAGCGGGGCCTTTTTCATGCTCCGACGGACAGCCCTCGATCAGGTGGGACTTCTCGATGAGGACTTTTTCATGTATGGCGAGGATATCGACCTGTCCTACCGTCTGCTGAAGGGAGGCTGGGAGAACTGGTACCATCCTTCCGACATCGTCCACTTCAAGGGCGAGTCCACCCAGAAGTCATCGTTCCGATATGTGCACGTCTTTTATCAGGCGATGCTCATTTTCTTCCGCAAGCACTATGGGCATCAGAGCATCCTGTTCACTTTGCCCGTCAAGCTGGCTATCTATTTCCGTGCAACCCTCGCGCTGATTGATCTTGTCCGTAAAAAGCTTCATCTATGAGCACTCCATATCCAAAAGTTCATCTGCGTGCCATCGAGCCTGAAGACCTCGACATGCTCTATCGCATCGAGAACGATGTGAAATTGTGGAATGTGGGCATCACGAATGTGCCTTACAGCCGCTATGCCCTTCACGACTATGTGGCGAATGCCTCAGGCGATATCTATGCCGACCATCAGGTGCGGCTGATTGTCGAGAATGAGCAGCAGTCGGTGGTGGGCATCGCCGACATTGTGGATTTCGATGCCGCCAACCGTCGGGCGGAGATCGGGTTGGTGATCGAGCAGCCTTACCGCGGTCAGGGCTACGGCTTCTCTGCGATGCAGGAGCTGGCCCGCTACGCCCTCGAGGTGCTGCATCTGCATCAGCTGTATGCCATCATTGATGTGGGCAACGAATCGTGTCTGCAACTGTTCCGCCAACTGGGCTACCGAGAGTCTGCGCAATTGAAAGACTGGCTCTACGACGGCCGCAAATACCGTGATGCCATAGTGATGCAGACTTTTTTTTAAAAAAAGCCAGAAAAAGTTTTGTGGTTTCGGAAATATTTCATACCTTTGCACCCGCAAAAGAAGGAAAGGCTATCCGGTGCGTTAGTTCAGTAGGTTAGAATGCCTGCCTGTCACGCAGGAGGTCACGAGTTCGAATCTCGTACGCACCGCTTCTTTTTCCACTTTGCATCGAGGTGCGTTAGTTCAGTAGGTTAGAATGCCTGCCTGTCACGCAGGAGGTCACGAGTTCGAATCTCGTACGCACCGCAAAGCCATCGGAGACTCCGATGGCTTTTTGTTTTACATTCAAAATGAAAACAATGAAAAAGACCGCCAGAAGGGAGTCGTGAGGAAGGACTAGCGGAAATGATACCTACTGTAGGCGGTAGAACACGCCGATGGTGCCGTAGACAGGGTAGAGTGTCTGATCGATGGTCTTAAAGTCGGCGGGGAAGATGCCGGTCAGCCCCCAGTTGAGGTCGGCAGACAGGCCCAGGTTCTTACAGATCTGGAAGTCGGCGCCCACTGCGATGCCCATTTGCAGGCTGCGTATGTCATCGTTGAACTCATACGTGGCCCATTCCCCTTCCTTGTCGCCCATGAGGATTTTGACGCCGGTGGGATTGCCCTCGCGCAGATAGCCGTCGGAGGCGATGCCACTGAACTCCTTGCTGAGCAGTAGCGAGATGTAAGGCCCTCCCTTGAGGATGACTTTCTCGCCGAGCTGGAGCGTAGCCTGCACGGGAATGGTGAGCATCCATTGCTTCACTTGCTGACTGATGTGGCCGGTGAATCGTCCCGATAGCTTCGAGTCGCCCTTCACCACCTCCATCTGATAGGACTTGACCGTTACGTCACCATCCATGCCTTTATTCTCGAAGCGGATGCCCGCCATGATGCCCCACTGCTTCGAGAGCGGCAACCGTGCGTCGAGGCCCACCATCAGCGAGGGCGTCAGTCTGTAGCTGTTGATTCTGCGGATGGTCTCAGGCAGCGGAATGGGAGTCGTGCCTCCGATGTTGTAGCCTGCGCGGGCCCTGAGTTGCAGCTCTTCGAGGATGCCAGCCTTTACATGGCCAGCCGTTCCGAACGTCAGCATCATCACTCCCATCGCGAATATCCTAATTCTCATTGATATCATAAATCTTACCTCTTACCTCTTAACTTTTTCCTCTCAAATCACTTCTCAAATGACACCTCTACCTCGTCGACGAACAGCATACTGCCGATGGCCCCCTCAAACTGCGCGCCCCGCAGGCTCGACGAGAAGACGATGGCCAGGTTGAAGTCTTTCCTGGCTACCATGTCGTCGGGTGCATCCTTGCCCTCGAAGAACATTTCGAAGGGTGTCCACTCGTTCGTGGGCGGCAGCGAGGCCACGCTGGCCACCTTGTAGACAAGCGGGTGGTCCATCAGCCGGTCGAGATCCTCCACGTCGTCGCCATAGAGGAACGTGGTCTTACCCTTTTCGTCGAGTTTACGATAGAAGACGGCGTAGATGCTGGCCTCGTCGGTGCGGTCAGGTATCACGGTCATGTCCTTGTTGATAAACTCCTTGCCGGGCAGATACCTGTAGTAGCCTGTGATGCGTACGGGCTCTCGGTCCCATGCTACGCCGAACTGTGTCGTCTTCAGGGGGTCTTTGAGCACCATGTCGGCGTTGAACTTTCCGAGGAACAGGTTTCCTGCGGCGATGGGCTTGCCGACGAGTTGTCCCAGCGCGCCGGTCGACAGGGTCTGCATGCATGCGCAACGGCCCTCATAGCCGTTCTCGGCCCTGAAGGTGGGGAATCCGTAGGCAAGGACACTGCCGTTGCAGGTCAGTGCGAAGCCCGCATTGCCCGAGGCCCAGAAGTTCTGCTCCTCACCGTTTTGATCGTAGTCGAAGAACTGGTGGTATTCATAGCTGGAGCCGAACATATTTCCACCGGTTATCTCGGCTATATTCTCGAAGGAGAACTTATTTTTTGGCAGCACTGGCTCTGTGAAGCTGACTTTGTAGGTGCGCTTCCACTGGCGGTCCTGAGATGTGACGGTGTAGGTGATGGGGCCGTGCGTGAAGTCCTGCATCGAGCCGCTGGCGGGTTCGATGGTGGCGCCGTCGGTGATCCTGAAACTGACGGGTATCTGCCGGGGCAGCGAGAGCATCGACCGCACGGTGAAGGTAATAGCGACCTCGCTCGAGTTGATGTTGTCCTTGCGCATCTCGGCGGTCTGGTAGAAATTCTGCTCGTATTGTTCGCCTTCTATCCAGGCACTCTCAATGTCGCACTCCTGATTCTGTGCTTCGTCCTTGATGCACGATGTCATGAAGCAGCACAGGATGATGGCTATTATGTACTTTCTCATACCTATTGATTGTAATTGCGGGTGCAAAGTTACTAAAAATTCGCGAAACTGTGCTGGGCATCGGGAATTTTTTGTAGCAATCGTAAGCTACTATCCCTTTCTTCGCAATCTCAACAGATTCCTAATATTGGTTTTGTAAAAAATTTTAAGAACATAACACTAATAGTAAAATACATAGAATTCTCTCGATAGTTTATCTCTGACTTCTCATCGCCAATAAACTTATGTCAATCGAATTTATTGCCTCTTTCAATAAATTCTGTACTGATTGTTTCACAATCCAATGAAGTTCTCCTTCAGTTAATCCAATTCTTCTTTTCATATATATGTATTTTTTTTTAATCAATACTTAGTTATTATTTAATAGTTTGTCTCATTTTGAACTACATAGCGCATATTGGACTGAGCACTTACCCTCTTTGGGACAAATAATGAGTGCCCTATTTGGGTGCAAAGATACGAACCATATATCAAAAACAAGAATTGTTGCACAAATGTTGCACCAAAAAGAAAGAAGATTGCTGTATCTATTTGATAATCAGCAATCTTCTGAAATTTTAAAGTAGTCGATAGGGGAATCGAACCCCTATGCCAAGATTGAGAATCTTGTATCCTAACCATTAGATGAATCGACCAACATTTCCAAGAACGCTTTCGCAGAGATCCCCTCGGTGCGGAAGGAGGGGGATTCGAACCCCCGGTACGGGAACCCGTACGGCAGTTTAGCAAACTGCTGGTTTCAGCCACTCACCCAT
>Ga0247608_10002650_pt1 | contig 21853 bp, 33 predicted proteins | sample 176DNAGHGlowgp2_FD_193490 | JGI IMG/M metagenome (GOLD analysis project Ga0247608, IMG submission 193490) | Sheep rumen microbial communities from Palmerston North, Manawatu-Wanganui, New Zealand - 1766 DNA GHGlow gp2 | ecosystem: Host-associated > Mammals > Digestive system > Stomach > Rumen ...
GACATCTCCGAGATTGTCAAAACGCCTGTCCTCATATATCTCCTTGGGCGATATGTGACAATGGTAGTCGATTATGGGAAGTCCTTTGGCATAATCATGGAAAAGATGTTTGGCCGTATCGTTTCCGAGTATAAAATCATCATCCATAAAAGATCTCATTTTCTTTTTCCTCCGAAGTGTGATCGTGACCGGCATAAAAAACCTGCCGGATTACATGCTAATTATATAGATTCAAAAGAAAATACTACAATGATAAAGTTGTTTACTACATTGCATTTATTGCTTAAAATGACTTTTTCGAGTAATATGGAGATATGAAGAAAAATCTGACCACAGAATATGATGACAGACAATATATGTCCGACAGCGATTATGAGCTGTATTACTACCGGGATGTCAAACCCGGCAATCGTACCGGACTTCACACGCACCCCTATTATGAATTTTACTTCTTTTTGGAAGGTCACGCGGAAGCTTTGGTCAAGCAGGAACACTATATGCTCACATACGGGGACATTCTTATCGTTCCGCCCAAAGTGTCCCACGGTATTTTTGTGCACGACTTTGATATCCCTTACAGGCGCTTTGACCTGTGGATCAGTGTATCATTCTTTGACAGTCTCTTAGCAATGAGCAAAGACTACGGCTATGCCGCCGATATGGCATTAACCGAAGACAGACACGTGATACATACCGACAGGATCACTTTCAATTCCATTCTGTCCAAACTTTTTTACATTATAGAAGAAGAACGCGGAGACCGGTTCGGCCGGGAGAGTCAGCTAAAGCTTAGTGTATCCGAACTGTTACTGACTATCAGCAGACTTGCCAATGAACAGTTTACCGAGCGGAAGGTCACGCAGGATGCGCTTTATCAGAATATATGTGATTTCATAGAGCATAACATAGATGAAGATCTGTCACTTGACAATATCGCAAAACATTTCTTTTTGAGCAAGTTCTATATATCCCATGTGTTCAAAGAAAATATAGGCATTTCCATACACAGATACATCGCCAAAAAAAGGCTCCAACTCTGCCATGATGCCATCATGGGAGGGGAGCCTGTTTCTCAGGTCTGTAATGATCACGGTTTTGACGACTATTCAAGTTTTTATCGGGCATTCAAGAAGGAATACGGTATGTCGCCCAAGGAACTTGTTCAGCGTTCCAAACACAGCATTGATCAAAGCACCTGAAAAACCCTTATCCATAAAATGCTTCCGGGCACTTTTCATTTCAATGCACCACCCTTTCTTTATTTTGGGTTAGGCATTGCTAACCCGGGTGTTATTATAAATACTTTTGAAAAAGAAAACAACACCCGGAAAAAAAATAATTTACCATGAGCCGTCAGATTCTTCCTGCATAGATGACCGGGATCAGCATCAGAGCATTATCTCCATGTATCTTCTGAAGGTTTCAAACCCGACAGATTCGTAGAAGGCAAGCGCTCCCTGATTGAACTCCCACATGTTCAGTTCGATCCTGTGAAATCCGTTTTCTTTTGCATAATCCTTAATAAATGAAATGAGGCTTGTTGCGACTCCCTTTCTTCTGTATGCTTCATCAACACAGAATTCATCTATATCAAGGAAATCCCGCTCCTTCATAAACGGATTCTCGGGCTTATTGATATGATGGATTATCGCAAATCCGCATATCACCCCGTCCATAACAGCCACAACGATCTCCTGCTCCGGGTCATCCCGGATCACATTTATAAAGTTTTTTAGTTCATCGCAAAAGCCCGGTTTAAAAACGTCGGGTTTTCCCGCGACATGCACATCATTAACCTGTTTTCTCAGTTCATTGACGCGATCCAGTTCATTTTCTTTTGCAAAACGTACTTCCATATTATCAGTATCGTCTACAGTAACCGTTCTTAGGATCAGTCTCTCAGTTTCTATTCTTCTTTCCATATTTCCTTCCCTCCCGGTATAATATAAAAAAACCTTACCAAACTCTTGCGGCTTGATAAGGTCTTTTGATCTTTTTTATATGAATCCGATACTTCTTATGAATCCACCTTTATACCCGACCTTATCTTGCATACAGAAACAAACCCGTCAGCTTTATATGAGGGGTTAGCATAGACTGTATTATAGATTTGTGCTGTCAATACCAATTTCTGAGAAAGTAAACTTGATTATCTTAAAATGACCACGGTATATATGCGGCTATTACCGCAAGTATTACGGCAGGAAGCATATTGGCCACTCGTATGATCTTACCCCAGACAAGATTTACACCTACACAAAATATCAATACAGAACCGATAAGCGAAAGATATGCTATTGCCGGATCCGTCATGACGGGAGAAACAAGTCTGGCAAGCAGTGTTATGATCCCTTCAAATGCAAAAACAGGTATTGCGGAAAAAACGCATCCCTTTCCAAGCGAAGAAGTCATTACCGCTATGATGATCAAATCGAGTACCGCTTTTACGGCAAGCGTCGAATAATCACCCGTTATTCCATCCTGAATGGCACCTACAATAGCCATTGCTCCTATACATACCGTCAGCGAAGCAGTGACAAATGCATTAACAAACTGCTTATCTTTGCTGTTCCCCGTCTTTTTCTTTAGCCATTCTCCGAATCTTTCAAATCCCTTTTCTATTCCGATCAATTCGCCTATGATCGTACCGATCGCAAGACAAAGTACAACCAGCATGGATTTTCCGCTTACTATGGTACCGGCATCAATATGCAGCATTCCCTGCATTGCTCCGGCTATTGCAATAAACATCACACTTATTCCGCAGACATTATTCAGTGCTGTCTGCTGTTCCTGCTTAAACAGTTTTCCGGTAAAATGCCCAATTATCCCTCCGAAGATAATTGCAGCCGTATTGATCAGAGTTCCTAAACCTATCATAAAGTACACCTTCCGGTCTTCGAACCGCGTTCTGTCGGCGATAATTTGCTACAGTGCCGATCAAAAATTGTATTGCATGAAATTTCCGTTATGCTTAAATCCATATGATTCGTACAGCTTTACACCCATATCCGAAGCAGTGATATAAATTGTTCCGCAACCATAGTCCTTTGCTTCTTTTACTACTTTGTCAAGCAACTTCGTGGCTATTCCCATCCGCCTGTAGTCCGGATCGGTATACATGCTGGACAGGATACCGACTTTTCCCGAAGGACATGCAAAATAAGGCGGCTTTTCCGCAAAAGACATCCCACTTGTTCCGACTATCTTATCACCGTCAAATGCAAGCCATGAAACATAAGTACCTGCGGCCAGATTCCGTTTATAAAAATCCATCAGCGATGTCTCAAGATTCACACCTTCCGGAACAGTTTTGCCCGATGATGTGTATTCTTCAGTCAACTGATCTATTCTCATTTTTATGATCCTGCTCAATTCGTTCTCAGATAACTTTTTATATACTATATCCATGATTTTATTGAATTTCTCCTCTCTCGATCGTTATTGTTATGTTCTCGTTTCCGATGCAATTATCAGAAGCGGAGCATTAAACAATATCATTATCCTGACTAAGTAATACCGTTGCTATCTCCCTGGTTGGCCAAAATGCACATAAATGCAGTTTTGTTATCTTACACACAAAAGGATTGAAATCCTCGAGTAAATAAGGCAACGCTTTTTGTATTGTCGAAGCCTCATCTATCATAATGGTACAGTGTGGTGTCCAGGGATAGCTCTCATCGGTCTCAGTTTTTATCGCTTGCCTTACCTGCAAAAGGTCTGAAGGATTCATATCGGGTGCGACAAATAATACTCTCCCTCCTGCGAACATGCCTATGTGGCTGATATGAACAGGAATCTCCGGAAAGAGATTTGCCAATTCTTTCATTTCCTCAATAACTGACTGCTCCTTATCCAGCGAAAAACTCCCAAGACTTATATGAAATGGCAAACCGGGTGTCTGCACTCCATTAAAACCTTTAGCCTGCAATTTTTCATACCACCCGTTCAGGATTTGTTGAGATTCGTCATCCAAATCTGCCATTAAAGTTAAAAATTCCTCAGCCATATTTCTCCTTGTTATTATCCTTCTCTGTAAAATCCTTCGTCACTTATGACTCATTAACCAGCTTTCCGGTCATATACTCAGGTGCAAGCTCCAGGCATTGGACACGAGGAAGTGCATTCTTTAGCTCTTTTTCCAGATATTCTTCATCATCGGTAAATTTTCTGACCAAAGCTGTGCATATTTCTCGCGCCTTTTCTTCGTCTTCAACAAAGCTGATCCTGCCAAATATGACAACACTCTTTATATTAAGAGCCCAGTCACCTTCCTTGCGATATCCCTCGTCATATACACAATAACTGGCTTTATCACAGGCTTTAATCGAGTCGATCTTATGTCCCTCTTTCGCTCCGTGAAAATAAATTTTTCCATCCTCTTCACAATACCAATGATCAATAGGAAATCCATAGGGATATCCATTATCGCCTATCAGTGAAAGAACGCCTCTTTTAGTATTCTTCAAAATCTCAATGCACTCTGCATCAGAAATCTGCTGCTTGAATCTCCTCATTTTCCTAAACACTGTAAACACCTCACTCTTTTCCATCCCACTGCGGTTCCACACGCTTAGTATGCGATCTGCGGAACCATAAAAGCCCCGGGCAAGCAATATGCAGTTAAAGTAACGATTCCTATTATACCATATAGAAAATCAAACAACATCGATCGTATCCTTCCTGTGTATGATTATGCAGTATCACTCTCATCATGCACATCCTTAGTATTGATAGGATTGATAAATTGAGTTTTTTCATAGTTTTAGTTCTCCTTTACTTTTAATCAGCGGACATACTCCCGCTTGTTATAATTAAATAGCCCTTCGCGCAATAAAAAAGAGACTGATGTTAATCAGTCTCAATCGCTATATAAGAGCTTCAACACTATTTGTTATCAGTTACTATTTTGGTGTACCACGAGGTGTACCAAATTTTCAGAGATTATATGGATTTATATGAAGATACATAGACTTCAAAATTGCTTGAAAGTCTTTAATATCAACATATATCGGCTTTTATGAAATTACATCAAGATATATAAAATAATGGTGCATAAACCTGGAAGATAATGTAGCCTATCTTTTCCTACTTAAGCGTCGCTCCATCCTTAAATGCGTTACCGACCTTTTCTCCCACACCGAAATATGCATTTCCAAATGGATCAAAACTGATGGGCTTTAACTTCTTAATGTCTACCACGCCGTCAGTAACTACGCTCTCGTCAGCAGAAACATTAACGATCTCTCCGATCAGGATCCCGCTTTCGAAGCTCTTTGCCTTGCACTCCATTGCAAGCGAGAGTTCATCGATCAGAGGCGCATCTACAAATTCGCTCTTTGTAGCATGGAATCCTGCCTTCTCAAACTTATCCGGAACCTTTCTACCAGATTCGATTCCCACATAATCACAGGGAACGACCTGGTCTTCCGTAGCCATGCTGACGGTAAAAGCCTTCCTGGCCTTAAGATTATCCGTAGTCTTGTGCTCGGACAGACTGATAGTGATCTCCTTAAAATCCGTTGTGATACCCCATGCTGCGTTCATTGCATTTGGCACTCCATTTTCATCATAGGTTCCGATGATAAGTACCGGTTGCGGGTACATAAGCGGTTTTGCTCCAAAATTTACTCTGCTCATTTTGCAATCCTCCTCTTCATTTCTTAGCTTTCCCTAAATTCTTTTGGTGCAGATGAAAACATCTTTGTATCCTGAATAAATGCAACTCCGGCAAACATCATAAGTGCGACTGCTGCACATACTACTATTGCTAAAAATATGGTTAATAACATATCTATTCCTCCTCCGCATCCGATTTTGAACAGCCCCCTGTCAAGTAGATAGGGAAAACAACTAAAATAACGAGCCATCCAGACGGCAGCATTCTATGAATCGACTCGTGGCTGCTCAGTTGCCTGTGTCCGAACTCCCCTTTGCATACGACTCATATGTTTCATTTATCCACACTGTGAAATCCTTATAGATTTCCGAAAACTCTTTTCCATAGACAGTTTTTGACATGGTCATGAGATTTTTATCAAGATTATCCATAACGGTGTCTATGCCATAAGTCTCTACAAGATATTCTGTTATACAGCCCGCCTCAATATAGGAACAGTCATCTGCATGCATATACTGCTGCATATCATCAGTCCTTGTATCCCTGGAGGTTTTAATATTTGTATATTCCTGACCAATAAATGCGCCATTTGCATAGCATAAACCATTGTAATGATAAATATTCTTGAGCTTGATGACGTTTTCCTCAGCATCCCAAAAATCAGAATTTTTGAGATCTTCAAGATATTCCTCAGGCGCCCCATAATTACTCTTTTTACACATTCTGTTCTCGCAGACGAGCATTGATATATACTCAGCAATTCCTTCCGAACAAAAATACGAATCCGGATGCACCTTAGTATATACAAAAGTAAGGTAATGCATATATTCATGAAGCAGCGCACATTCAGCCTGTTTCCAGTCGCCAAATAGTTTTATGAAATGGCTTACCGGGTGGCAATATGCACCGGCATAAGCTGAAGCCTCCGCTTTATTGCAAAAATCCGTATAGATTTCGACTGGCTGAACCTCTTCACTAATATGGTCTTCTAAAGCTTTTCTAGCATCTGCAAAGTCCTGGTCAACCATACCAAGTACTTCTTCTAAGCCTGCAAAAAAAGCTTCTTCACCCATAAGTTCAATATCATCTGCTGCAAGATACCATACAGTAGACTTTGTCCTAACAACATAAGGATATGTTGCTCTTTTACCAGAATCTTTTGAATCATTTTCTTCTATTGCAAAACCTGCCACAAGACTTCCTGTGCCGATAATTCCCACATCCCCATCATCTGTAATCTCGTTTCCTATCGGGGACTCTGAACCAGTAGTATTAGCACATCCCGCCATACTAATAGCAGCCGCCATAATAATTCCAAGATATCGCAGTTTTCTAATCTTCATTGTCATTCCTTCCAAGTCTGCTTCAATTCCATTAATCGATTCATTGCCTTATATGTTTCTGATTCCTGAAACCAGTTTTCTCTATGTTCCATAAAATCTCTCCATTCATAATAGTTGCTCGTTATATTGAACTTTGTTATTACGGCATCTGTCAAGCTGCCCATTTATCTTTATACTTTTGTATACGTTTGTTTTCGTGGATAGGATAGTCTTTGGGTATAACAGCAATCTTTATTTCCGGTGAATACTTATATTTAGACATAAAAACTCCCCTATAGGAGACTTTGGATATTTCCATTGTCTACTTTAGGGGAATCATATCATTTCTCCGTAGCTGCAATAACAACATTTCTTCCTATACCAAAAAAACTTATTTCTTAAACAAGCCACCGGCAAGATTCTTAAGGTCTCCAAGATCAAGCTTTCCATCTGAAACTGCTGACTGGACTTTCTTAATGTCATCCTCAGATACATCGATATTAGCCTTCTTAAGAAGATCTTTAGCCTGTGCTGGATCTGCTTTTGCAATCTGAGCCATGAGCTCCTTGTTTTCACTTACTTTCTTGATGATTTCTGCTATATCTGCCATTTTTACTTCCCTCCAACAAAAGAGTTTACAGTTATATAAATCATTATACTACACAATCCAATTGGCCGCCTTACCTTCCATGGTTTATGCTTTTCCGACTATATTTATCAGTTTACTAAATCTTATAGTTTATGAAGCCACTCTTGCATTTGGAAATGTTCGTATAAGATCTATATCCCTAAGCACCAGATCTGATCTGGTGGCAATGCTGACCGATATTCCACTTCCCCGAAGCTGTTTCAGAAGAGTTCTTGTTCTTTCATATTTCCTTTCACAATGCTGGTAAGGATCTGTCACAAAATCCAGGCGATTCCCTTAGCAAGCCGAATATCAGCATCCTTAAAGTGATTTCCCGGATTCAACTCAAAAACCGTATCTATACCGCTGTCTTTGTAATGCTCATAAATCTCTTTAGTTTTATCTTCAACCGTGCCAAGCAGGTTATTTCTTGTTCGTGCCTCTTTATCGCCGAGAGAAAAATAAACCTTATCGGGTTTTCTGACGAAATCATTTTCCTTGGCGTATCCAACAAAATCCGGAAACCACATGGAACCCGAAGCACTCACAGCTCTTGAAAACATATCAGTTCTATACAAACTGTAGATAGCAAACAGCCCCGCCAAAGAATAACCGGCTATGGCAATATATTCAGGTTCAACAGCAAGTTCCTTCTTTATTGCCGGGATAATGGTGCCTGTCAGATTTACAAGATACTCATCTGCAACCCCTGTAAAAGGGATGTCATTTTTACTTAAAGGCGGACATTCCCACGGTGACATCTCATTATCCCAATTAATGTCACTGATGACAGCAAGATTCACCCTCTTATCTGTCATGGTACACAATGCGCTGTATACACTGTTTCCATTTCCCTGAAATGTATTGGTGATCACCAGCGGAGCAGCAATATCCCTGTCACCGTATATATAAATATGCTTTCCCAGAACTATCATTTCCTGTCTCTTCAGCTCCTTTTTTAAACTGCTGGCATAAAATGTCACTATTCCCCATTGTTTACCGCAGCCAGGATTTCCAGCTTCACGGCAGCTCTTGTCTCCATGCTTTCTCTTGAGATTGCAATGACAGCCCGTTTTGGTGCAGAAGATATCAGTTTCAGGAAGCAGATGACCGCACTTACAGGCTTAGGAGTATGCTCTATCGTATTGATAATGGCAGTCTCTATGATCATAAAGTCAAGCACCTGGCTTAAACAAAACCACAACTGAACTGCCTACGCTTCTGTACAAATATGACCTTTGCCTAGTGTTTTCAGCATTTCCATTGCCTTATCATATGATTTCTTCATTGAAGTCGGATTATTTGTTGCTATTCCTTTACTTCTTGCTTCTGAAAGCAAAGCCTTATCATCACTGATAAAAAGAATGCCGGGCTCACAATCAGCTATAATTCTGGTAGCCTTATCTGCATCTACCCTCTCAACATCTGCATGATGCCTCTCGCTTAACATGCCAAGCTGCTTTGTAAGAACTTCATCTTCGATTTCTGATATACACAATACAATTTTAGAATACATGATCTGCTCCATACTCACACAATTAAATACTTATCAATTATCCTTATCACTTCATAGAGGTAGCTGCTCACGATTCTTCATTCTCCGTTCCAAGGCCATAGTACAGCATTTCATTGTACCTGGCGTTTGCTTCCTCTGCAGCCTTTTTGTTATGCCAGCTGTCGATATCACTGCAGATTGCAAGCATCTCATCAACAACAAGCTCTGCTGTTCTTGGCTTCACGTTGTATAGATAAGCCAGCATCCTGTCCATAGCCTTAGGACTACCGAGCTGCTTTGCAATCTGTCCCCCAAGCTCTTTTGGGAAACCCAGCTTTACTACTGCCGATACCAGTTCATCACGCTTTCTGGCCCATTCAATCTGATTCTCTGTCATCATTTATACCCACAGTCCGACTTTTCAGGTCCATCTACTCCGGATTCATAGTGTGCCCTGAATTCCATATTTATCTCACGGATTTCCTTCTTACCATCAATATAGTCCTGGTACATATCAGCAAGCCCTGACATACACCCATCACATGAACCGCTTATATTTCCTATAGACTCTGCAACTATCTGCTCACGCTCTTCTCGCGTTGTATCTTTTATCAAAATTGATCCCATATTAAAATGCCCTCACATATCCGATTTCTGTATATATCATTCCATGCTTCCCACGCTCTGATTTCATAAGAGAAATTCCATTTACCCTCATCGGATTACTCTCCTGAAACTGTGGTAAAAAAGCCTTGTCTTTTGTACAGTCAGCTTTTCGTATAAGCGTGACATGAGGCATGAACTTCTTTCGGTCAAACGGAATCTCTTCATCCAAAAGAGCACTTCTGAGCCGTTTGACATAATCTCTTAAGTTTTCGTTTTCTTCAAAATCTGCAAAGAACATATCCTTAAATGGCCTGTAGCCACTAAGTTTCACAGAAAATGATCTGAGCGGGACTTTCTTCATGACTTCTTCTATCTGCTTCGGATCGTCATACTCTCCAATGAAAGCCAATGTCATGTGCAGGTTCTCACGAGAAGTATAGTTACCCTTGACTCCAATTCTTGTCAGGTCATCCTGGATCTCATTAAGAGAATCCAGCATATTTTCATCAAAACAGATTGCTATGAATAGTCTCATCTATGGCTATCTCCTTGATCATAAAAAATCATGATTACACCAACAACGGTCTGAAAACATTTTCCTATAATCAATGACCATGTGGGACTTTATCAAGCAAACCTTTTTCATAAGATAGATCTGCATGAAACAGTCCGATAAATATTAAGAGCAAAATGACTGCGCTTCCCCAGATTGATCTGTACTGAAAGTATCTGCACGCAACAGTAGAAATAACAGCACCACCCATAAAAAACAAGATGAGTCTGCCATGTGTTTTCACTCTCTCTGCATATTTACTCTCATGGTGCCGTACATACTTTGCCAGAAAGTGCCCCACCTGCCTGATATGATTAGTGACAAATGTTGTCGCTGCGGGTACTCCCTGTACCTGTCTAAAAGTGTTAAACTGCATAGAGCAGATAAAGTTCAAAGCCACCTGACATATCTGATCAGGAGCATCCCCTGGCAGAAATCCAAGAAGTATCACCACAATGATCTCTATCGCAATGAGGACAGTATCCCATCTGAGAAAATGATACTTCTTTACGCTTTTCCCAAGATACTCAGAAACAAATGCTCCTAGAAAATATGCTCCAATCGGCAGCAATAAATATGCTGCAGTTCTAAGATCTGCTTTCCCAAGTGCAATGGCGAAAAGGACAACATTAGCCGTCTGGGCATTACAGAATACTCCACCCCTCTGAATGAATGTATATGCCCCAAACCATCCTGCAGAAGCTATAAGAAGGTCATACACCCATCTTTTTTCACACTCAAGAAACTCTTCTTTCTCTGTAATCTCCATTTTTCTTTTTCCCTTATATTACTTTTTAAGGCATTTCTGTTGCCACAGTCTATTCTACTATGGTTTAGTTGAAATTGCACAATAGATGTTGAACCCAGCTTGGTTGGGAGCTTGATAAGCTTCTCACCATGACATTGCAGGCAATGCAGGCATGTGAAGATACAATAAATGATGAACTTGCTGCTGAACACATCTCAAGTAAAACAGCTTAATCCGTCTACACTAAAGCGCAGCCGATGTCTATGAACACCAGCTGCGCCTTTGCTTTACGTTAAAAAAGTTTTCTTCTTAGCCATATACAGATAGCTTACTTAATTTCGTCCGTGGTCCCATCTTTCTTTACCACTTCCAGTCTGCATCCAAGTCCGAATGCTGCAACTGATCCGGCAATCAATGCCCACGGAGCTGCTGCAAGTCCTATTATACCACCGACTATACCTACATTTACAGGGACACTGAACACAACTTCATTACCTTTCTTGATCTGTACTCTGTCCACGTTGCCCTCTTCAACTTTCTTTTTAAGCTTATCCATTGCCTCTTTGATATCCTCACTGATATCTTTTGTATCAGGCTGAATGAGCTTAATTGCAGCATCGGGATCTCCGTCTGTCTTTAACAGTGCTTCTTTTGCAGCTTTATACTCAACCCCTGTCTGTTCCATTACCTTTTCAATTGCTTCTAATGTGATATTCATAATATTCTCTCCTTTCATCATGTACTCATGCACGGCTGAAAAGACTTACCAACCCTACGATTACAAGTATCGGAAGTGCAATATATATTAACCCGCCAAACAGCATTATCATCAATATCGCAGGCAGGAATACGATATACAGCATCACCTGCATGATGCTCCAGGATGCCCTGAATGCAAATCCTATAAGTTTTCCAAATATACCGAAAAATAAAACCATAAACAACAATGTCATCATAATGCTCACCTCTTTCACAACACCCTCATCAGCAGTTACATCTCGTTTCTATCCATCGGGTTTTCCTCTTTCTATCTGTTTACAAACTTTTATATTTTTCTGTTGATGATATCATTATAGATGTGCCCGTTCTTAGTTTACATAATAACTTCAGTGATATCAGAACGGTTATTTCACATTTTCAGCAAATTAAAAAGGAGAGCATCAATGTTTAAATGAACCAGCTCTTCACTGTAGCAATCTCCTGAATATATCCCTCATCATCATTTGGTGTCTCAAGGATAAAAGGGAGTCCGTCGAATACCGGATGCGTCGCTATCCTCTTCATGGCATCCATGCCAATGAATCCCTGCCCCAGCTTTTCATGACGATCCTTTGCAGCACCGCATGCGTTCTTACTATCATTAAAGTGAACAGCTTTGAGTTTGTCCAGACCTATGATCTTGTCAAACTGCTCCAACACCCCATCCAGGTTATCTACTATATCATATCCCGCATCCCAGGTATGGCATGTATCAAAACACACACCAAGCTTGTCGTTCACCTCTACTCCGTCGATTATTGCTTTTAGCTCCTCAAAGTTTCTACCCACTTCTGACCCTTTCCCCGCCATTGTTTCCAGAAGCACTGTTGTTTTCATCTGAGGGAAAAGAGCTTTATTCAATCCTTCAACTATCTGTTCTATGCCTACGTCTGCCCCCTGACCGGTATGTGAACCCGGATGGAAGTTATAGTACTGTCCCGGAAGAAACTCCATCTTCTCAAGGTCTTTCTGCAGCATATCCAGCCCGTTAGCTCTTGTTTCCGGATTGGATGAACACAGATTCATTGTATAACTGCCATGAGCCACAAGCTTCCCAAATTTATTATCCAAAAGGACCTTGGATAAAGACTTCACATCCTCAGGATCTATCTCCTTTGACTTCCCTCCTCTTGGATTTCTGGTAAACCACGCAAATGTATTTCCTCCAAAATCCAGCATTTGATGGCCCATGGCTTCATATCCATTTGTAACTGTCAAATGACAACCAATATAAATCATAATTGCAAATCTGCTCCATTTAAGTTCTAAACATATTGTCTAAAATACATTATATCTGCCTTTCCAGTTCACCTAAAGCACCTTTTCACATACCATCCATCTCATCTTCAAAGTCCAGCCATGCTCAATGCAGCAGATGCTGACAGCAAATTCAAGGCAGATTATGCTGTGAAGCTCTCAACAGTTCTTAACATGATGGAAATGTTTGTTGAATACGTAAACAAACCGGTAAAGAAAGAAGGCATCCTTCAAAGAAAGCTTGATGGAACTGTCATGCTTGAAGATACCCCTGTTCCGGTCGGATCTTTGGTAGAATTTTGGAAAGCCGAAAAATGGAATGTGGGAAAGATTGCTCAGAATCCTCAGACCAAGTAGCTTTCCATTATTGATGTTGTTTCAAACAAAACTATGGTAGACAAGATTGAACAGATAAAGGCTCGCGTCAGATAGTACCAATTATCAATTAAGATACTTGTTCAGAGAAAATAGCTGCCTTTTAGCATCTTCGTAGCCAAGCCAGTACAGATCACCGAGTTTATCCATGTTACCTTCAACACGCTTTACCGTAACATGTTCTGAAGGAGCTATTACAAATATCCTTCCTTCTTTTTCAAGCTGGTCGATTTCGTCGCATTCTTTGTTATAATCAGAATTCATACTTTCAAGCTTTAATGCGAACTCAGGATAGTTTTTATAAAAGCGCTGAGGCATTCCTGATTTTTTTACCTTTTTTCTGTAGCCTCTTTCTCTTGTCTTGATGACCACTATATTCTCGTATCCCTGCTCTATAGCCCATCTGTATGGGATATGGCAGCTACATCCACCATCAAGGCACAGTTTCCCATCTACTTCCACCATTGGAGATACATATGGCATTGAAGCAGATGCCTTTATCGCAGATAGAATATCCCTGCATTTTCCTTTTTCAAAATAAACCGTTTTGCCACTCCTACAATCAGTCGCAACAGCCACAAAGCGTCTGGCAGGATCATAAAATGTGCTTTCATCAAGCTTATCCAGCTTGTCATTTGGCTGGATAGCAAAGTCAACATTAAGCGGACTATGTGCATGAACAAGAGCCAGTGCACCGATATAATCAGGATCATGTCTGAATTCAAGGTTGCATCTGGCAGATCGTCCAATCTGACCTGCAGCATAGTTAAGACCTGCCATGGCTCCTGCACTGACTCCAATGACACACTCAAAGTTCAGGTTGTTTTCCATGAAAAAATCCATTACTCCCTGATTGTATAGTCCACGAAAAGCGCCGCCCTCAATCACAAGGCATCCTTTAGTAAGTCTTCCTCTTGCGTGTCCTTCCGGTATATCATTTAATTTTTCATATACTTTTTTGGTAATCATCAAACTAAATATCCTTTACATGTCCCATTTACCAGCATAATATTTTGCCTTCAACGATCTCTGCTGAACAATATACTGCCCTTCGCCTTCCCCCGGCTCTGGGCTGCCAGCTGTCTTCATGATTATAAGCACGTGCCTGTAATATTCACCAGGCTTTTTAGGATCATGCTTAGGCCTGCTGATTCCTGTAAATTTTCCATCCCTTGTAAAAATGTCTATATATTCCAATTTTTCTTCCTCTTTAGTGTCATATTAAAGGTATTCCATAAATATCATAGGATGCGCTGTGCAGAACGGAGTCTGCGCCATATACATTCCCAGCGTGTCATCATTATCATCCATAAGAACTACTGACTCCGGGGAAATATCCGGGAATAGTTCTTTTACCTTGTTCATGACAATCTGCGGTTTTTCTTTCGCCTCCAGAGTGTAGAAGCAATGGGATGCAGGGATGCCATAAAGTCTTTCAACCATTTCTGATTTCCATGCTTCATGTCCATGTGGTTCCTTGGATATGCAAAAGAGCCTGTTAACATCATGGCCACTGATATAGTCGTAAAGTGGTTTAAGCCTCTTGCAATCAGCATAGATATTTACATCTCGAAATTCCGGCGTTCCATCAATTTCGTGATGTGCATGGTGCTTGCCATAATTGTAACTGGTCAATGTTCCATCTATATCAAAGAATACAACTGTATCAGGTTTATGTAGTATTTCCCATATATTGCTCATAGTCTCTGATCACCTTAGTTCCATCTCATCATTCATTTTCACAAAACCATATCTTTTCCGCTTACAAGTCTGCCTTCATCTTTTTTAATCTGATCCTTTAAAGTCTCAAATATGGTCTTTGCTGCAAAACGGGATCCGGCAGGTGATGCATGTCTTCTGTCTTCAAAGTACATATCAACGTCTGGATGCTTATGAACTTCTTCCCACCATTTTTCACCTACAGGAGCCACCAGGCATTTATGTTTTTCTGCCAGTTTCCTATATCTGGAAGACATCTCCTGCTGGAATTCCTCATTGTTTTCTTCGGTCCATGTCATATAATAACATGGTATTGCCTTTGTCTGCCTGATCCATGACATGATCTTATCTGCAGCTTCTTCCATTACCTTATACTCTCCCATTGGATGGGCAACATGTTGTAATATAACAAAATCATAATCACCAAAAAGGATGTTGAACCTTGTCTGTTCATTTTCAGCATGATAGTCCAATCCCATACCTCCCTTGGTCAACATGGTCACCTGCATATCGATTCCATTCTCAGCACAGATATCCTTGAATATCTTTGCCATGTCGTTGTAATAAGTATGGCTGTTTCCGATAAAAAGTGTTCTCATTTTTTCCCCAACTCTTTCAGCTTTTTATTTTTGCTATTTTAATAGTGCCTTTATGAGACTTCCATTCACTGCCGGAATGTCTTTTAAACTTTTTGGAATCGTAAGTTCTATTTCAACATGCATCCGATTCCCACGTTTACGGATAGTTTCCGTTTTAGTGATGACAGCATGCACTTCAACTGAGGGATCATCCAAAAGCGGTAGAATCACATAGTAGAGTTCATCTTCATCAAAGGACACGCTGCCAAGTATTTTGCCTGTAACAATCTCTTCGATAACGGCTCTATCATCCATTAGATATATGTTCAAAGGCTCTCCGGTTCTTACTTCAGATATCCTTTTATCTGCGGAATTCTCTTTTATGAATCCATTGAAGGAAATTGTTTCTCTGATCTCATCTTCTTTTACCTTATTGCCTATCTTGCGAGCTGCATCAGCCGGGAGAACATACTCCTGCATCATCAGATGAAAGATGTCTTTTACTTTATCAGGAGCCAGTGCAATCTGATAGTCTGTCAAAATGTCCTTGCATGCCTCAAGAACGCTCTTTGAAAAGAGCCTGAACTCCTCCATATCAGGATTCCAGACAAATCTGCCACGAGCCATCTTCGATAATGGCAGGTCCTCATCATACATCTTGAACTGAACATAGATGTTTCTTTCTGAGAAAGCATCTTTGTTTTCAAAGGCATCCCAGGAAAACTCATATGGTTCAAATGAAAGCTCTCCTTCAGATTCCCTGATCTTTCTATACGCCTCGATGACCTGTCTTATCTTTTCATCGTCCTCAGGATTTCTTTCCCTGTTAGGATCTGAGTCCGGGTGATACATAATGAGGAGCTTTTTGTATTTTGTTTTAATTTCCCGGTCATCGTCATGTTTTGACGCGCCTAGAACCTTATAGGCTTCTTTTAGTGTCATATTAAAAATATTCCCGTCAGCCTTGAAACATTAAATCTGTTTGTGAATAGCTCACACTTACACAGGAAAGAATAGAAAATGTGGCGCCCTTGATCGAGTCTGCCATGGACTTTGAGAAGTCCTTGTTCATGGCACTTGTCATTATGTAAAAAATCTTTTTATTCTGCGGAAGGTTCACCTGTGCAAAGTTCTTAACCTGCTGATGGAACTGAGCAGCATATATTCCGGATGCAAAACCGATCAGATCATATTCAGATGAACTACCTCCACCGACTCTGCGTCGGAAGAGGTTTCTGTTATGCCGCAGAGCGGCATGAACCTTTGGGATGCTTAGTGCATCCTAAAGAACAGGGCATGTCCACTATGCCCCTATCCCATTGTGTTACCTTTGGGAATACTTTTCTTAAGATGTTTGCAGCTCCGTTTATGTCTGCATTTGTTATTGTCCCATCGTAGTGCCTGTAGAGTCCACGCTTTATCCTTTTTCCCGAAAAAACATATTCAGCCTTACTGCCCTTTTTATACACAGGGATATCATCCATTGCAAGAAAATCCGCTTTGGATGTATAGCTCTCTTCTGTAAGCGCAAACATGATCCCGTATTCAGCAAGCTTATATCTTAGCATATCTGCAAATATCAGCATTGGTATCTGCACAAAATTCTGGTTACTGATATGCCCCATACCCGCTTCCTGTTTCTGGAATACGTTATGCCCCATCACTACGACATCCACACGGTTATCCCTCGCATAGTCTGCAAGCTGTCTGCTTATCTTATGGAACTCATCCTTTATGCGCCTGTTGCGCTTTTCAGTGAGTATGCTCATTTTCCTGGTGCGGTATCTGTTATTGCACTTCATGGCACATGAAGAAAGCCGCCCCATTTCTTTGTTGTAGAACTGGTTTACGGACTTTATCAATCCGCCCTTTATCACAAAGGGATCTGCGCCAAAGTTGTTCGCTACGGCTACTATATTATCCGTACCCGGATCTATCGACAGAACCCTGATATCGGAAATGTCATCTTTTGATGAAAGAGATCTGAGAACATCCTTGTCATCCAAAGGCTCTATTCCCACTGTTAAGACATCGATCACCACATCCATTACAAAGTCCTTACCATGTGGTTTTATCCGCACTTCCTTAAGTTTTCCCCGGGGAAAGTCCCTGCCAAGTATTAAAGTCTTAGCTGTCCCGGGGAAACGTATAAAGGAATCTTCCTTTATCCTGCATATCTGATTCGTAAGGATGGCTGTCTTGTATTTTCCCTGGCATACATAACCCGGCATACGGGGACGCCCCGTAAATGCAGATGGTGTCTTGGCGTACGCCTTCACTGCTTCAAAAAACGACTTGTAATCCCTAAGAAGAAGCTTAAGTATCTGCTGGTTAGCCTGAGAAGGAAGCCCATAGTATGCCTTATCCCTGGTGCTCTTCAGAAGATAATCAAGGGCATTATAAGAAAGCCATGAACCAGCTGCATGATATTTTGTCCCTGCAAGGTTTTCACATACAAGTTTATACACCTGCATCTGATTGGGAAAAAGAGGCCTGTAAGAGTCAAATGCCTCTGTGGCAGAAGCGTACTGACGGATGATGAAATTCGCCCTGTTGTAAAGAACTGCAGATGCCATGCATATATCCTGGCAGTAACTGTATAGTGTGTTGTTTTTAGCTATTCTGTACCGCCTTGTCCTATACACAGTTGAGATTTCCTTTCCAAAAGATTATATTAGTATTATAGCATAAATTTTAAGAATAATCAAAACATTTGTTCTTTTCGGGAGGAGTTTTTATGGATAACTACAGAAGAGGTTCACATTCCGTTTACCTGCTTACCTATCATATCATTTTTGTCACCAAGTTCAGGAAAAAGGTGATAACCAACGAGATGGGGGATTTCATGAAGAATCACGCAGCTTATCTGTGTGGAAGGATGGACTGCGATATGCTCTCAGCTGAAACAGACGAAGACCACATACACATGCTTATCTCCATGCCTCCGGACGTTGCCCCGGTAAAGCTTATCAATACCTTAAAATCCCAGCTCTCTAAAGAAGTCAGGATCAAATACCGTGAACACATAGAAAAATATCTGTGTGGAGATGCTCTTTTCTGGAGCAGGAGTTATTTTTGCGCCACAACCGGATCCGTTTCACTTGAGACAGTGAAAAAATATATAGAAAGCCAGCGCACGGACGACCACAAAAGAAAATATGAAAAGACAGGACGATATAGTAAAGCAAAGCGCTGAGGGTCAGCGATTCATCCCCCACCGACTATGTCGGAAGGAGTTTTCTCGCTGATATATCATAATATCTACCTCAAATTCTTTGGCAATAGCATCGACCACTTTCTTAGTATTTCCATGATGTGTAGAAGCATAAGCAATGCAGCATTTCATTTATATTTCCTCCATTTTCATCTAATCTTTTTATTTAGCTTGTATCCGACTATTGCTCCAATAATGCCACCTATGACATGTGACAGATTAGAAATGTTATCCTGTAAAAATACTCCCTCATACACCTGCTGCCCCAGAAAGACTATCGCTACAAGAATGAATGTCAGCGGTATCTCACCATTCCTGAAGCTTGTAAATGAAGTCAGGAGAATGAAAGCAAAAACCACTCCGCTGGCCCCGCAGAGAGCCACATTCCAAAACAGGATATAATTCACCAAACCTGTAACAAGTGCTGTGATCACAATGACCTGCAATATTCTTTTTGATCCATATTTTTCTTCAAGCATTGGGCCAAGCAAAAGAATATATGCTGCATTGCCAATATAATGTTCCCAGCCACTGTGACCTAAAACATGTGTAAAAAATCTCAGATAGGTGAGAGGATTAGTAAGGGATGAATGGTATGTCATAAACAGCAGCTCATTACTTTTGCCCCTTGTGACAAATCCAAGTATCAGTACCGCCAGACTCAAGAATATAAATCCCAGTACTACAGGAGAATTAAAAGTTATCTTTAGCTTTTTCATTTTTCAATCTTTCCTCCAGGGAATTCCCACCAGCCTTTATAATCGCCGTAACCTCTTTCTGTAGCAAAGACTTTATTATCATCTTTTATAATGGCTGCTACTACATTTATTGATTTCAATGGTCTGCACATAATTACCTACCAATTTCCCGAACAGTTATTGCTCTTATCATTATATGCAAAAAAGCACCTCCATGCTACAGTAAACCATTCCTTTCCTTGTTTTCATGATGCAAGTATAGTATGATTAGAAAAATAATTATGTTGTTATAACCACATTTTTAAAAATAAAGGAATACTTTTATGTCTTGGGATAAGAATGTGTTAAAAGATAACATCATCTTCAACGGGATGATGCCTGAAGAAATTGACCTTGCTCTTAAAGAGCTCTCTTCTGTAGAGAAAACATATACGAAAGATTCTATAATTTTACGTGCCGGTGTTATTACAGACTCTTTAGGTCTTGTCATTTCAGGAAGTGTAACAATAGAAAGCAATGATGCATGGGGAAACCGCACTATTCTGAGCAATGTAGCAAAGGGTGGATTCTTTGCTGAGACCTATGCCCTGCTTGAGAACGAACCTCTATTAGTAGATGTTAGAGCAAATGAAAACTGCCGAATCCTCTTTTTTAAGGTTGGCAGTTTAAAAAAACTAAAATCAAATATGGACTTATGGAGCTTTAAGCTGATATCTAATCTTCTCATGATATCCGCTAACAAAAATCTGCACTTATCCGGAAGAAGTTTTCATACATCTCCAAAGACAATCCGCGGACGTGTCATGGCTTACCTGAATTCCGTATCCCTTAAAAAGGGCAGCAACGAATTTGACATCCCTTTCGACCGCCAACAACTTGCAGATTATCTTAATCTTGAGCGCAGTGCTCTCTCAAAGGAACTTGGCAAAATGAAAAAAGACGGTCTTATCGAAGTCAGGAAAAATCATTTTAAATTGATGTCCTAAATTTATCCATTTCGATAGCTATATAATCCTCGATATATAATGTGCTAATAAAAAATGATAGGGAAGTCAAGATTAAATATCAGACATGAGTATATTTCTAAACTCCTTCAGGCCTGCCACCTCGCCTGCTGCCACCATCTGGGCGCCAATATTGCCAAGAGCTGTGGCCTCTGAAGGACCTGCTACAACTGTTTTTCCGGTGGTTTCAGCCGTAAGCTTATTCAAATATCCAGCCTTTGAACCGCCGCCAACTACGTTGATAATATTAAAATACTTGCCTGTAATCTTTTCTACCTCGTAGCAGGCCATTTTATAACAAACAGCCAGAGATTGGTAAATGACCTTTGCCAACTCTCCTGGCGTTTCAGGAATCTTCTGTCCTTGATTTTTGCAGTAATCCTTTACCGCATCAATCATGGATGCAGGGGCAAGGAAGCACTCATCATTAGCATCCACTATAGAATCTATGTCTGCTGCCTCTGCCATTTCACAAAGCTCAGCAAACGAATACTCCTGCCCTGCTGCAATCAGCTCATTTCTAACAGACTGAATCATCCATAGTCCCATGATGTTTTTAAGGAAACGATAACGTCCCTCATAGCCACCTTCGTTGGTAAAGTTGGCTTCCATTGCATCTTTTGTACATATGGCCTTCATGTTCTCACAGCCTAAAAGTGACCATGTACCAGAAGAAATATATAGTACATTATCAGATGTGTTTGGAACTGCAAATACAGCTGAAGCAGTGTCGTGAGTAGGTGGAAGTACAACTTTGCAGTCAAATCCCACTTCTTCCTTAACTTTCTCAGAAAATCTGCCAATGCATGTTCCTGGCTGCTTAATCTCTCCGAACAAATCCTTATTAAAGCCTAGCATCTCAATTAGCTCATAGTCCCAAATCTTAGTTTCTGGATTGAGAAGCTGAGTTGTGGAGCAGTTGGTATACTCATTTGACTTCACACCTGTCAGCAGATAATGAAGATAATCTGGTACCATCAAAAAGCTCTTTGCAGCCTTCAAATAGCCTGCCTTCTTGTCCGCCATAAGCTGATAGATTGTGTTAAAGATAGCCTTTTGAATACCAGTACGCTCATATAGCTTATCCTCAGGAATGATTTTATAAACCTCTTCGTCCATTCCAGCTGTTCTGCTATCGCGATATCCAAAACATGGGCGAACCACATTATCATTTCCATCTAATAGAACATAGTCCACTGCCCATGTATCAATGCCCATTGAGGTTGGGATCTTTCCAAGCTCCTTGCATTTCTTTAATCCAATAATTATCTGTCTAA
>Ga0247608_10002652_pt1 | contig 21846 bp, 23 predicted proteins | sample 176DNAGHGlowgp2_FD_193490 | JGI IMG/M metagenome (GOLD analysis project Ga0247608, IMG submission 193490) | Sheep rumen microbial communities from Palmerston North, Manawatu-Wanganui, New Zealand - 1766 DNA GHGlow gp2 | ecosystem: Host-associated > Mammals > Digestive system > Stomach > Rumen ...
TGCTAAGATCGATGAAGAAAAACTTAAAAATAAAAATATCTTATTTAGGTATTAGGAGGAGTAAAGACATGTGTGAAAAGTATAAGAATAAGAAGATCTTTATATGTCATGTAGGCGGTATGGATAATGAATATTCCATTTTAGCTAAAGATAATGAAGAAGCTAAGAAAATATTAGTTAATTATCTTAATACATCATATGGACCATTCAATCGTCCATACACTATACCATATGATAAAAATGATATTTATTGTATGGATATAGAACATCTAAAAGAAGACATGATTAAAGAAAATAACGAAATCGAATTATTGTAAAAAAAAATAATATTATAAAGTAGGACACAGTCCTACTTTATATTTTTTTTAACGTATCGGATAATAAATATGATGTTGTACATCAAATGGTGTTCTACATGATGAATCTACGTCAGGATGTTCTTTTTTCCATTCTTCCTGTCTTTTTTTAGATTCTTTGATACTTTCCTCACGATACTTTTCAATTTCAGCATCTGTCATACTAGCATAACTAACCATTCTTTTTTCTCCATTAATTTAAATTATTTATACATTTCTCTTAAATAATTATTAATATTATTTTCAAGAGAATTATATACTTTTATGTTATCCATATATTTATTGTAAAGATCTGAAGAAATAGCATCGATTGATTTATCTTTATAAATTTCGATATATTTATCAGAATCTACTGGAATTATATTAAATTGATTAGTTAATAAGAATCTTGATTCATTCTTATTTGAAACTATATCGGTGTAAATGTCATTTACTGTAGTTCGTAAGATATCGTTCGAATCATATTCTTCGACTTTACGTTCTTTATCATTTAAGAAAGCTTTGTAAATTGTTTCAGACGGTTTAAATACAAACCATATAATTTTAGAATTACAATAATTAATTCTATCATCAAACCAAGATTCTTCATAATTTAGAACGTTTGGTATTATAGAATTTAATATATCGATTTCATTTTCAGTATGATGTGCTTGAGCTACAGATATATAATCTGTAATTCTTTCAAATAATTTATTATCTGATATAGCGCTTGGCAAATGTAAATTATAAACTATACCACTAATGATAAATCTATCAAACACTAACAAAACGTTAGGTTTTTCAGTTTGTTCGAAATACATATGTAATACATCTATATCATTATCGGTTTTATCCATTTTATAACCATTGAACCATATTTCACAATTTTTATTTTTAATAAGTTGTCTTGGAGAAATTCCGTATTTAGGTGTAATTGAATACATACTTGTGGTTATAGCCGTATCATATCCTTTACCCAAAAGAAGTTTTTTCAAAACACTGATGAATAACGTCTTATCAAAATGATTTAAATCTACATTTTCAAGAAGAATCCGACTTAATTCTGAAAGTTTTTTATCGTTATTATTGATATTTTCCATATATTCTTTAGAATAAATTGTATTTACAAGTTGATTATAGTTATTCTTTAATAGATCACAACCTAATGAATCAAACGGAAAATGAATTTTGATAATAACATCATGTTGATCGCTTTTTGCAACCTTCTCAATAAATTTATTAACCTGTGTTGATTTACCACAACAATCTGGTCCTTCAAAAACAACAGCTGATACACGTTCAAATTTGTCATTTTTATTATACATTTTTTAGTTTCCTCCATAATAAATGTAAATATTATATTTAATGGTTTTTAAACCATTAATGTTTTATATATTAATTTGCTGATATATCAATATATATCTAAATTTTTATTTGGAGGTACACTATGGCTGATTCAAAAGGAAAGAAGAAAACCTCTACTACTAAACATCCCATTTTAAAGGAAATTCTTGAAACTTTGCATTTTCATTTGTTTGAATCGGGTGGGGAAATGGCCAAAGGTAGTGGACGTCCTGTTTTTACAAACAGACCTGGTTGTCTTACTCCAGAGTATTACAACAAAATCAGATCTGAAAGGTTAGCTAAACAACGTGAATGGGAAAAAACACATTAAAAAAAGAGAGGGTGATAAATATCACCCTCTCCTTCTTGAGTTTATTTTTTTAAGACGATTTCATAATGATGAACTGATGATGGATTTATTCTATCCATCACTGGTTTCACTTCATAATCTTTAAATCCGTATTTACGAATCTTGATTAAGAATTCTTCCTTTTCATCATCGTTTAGAAAAAGAGCAGCATTAATTGGTTTACACTCAACGAATGATCTACCATCTTTTTCTTTGATACGATTATCTTTAATCATATCAAAACATTTGCGCAAATGTTTTGTCATTTATTACCTCCAGTAACATAATATATAAAAATATCCACTGTTATTTCGTGACAATTAAATATATTTATTTAAAGGAGATATATTATGGGTAATTCTAATATATTTTCATGTGAACGTAAAGTAATTGATCTTAATTCAAAAGATATGTTCTCTATTGAATCTTTCACAACACTTCAGAAACTTTCTGGAGATAAAATAGATCCTAAAACACAGACTATTCATGATATGCTTTGGATTTCTATGGATGCTATTTCTAGAAATAGATCTCTTTATGAATCTGCAGGATATTGGGAAGCTATGAACTCTCCATATATTCAGGAGTTGGTTCATCGTGGAACATGGTTTGGTGAATTGGATCATCCAGATGCTAACTGTTCTCGTGAACGTTTCTTGAAAGTCGATAAAGATAATATCTCACATCGTTTGCTTAGATATAAACGTATTGGTAATGATATTCGTGGAGACATTCAGTTCGTAAAACCTAAGGGAGATATTCCTTGGGATTGGGTTCAGAAAGGATCTAATATATCTTTATCAACTCGTGTTCTCACACCTAATTATGAAGAAAGAGAAGATGCTCAGGGAAATCCATATATCCATAAATTTGGAAAGATGCGCCTTGTAACATTCGACTGTATTTCTTCTGCACCAGGTTTCAAACCAGCATCTATTATCGAAAATGTTGATTCATATGATGCTTCTCAAGAGAATTGGAAAGGTGTCGATATTCATTGGACTGCTGGAAGAAAGAAAGAAGAATTTATGAATCTTCTTAAATCACAGGAATCTCTTCCTATTATGGAAGATATTTACGGATTTAGTATGAAAGATGTAAAAGATATTTCATATTCTGAAGAAGGTTTAATTTCTCTTCTTATCAAAGACAATGGAGAATATTCTCAGTCTATTAAGATCCCTACAAACGTTTACAAAGTAAATCAGATCCTTTGTGCTGGACGTTAATCTTATTTAAAGGAGGTCCAGTTATAAATGATTTCAAGAACTAGATTACTTGCAAGTTTGGAAATCTCGGTTGGACCTAAGATCATGGGTTTGATTTCAGAAAACATGATCAATAACGTTCTAAACGTAAAGGTATTGCCAAGATTTTCACAATGGTATCCTAAAATCTATGACGTAAGAATTCATAAAGAGGATGCTATTCCTTTTAGGGACTACTCTGGAAAAATTACAAATTATGGTACATATCGAATTCCTAAACAATTTGAAGTACCATGGATTGATGAGCAAGAAGATATCGAATGGTTTGATATTTTTGATTACCAAATTGGTGGTAATGATACATCAGATGTATATACTGGTGGAAACTTTATGTTAAACCAAATCTTCTTATCTGCTAGAGCGGATATGCCTCATACACGATCATATTATTTGGTAACTTTCCAAGAACCGGATTTACTTATAGTAGATCCGCCTCAACAATCACATAGAGATTTTACTGTACAACTGAAAGCAAACAGAACTTTAAAAACAATTCCAAAAAATATTCAACCACTATTTGAAGAATACTTCATTGCTTATATGAAATTTGCTTTATATCATAAGTACAAATATGAAGGTGGTAATCAATCATTTGGTGGTGTTGATATTGAAACTAAGATTGATGAGTATAGTAGTGCCGAATCTGATATTAAAGAATTAGAAGCAATCTTTGAAAAAGATTGTGTTCATAATCCTGAAACTTTTCAAGTTCAGTGTCTTTATCAGAAAAAAGGTTAAAAAAAAGAAGGGAGAAATATCTCCCTTCTTTTATATTTGATAAATGAATATATAACAATTATGTATATATACATTTATTTGTAACAGGGTCTATTCCTGTAATAGAAATAAATTCCTGTCTAGTCACTAGTTTATACCTAGTGATCGGATATCCGTTATAGTTTACACTATAATAGTATCTAAAAAGGTCTGTACTTTTCATAGCTTTCACCCCCTTGGTAAAAGTTATATTTAGAGAGGGGTGTACAAGCACCCCTCTCTATCTTTTATCCATAATTATAATATATAAAAAAGAAGATGTATAAAACCATCTTCTTTTTATAAATTTAAATGTTTATATTAAAGATGTATATTTGTAGAATCTTTAATATAAATATCTGATAATGTATTATGCATATACACGGAACCTGCATATGCACCCAATACGATAAATGCTTCAGATTCAAAGCATTCTGTGATATAAACAGATTCAACTGCTACATCATTTTTCTTTAATATGAAACCATAACCACCCTGATATCCATCGAAATCATTACAAATTCCGATGAATTCTGTATCACATCTGAATGATACTCTTTTAAATTCAAGTGTGAACTGGTATTTAGTGTTACCTTCACCTCTTCCTTCAATATTCATTGAAGTAAGAATTCTTCCAGGTTCAATAGTGTCGATTTCTTTTGTTGTTAATTTTCTCATAATAATCTCCTTGACTATATTTGTAGTCATTATTATAATATACAAAAAAAACACTTTGTTTACAAAATAATACAAACTTTGACACTTGAATATATAATAAGGAGTTAATACAATGACCGCTAAACATTTTGATAAATTATTTTTAAAGAGATATAAAAAATCTAAATCCTTTATTTATGATAAAGACATGATTACTGAAATATATAATTTATTTATTGAAAATTATAAAACTACAGGTTATATATTTGACGCATCAAACATTTCATATCTAACGAATAAGTATGTTAAAGCTAATAATTATACGGAGCTTCCAAAAAATTTAAATTCAGCTTGTGTACATTTAAAAGAAATATTAGATATAATTTATATTTTCGATAAAGTATTGGAATTTAATTACGATATGCTAGCAATGGATGTAATATATAATGCTGGTAAACTTACTGGAAAAATAGATATAAAAAAATGTATTAATAATATTTTATCAATAACTAGTAGATGTGTTAAAAATATTTATATAATAAAAAGATCTTATGATACAAATGTTGAATATTTTAAAAATGACAAAACTATTAAATTCAATGACTTTTTTACGAAAATTATATCTATAATTAATAGATATATCGATGAACATGATGAATGCAAAAAGAATTATGAATATGTAAATTATTTATCGAATAAGGATGTTGAACGACTTAATAGACAACAAATGTCATTTTTTACTACGATAAAATTTTGGTATTGTAGAAATATAAAACCTTTTTTCGAATGGTTAATATCCGATAGTTCGATCGTAATATCACCATTCGAAGCATCTATAGATAATAATGAAGAAATTATAAATGATGGTCTGTTGTATAAAGATATTGTAGAATGTACAAATTATGCTTTGAATAAATTAAACAAAAAACCAATTACTGATATCATGCTTAGATATAAATATATACCATTTGAAGAACGTTTTTCTGATGATATGCAAACTATTTTCAAAAAACCTTTAAATGAAATTACATCTGAAGATAATAAGCAATATATTAGTGAATTGAAAATTATAGGTAAAATGGTTGAAAGTGATTATGATAATATAAAGACTAAAATGCATAATTCAATTTTAGATTTTTATTATTATGTATCAGGTCATAGTTCATATTTAATGCTTAATAATTTTTATATCAAATTTTGTAAATAAAAAAATAAAGTTACCCGAATGATATCGGGTAACTTTATTATATTTCAAACAAAGTTAATAATTTTTAATATTAAGTTTGTTTTTGTGTCTCAGATCCATGTATGTTTCTGTTGCATACAGCATATCATACATAAGATCTTCCTGTCTTTCGACAAGTCTCTGATCTGTTTCATACGGATCATAAACGAGTCTAAGATCATGTTCAAATCTATTCTTTGTCAACATGGCAATTTTTTCATCAATGATATCGACTATTTCTTTAGATGAATATTTATTCAATGAAGTATAATAATCGATTAATCGCTTACCATGCTTTTCCATGACTACACTAAAAACTCTGTTGTAGTCCTTGATAATTTCTTCCATCTTTTCGATTGGAAGTAAGATTTTTTTGAATACTATCATATAACTTATCCCTTGACTATAATTAATTTATTTTGTAAGAGTTTATAGTCATCCACCCTTATTATTATAATATATAAATAACTTGATTATAAAAAAAGAGAGGAACGAATCCTCTCTTTTTTTTACATTATAAAACAACTGCATTTGAAATTGCTTTATGTTTGTTCCGATAGTTTATGATATCAGTATATTCGCTATAAAAAACCTTTTTATAATGGCTAGTTGCGACTATTATATTAGGTTTATATGTGGATCCATTGTGTCTAACGACATTGAAATAAATCCATTCGTCATCCAATAACCATGCTTCACGTTTATTGAAATCGATTATTACGAATGTAGTATTTTTGAAGCTATCTCCTTGATCGGGAATATATTCATTTACTACATCGAACCCTAATACATCAGTCTCCAACTTACCGATGAATAAACCGCTATCGGTGCTACCGTGTTGACAAAATAACATTTTAACCCCTCAATTTATAAATATATTTATCTGTCACATTAGTATAATATATAAATTAATAGGGAAGTTCTATATATTTTTTCAAGAAATCGTCGAATGAAAAATTTTCAATAGGTTCATATTCATTACATTTACATCTATTTAACAAAGGCTTTAATTCATAGTTTCTTTTCAATTCATCTGGATGAGATTCATCTTTTGAAAATTTTACACCTTTAGCATATCCATGTTTGTCGATCCATTTATTAAAATTTTGTTCTCTATAAGCAAATGAAACAAATCCTTTAGTTTCATCATTTTCAAATTCTTTAAAATATTTTTCATGTAAATCACACATTTGATGATGAATTAATTTAAAAGTTTCGATGTCTGTATTAGGATATCTTTCTTTAAAAGTTTCAATACTCATGTCAATAACACCACTAATGTTCATCGCCGGATCACCAACATAGACATTTATCTTATCACAATAATGTTTACATTTAAAACATTTATATTTAGCAAAACGTTTTTTATCATTTTTATAAATATTTTGTTTGATTTCATCTTCATAATATTTCTTAAGTTTTTCTGGAAGATAAAATAATCTAAAAATTGGATAGCCTTTTATAACTCGATCTTCTATGTAAGAAAATACTTTATCTCTGAATTCTTCAGAATCTAAAGATTCATGTTCATTATAAAGTAAATTATCCAATTCCATATTCATTGACCAGATATCGTGTCCTATTATCTCATCATGGACTAAACCCCAATTTATTGAAGCAGATTCACCAAATGTTTCTTGACCATATATTTCAAGAAATTTTATAAACCATTTAAACAAAAATATCTTTTTATTTTCGCTTAATTCTTCTTTTTCAAGATGATTCATAGTTAAACTCCATATTATATCATATATTGACATTAAGATGTATTCAAGTTTGTAATTTTAAAAATTCTTTCGAATATATAATTATAGGACGAAGATAAAGAATTTTAAAGTTTGGAGTTTAATAATTATGAAGATGGGAACATTAGGATCGTACGATAGTACAACTGATTATTCTGAATTTAAAAGACGAAAACCTAATAAAAAATATAGATCACATTTAGTTTCTGAGCGTTTCTTGCTCATGATTATAAAAGTTTTAGCAAGTGATATCACAGTTAATAGACGTTCTCTTGCTAATATAAAACGCTTCTTAACTATCATAGATAGGGATTATTATTGTAGAAGCGAAAATATAGAAGCTATGCTTCTCGTTTGTGATTTGTTAGTTTCAATTAGAACTAAAAATCCTCATGGAGTTTCATTAGAATCATTAACATATAAAGTTGAAAATCTTTTAGTTGAACCTTATGATAAAGTAAGAGATCAATTAATTATACCTCAGATTAATGTTGCAAAAGACGAATTACCTGAAGATGATCTTGAATATATTACAAATAGCCTTGATCAAAATCTTAAGTTTTCATACATTCTTGATGTAAAAGATAATCTTATTGAATTAACAAATGATATTGAAACATCATCTTATACCGATTTTCCAAATTTATTACATCAATATCGTGATTTAGTTACTGGTATTATGAACTTTTTCAGAAGTACAGATTCAAGTTCAATGACTAATGAAATTGTTCATACTGGAGATCCAACATTCTTAGATATTCTTTACGATACTTATGAAGCTATTCGTAATCCAGCATCTGCTTTACAGACAGGTTGGCAGGCATTAAACTCTGCACTTGGACCTCGTGGTGGATTCCAGAATAAAAACTTATATTGTCTTCACGCTAATACTAACTCATTTAAATCTGCAATGCTTCTTCATATTTCTCGTATGATTAAGGAGTATAATGCTTCAAGAGTTATTGATGAATTTAAACGTACTGGAAAAATTCCAACAGTTCTTCACATTAGTATGGAGAATGATAATGATGAAGATAATGAACGTTTGTATAAGACTGTAGTTAAGAAAGATCTTGGAAAATGTACATCTCGAGAAGAACTTAATCAGTCTTGGGAACATAATTTCGGCAACACTAATGGTGAAGAAGAAAATCCTATTGATATTTCATTCTTACATGTTGATGCTAGATCTCTTAGTGTTGATGAAATTGATGTTATTATTGAAAATCTTGAAGAAGAAGGATATCGTGTAATTGCTTGTGTTGTTGACTATTTAGGTTTAATTAAACCTAGAATGGAAGATATGGGTAAAGATAATCGTCTTCAGTTAAAGAATATTGCAGATGATTTACTTTCACTTGCAAAGAATAGAGATATTCCAGTTATTACAGCTCATCAGATTAACCGTTCTGGTGGTGCAGTTCTTACAAACTTAAAGAATCAAGGTGGAGTTAATGCTATTTCACAAATGACTAATGAATTCATTGGTGAATCTTATGGTATTGAACAGGCTGTTTCATGGTCAGCATTTATCGATATTGAAATTCATGGTGAAGATCGTTGGTTAATGTTTAAGAGAAATAAATCTCGTTATAAAAATAAGTTTGGTACAGAAACATTTGTAATGAAAATTCGTGATGGTATTATTATCGATGATGATATCTATCTTTCAACTCCATTGTCGCTTCCTAAGATTCCTGATGGTATTGGAACTGATGATGCTAATCAGAATCAAGGTTCTAGAGGTATTATTGATATTAGAGATAATAAACATAAAACACCTCCGAAAGATCATCTTATTAAAGTTAAATCTTCAACTGAAGAAAGAGAAGACTTCCTTAATTCTAAAGAAAAGGTTCCTATTGAATATATCGATTGGAATAATTGGATTGATTATCTTGATACTGGTGATTATGAAACAGAAGATTTCTATGTTTGGTCTAACTCTGAAATGTCATATTATGATAGATCGTTTGTTATTGGAGAAACAGAATATGTTAGCTGCGATTTCAATGAAGAAGTAGCTTATGCTTGATTTAATAGGTTATAAATAAATTAAGCTCAAATTCTTTATCTTCAAATAGAATTGTGTAGTTTTATAACTCTCCTAAGATTTAATATGCATCGTCGATGGTATTAGATCTCATGAGTTTAATTTGTTTTAAAACCTTTAAATAAACAGGTGCTGGGTAAAACCAGCACCTCCCTTTTACTTTTTTCTTTATTACATTATAATATAACTTAAATTATACCTTTAGGGCTATTTTTATGATAAATCATTCTAAAATTCTTAGCTTTTCATCAAATTTTGGTTTAAAAGCTAATAGTACAGAGTCCCTCGAGGACAAAAAAATAGAACAAAATGATATAATTCACCAGGATTACGAACAATCTCTTGAAGACGATGAATCGTTCGAAAATGCTGCTAATGAAGATTCTTCTGGTGGCGGTGACGATGGTTTAGGAGATATGGAAGACGAAATGGATTCACTCGATTCTCAGATGGACAATATGGACGATGGGGATTTTGGTGATGGTGGTGACATGGATTCTTCCGATGGTGGATCAGATGGGTCTGATGGAAACGGTGGTGTAGACGATCTAGAAAAAAATAGAGGATCTTCATTAAATCCATTTACCCAAATTAATCAGAAAAACTATCTTATTGGTGAGTTGAATGAACTGTCTGACTCCATTCAACATACGATCACAGAGTATAATAACATGTACGCTGACTGGTCTGAATTAATTCAGCTGCGTGAACTCAAATCTATGTTAGATGAAGAACGTAATTCGTTCATTATGCAACAGAATCCGGAAAATTTAATTAAGTTGAGGTTGTATATGAAACAATACGAGACTATAGTTAAAAAACTCAGCAGTATGATAAGTGATAAAGCTAAACGTGATAGTAAGTTATCTCAAAATAACAAAACTACTCCGGTTAGTAAAAATTAAATTCCTTTATTCTTTTAAGGAGAAATAAAATGGCTAATACATTTACTCAATTATCTCGTGAAGATATTGCCAAAGTATATGAATCTCATAAGAAAGATCATGCTCAGTCTTACTACAAATCTCTCGAGAAGTATCAGCACGAACTTCAGAAGTATGTAGGGGCACAGTCAGTGTTCGGAAAAGAAGGCTGGGGAAGAATCATTGATGATGATAATCTCTTCGCTAAGGCAAAGAGCTTGTCAGCTGAAATGTTTGCTGGCGACAAAGTACTCCAGGGCCGTTTCAACCGTCTTATGGATAACACTCGTGAAACAGTAGCTGCTGTTGATAAGGGTGGATTCGGTATGGAAGGTTGGGGTGGCGGTACAGCTGTATACGCATCTTCACAGGGTGGTTTTGCACTTGGTACAACACCATTCATTATTGGTGGTTGGCTTGCTTCTGCTCGTTCAGAAGAAATATTCCAGCATATCGACAATAAGAACAATATGCGTCTTGAATTTGAATACAATATCGACTATGCACAGATCGGTGATCAGAAGTTCTTCTTCCCACAGTGTTTCCGTGCTGGCGAAATCACAGGTTTCAACAAACTTCCACAGGTTGACTGGGTAACACCTAATACCGTGGAAGGAATATATACTGCTCCTGAAACATGGTGTGGTACAGATATGTTCATCCTTCTTAACGCTGCTGACGGTTCTGATACTGCAGGTGTTAAGGGTAACCTTCTCACTGTATCTGGACGCAATAAGATGAAGTATGGTATCGAACCGAACTATCAGCTTACAGCAATTAAGTTTAAGAATGGTACTGGTGAAAACGCTGAAAGTGTAGTACGTCGTACAGAGCTCCACTATTCTATCATGGTTGGACAACCAAACGAACGTGATATGAAGGCTACATATACATTGAAAGATGTTGCTGGCTTCGATGAACCAATCGTTCTCCAGATTTACATGCGTGTAAATATTGATAATGGTGATTTCATCCTCTTCGTAAAGGCTCCTACAGCCGAAGCTCTCAAGATTATTGAGGGATTCAAGTTTGATGGTAAGGTTTCTAACGAAGCTAATGAAATCACAGATATCCCAACAATGGGTGTTGATAAGTTCCAGTTCATTCGTGAATGTGAATACAGAAACTACTCAAAAGTTTCTCTCAACGAATACATGGCTGATAACTTCCGCATCGGTGGTAACAACAACATTTCTTATGCTGCTTATGCTACTGATAAAATGCTTCAGTACACAATCGCTAACCGCGAACTCGAAGCTGAAGACTTCCTCATCAAGCAGGTTCTTGATGACGATGTAGATATCGATACTTTCGAACTTACAAGAAAGATGGGTGGTTTCATCCAGAACAATCTTTCATTCGGAATTTCTAAGTTCACACCTGGTCTCGGATTGCAGGATTACAAGTTCGGTCTTAAGAACTACCTTAACAAGGTACTCGCTATGGCTGATACTGATCTTAACATTCCTACATCAGTTAAGCGTGAATGGATCCTCATGGGATACGACGCTGTTGTAACTGAATTCCCTGAAGTTAAGTTTGAAAACGCTGCTGTTAACCTCCAGGAACAGGCTGAAGGTTCTGCTGTTAATGAACACTATGGATTCGCTGTTGATACTAAGTGTGGATACATCGATAGCCTTGGTCGTTCAGTACGTATTATCGGTAATACTGATAAGCGTTGGCAGGAACGTGGTTCTTCTGTATACGGTGCTCTCCGCACATACTCAATGGAATATCCATTCCTCGTATACTATCCACATGCTATCCGTATGTTTACAGCTATCGATCCTGATATGCCTAACCGCACAGCTATCATTCTTGGTGGCCGTGAATTCCGTGGACACTTCGCTGCTGCAGCTATTAAGCTCACACTCGAAGGAGTTCTCGATGACGCAGGCATGCCAATAAATAACTTCGATCAGCAGATGGACAACTCTAAATCTGGCTATAAATTTACAAAAATTGGTGAATAATCAATAATTTGAATAGCTGATTTAAGCTTATGAATTACATAAGTAGGTGGTTTTCGGCCACCTACTTATATTTTATTTCTTTTCAATTTGACACAATAATATATGAATACTAACACAAACCCTAAAAATTCACCTTTACCTATAAATACATTTGATAAACAAGTTAATGAAGCCAAAACTGGTTTTCAGATTAAAATTATTCGTAAAGATGATAAAAATACTTCTAAGGAGAAGAAAGATAATGGAAACATTGATTAGAACACCAGATATGCCTGGTGTACATCAGATGGAAAATTCTGTTGCTTCTGAAGTTCATCCTTCAGATACATCAATTCCAAATGTTATCAATTCATTCAATAATGATGTTGATTACAATTATGAAACTGGTACGCTTTTTTATGTAAATCCTGAGATTTCTGCTAAAAAGCTATATTTATCTTATAACGATTTTACAGATGCTGTTAATAGATGTATAGAAACTGGAGCTGGAATTATTTGGGATTCTTATCAGAAATTTGTTAAACTCAAGTCTGCAAATCCTGAAAAATATAAAGAAGCTATCGAAGAAATGGTAAAGATTAATGATAATTCATTATATTCACCATTTACAACATCATTGAATAATCTCACTGATAATAAGAAAGTTAAAGAAGAATTAGTTAAAGAGTACACTAAATCTAATGGAATGGAAACTATTAAAGATCCTGCAGATAAGGAATGTTTTAGAAGATTTATTACAAATATTCTTCTTGATAATCATAATAGTGATATTCCAGCTATTTTAAATAAAAATGAATATTTTGACGAAATAGCTAAGTTAAGATTTGGCCTTCAAAACATTAAATCTAATTTCAGATTCGATGTTGAAAACTGTATTGAATATACAGCTCATAGATCAGATTGTTTCTTTTGTACTGCTAATCTTAGTTCTATAGCTTTCAAAATTAAGCCATTTATTGAAAGAATTTCACTTACCACAGGATCATCAATTTATGATTCTATTCCAGTTGTAAATTATAGAGTATGTATAGACATGCATAAATTAATTACCTGGATGATGAATAATTGTAAACTTCCTGATGAATTACCTGAATTCATAGATTCTGGCGAAACTGTTAGAGATGAATATATTCGTTCTGTATTAGGAGAATATGTGAACCTCGGTGAAAAGATCGCTAGACGTATTGTTATGGAAATTTACGATATGTCTTACAATATTTCTGGAAACTGGAGATGTTTCTTACAAAAATTTATTGGTTCATATAATAAACTTCTTGTAACAAATCCTGATACAATGAATCTTGTAACTAAAGTAAACTACTTTGCTAATTTCTCAGAATCTCATATCGATCCTAGAATGGCTAAAGAAACAGATTCGATGAATTATGAAACATTTGAAAACATATTCAAGTACATAAATAAAGATTATGATTCATCCGATGATCAATTCATCAATCAAATGTTTACAGCTATATCAGATTATAGCGATTCTAATAAAGAAGAGTTTATTTTACATCAAGCATCTATCTTATTTAGAAAAACATTTACAGTTTTCTTTGAAAACGCCATTTTGATAAATTTCTATAGAAGATATGATAACAATGGTCATTATTCTAAATCTATAGAAATGGGTTCATATACTCGTGAATTCTATAGGCCATATGATTTCGGTGATCTGTTAAGAAAGGCTTCATCTATTTCAGATTACAATATTCGTGATTTTATTCAAACAATTATTTCGGAATTTAAATCATGTAAAAACAGTATTTATGATCCTGGAAAACTTGCAAATGGTGAATATATGTTCTTCATGTACAGTAAGTTATCAAGAAAACTTTGGATGGAATTATCTAATTTATTGATTCTTACATCTAAGTTAATTGGTATGATGGAACAGACTAAACCAGTAAGAGATTCAGATATTAAATTACATGATAAAGTAAGTAAAACTGTAAATGATTTTGCAGAATTTGTTTATGGAACTCTTGTAAATATGATTTCTGAAGCTAGATATGTTCCAGGTCAATTTAGTGTTGGTTATGGATCTTGGAAATTTGATCTACCACCTTTATCAAAAATTCTTAAATACTGTTCAAATTATGCTAAACCTGTTGTATCTAGAGATTCACACAAAATCGATCAACTTGTTAGAGACGTATTAAAACAACCTGAAAATAAATCACCTAATCATATAGTTGACGATGGTTTTATAATTTCTTACAATGTCAGCGATCGTGAACATTATGATCTCAAACATAACTTTGTTATGGGATTACAGCGTCGTGGTTTAGTTGGCTTAGATTTTTAAAACGTATTCTTACTCTCTCAGTTTGAGAGTTAAACAATAATTACTTTTATATATTGTTTATTTGAATGATTGGTAGGATTTATAAATCCTTTTCGATTATCCAAATTAAAATCTTAATATAGGAGGTAAGGATATGTTGAAGAAGATCTTGGCTAAAATTCGCGAATGTTTTACAATCGAAATCGTTCCTTTGAAAAGAACTATCGAGACTATAACATTTACCGGATCTAGCTCGTCACAATCATCAATGGATAATCTAAAAGTACGTAACTTCTCTTTCTCGAGCATTTACTCGAGTTGTAAGTAATTAGAGAACGTATTCGGAAACATAGACTATGACATTAGATTTGTGGAACGAGAATAAAAATTTCAACGATGCTTACAATGAATGTGATAAGATTAATCGTATGATAAGGGATTTTGAAAATAGTGGACGTACAATGTCTGGTATGATAATCAAAGATGGTGATTATCGACGAAATGATTCTATTAATCCATTTATAAACAGATTATCTAATATAAATAAAACTGAAACTACTGATAAAAAGAAAAAACCTGGAAAGTTAAAAAAACTTAAAGGTGTTCTTATAGTTGGTGGCGTTGTAGGTTTAAGTTATGTTGGATATAAATGCATCTTCAAACCTTTGAAGAAAGAGTATGATAATTTAATGGATAGAATCGTTGTCAAGTGTGAATCTGAAAAACCATTAGATGGTAAAATACGTGTTATGACTCCTTTGGAGATGAAAGCATATGATCATAAATATGGAAAAGAAACACTTGTATTAACCAGTTCTGAATATGTTGTTCATGACGATAATGATTCTACAAACGGTTAAATTAATTATTGCAATTTAAGAGACCCCTTATTAAAAGGGGTCTCTTTTATATTTATGGAGGTTTAAATTTTATGGAAAAATCAATGGTATTGATGTTTATTAAATTCTTTGATGATTGTATAATTTCAAAAAGAATGAAAAGAGCTAAAATATGGCTATATTTTATTACACTTTTATTATTTGTAATATTTTGTGGAGTATTTACAGTTGTTGTTAAAGGTGTGGCTGGTAAAGATTTACCAGATTCAGCTACAATATGTATGACTATTATATTTGGTGCTTTAATAATAATGACCATATATTTTAGAGAATCTATGGCTACCATTTTCTTATTTCCGAATGAATATTTCTTAATGAAAGCTATTAAAGCTTATTTGGGAAAAATATTCAGAGATATTTATTTATCAGATATTGATGGTTCCAAAGTTACTAAACATATACGTACGTTATCATATTATATAGCTAATTTATATGATCTTCAGAGAATGAAATCACAGAATAGTATTATTATTTCTTATAAAATTTCTGAAATAGCTTGTGATGAATTTTTATATTTTATCAACAATAAATTGAAGTTTAATGAGAATTATAAATATAGATTACAAGATTTAACTTCTGAACAAATTGCTGAGATAATGTTTAGTACATTTTATACTGAAAGTATAGAAATAGATTCTGAAATAGAAAAGGATTCTGAAATAAATAAAGAGTTAAATAGATTTTTAAATAGTAAATTTGGTAAAAATTTTATAAAAGAAAATATTGTTTATGCTTTTAGTACTTTTGACGACTATAATAGATCTGATGAATGGTGGTTATATAATAAACGAAATTTACCAGTAATAGAACATGATCCGTTTTACAGAAGACATATAAAAAATAACAATAAAGAATTTTATAATAAAAAAGCAACAGATTCTAAAAAGAATAAAGAAGATAAATCTTATTTATCCTGGATAGATAATATTTAATCGAAATATAAATAGAAGAGAGGGATTTAAATCCCTCTCTTTTTTTCTTTTATATATTATTATAATGTAAAGAATTCGCATGAGTTCTTAAATGTTATAATATTTAAAGGAGAAATACTATTATGGGTATTTTAGAAACTATTTCAAATGATCGTGAAAAAACACGTAAAGCTTATTTAGATGCTGTTACATCTGGTCAGATGAGTCCAGAACTTTGTGCTCAGTTATTGCAAAATTCAGATACCGAATTTTATAAAATGAGTAAAGAAATTTGTCATGAAGATATGGAAAAATATTACAGTGTAGTAAATAAATGCTTGGAAGTTTGTTCACGACCTAAAACATTTATGGAATCACTGGGTTCAGTTGCTGATTCTTTTATGAAAGGTGCAGAACTCTTACAACAGCAGTCCGTTTCAACTCAACCAACAAATTAAAGTTTGTTGACTAATTAAAGAAAGAAGGATTTATTCCTTCTTTCTTTTTTTGTAAATGTTGTATTTTTTTGTATATTATATTACTGAATAAAGTAAATAAACTTTATTTAAGGAGATTATATGCTTACAAAAGAAACTAAAAAATTGGCCGAACAGGTCAAAAAAGATGTTAGGAGCAATTTGGTAAAGAAGGTCATTCCGACTATGCCGCTTGCTATTAGCCCATCAATGTTAGGAATCAATACTCATACTCATTATAAGTATGTATTACCTTCATTTGATGATATTATTCTGGATTTAAACGATTACTACCATGATGATTTTTCAAATCATGTTAAAGTTCGTAACGAGAATCTTGAATATGATGAAAATGAAGGATATAAATCTTATGCTTATTTTGAAGTAAAAGATTTGAACATTTTGATCAAAGCCACAATATTGGTTGATCATTTCAGCCAATATTTATCATTTGAATTCAGCCCATTGAATTCTAGAAATGGAAATGTGATCGGTACACTAGATGCCGACACATATCAATATAAAGATTTTAATATAGTTCCAATTGAAAAACATGTTTATGATATGTTATTTCATTTTACCATGGATCATTATAATCTTTATAGTGATGATTATGATGATATCGATTAACGATTAAAAAAAGAAAGAAGGAATAAATCCTTCTTTCTTTTTTTATTTTTTCACATTTAAATATATGATACATTCAGATACAACTAATAAAAGTTTTCTTAAAATGCATTATATTTTGAAGAATATGGGTATTTCTAATAATACTTTCTTCCTTCAATTATATGATGAAACGTTACACGATATAGACCCTCTGGATGAAGATCATTTAACTCCTGAACAAAAATTAAGAGTTCATTTGGAGATCCAGAAAAATCCATGGTACTATTTCCGTGAAATTGTTAAAATCCCTATGACTGATAGTAAGCTTGATTTTGAATTAACTCGAGCTACTCTTGCTATACTTTGGTCTCTTTTAAACGATTTACATAGTTACGTAGTAATTCCTCGTCAGTGTTATAAATCTTATACAGTAGCTTGTTTTTATTCCTGGTTAATTTATTGGGGAGCTAAAAACTTTACAGCTGCTTTTTTTGCACAGAATGATGGTCTTGTAACACAGAATCTTACACGTGTTAAAGATATTCGTGAATCACTCCCTAGCTATTTAAATCTAAAATCCAATGCAGATACCGATAATCAACACAGTATTGTTTACCGTGCTGGAGATTTCACTAACACTGTTATAACTCGTGCCCCTGGTATGAATGAAGACGCTGCCAATAACGTTGGTCGTGGTGCTTCTACAATGGGTCAGTGGTACGATGAGTTTGCATTTATTCCTTATATTTGGGTTCAATATGGTGCTGCCATTCCTGCTTATTCAACAGTTGCTAAAGCTGCAGAAAGAAATGGATCACACCATCATATTATTATTACTACAACAGCTGGTAATAAAAAATCTAAAACTGGTGCTTGGGCTTATGAATTCTTACAAAACTGTGCACCTTTTACAGAATTACTTTATGACAAATGTGATTTTGATGAATATGGTAATCCTATAAGAGTAAATACAGACGAAGTAAAAGATTATATTAAAAACAATAATACTGGGCAGCAATTCTTAAGAATAGAATATCAATGGTATGAATTGTCTAAGCCAATGAATTATCTCGATGAGATGAAAGCTCTTATGCCTGGTCTCGATGAGTTTAATCGTGGTGTATTGAATATCTGGTCAGATTCTAATGCGGATCATCCATTAGGACAAGAACGTGTACAAGCTCTTGAAGAGATGGCTATCGATCCTATGAAAATCATCATGGTTGATAAAATTTATGTTACTAAATTTTATCGCGATCCTACTCTTTGTAGATCACAATCACAACATATCGTATTTGGTATGGACTGTGGTGGAAATACAAGACGAGACTATTCAACACTTGTTGGTGTAGATGTTTGTAACTCGGAAGTAGTATTTACGATGCGAGTTAACCAATATTCTATTAATCGTTTTGCAAGAGCTGTAGCATACATTTTACTTTATATGTTCCCTAAATCTATACTTGTTGGAGAACGTAACTTCGTAGGTGTACCAGTTCTTGAAACTATTGCTGAATTAATTGGAACTACTCGAATTTATAAAGATAAAGATGAACAGTTAGGCGTTTCAATGGTTCACCATTTGCGTGAAATTATGTATGGTGATGTATTGCGTGTTTCAGTAATCGAACAAGGTCACATGATTCATGATCATACTATTACTGATGAAATTGCAGGATTAATTACTACTAAAGATGGACGTATTGACCATAAACAATCTGGTGGACATGATGATACATTGATTGCTTATCTATATTGTAGATGGTTCATTATGTTCTGTAAAACAAAGGGTAGATATATTGATTCTGTATTCTTTAACTCAACTCTTACTAAAATCGATATGAGTAGTGAACAAGCTGCTTATGATTATGTAATGGGTAATAAAGGAGCTGCTATGACTCTTAATGAAAGTTATAAACAACGTGACAAATCTAATGATTTCATTAGACAACAATTGAAAGCTGCTATGGATGGAGCTTTATCAAATCAGAACAATGATGAAAGATTGATGAATGACAGAGAATCATTTATCGATGTTTACGATGATTCACCAAGAATTAATCGTGATGAAATCGATGTTGATACCATTGCTGAAGAGCATATGGACGATCATCATGAATATTCTGAAAATCTTGATAAAGACGATCCGGATAAAATCGCAGCTGAAACTGAAGAACAGCGTGATACATCAAATGATCCAGTTAATATGTTTACTTTTAACTTTAAAGTAGATAATAACTTTTTCAAATCTAAATTCTAAGGAGAAAAAAAATGGAAGACATGTATGAAGAATATGAAGACGATTTCACAACCTTTGGTGAAGATCAAAGTTTAGATTTAAATGAAACGCAATATCAAAGTATAATTGATGGTTTACGTCAACAGTGTGCTACTATAAATCCTGGTATTGATAATACGGATTATTTTCAAATGTTCGTAAAAGAATATTTAAGACTTCCAGATCACGAGGACCTGGAAGACTGCACAATTTATGTTGATGAAAGATTGACTGAAAAAGATAGAGAAAAAATACATGAATTTTGTGCAGAAGTCTCAAATATTTATTCAAATTCATTTGGTATTAACTTGCCTGAAGGAAACATTTATCAATTATATTGTATTTATAAAATATTCGTTTTGAATATTTGTGATTACTTTATTCAATATGTATTAGGACTTCAAAAAATCGATGAAGATTTTGTTGAAGATATTCCTAACTGGAATGAATTATCACTCAAATACTATATGGAAAAAATAAACCATACTCCTATAAATGATAATACAAAACCACAAATAGTCACTGACTACTTGGGTTATGTATTAGAATATGGTTTAATAGCAGAATCTTATATCGACGTAGCTTTATTGGAATCTGAAGGTAACGTAGAATTGTCTACTCTATATATTGAGAGTGCCAATTATCGTCTCACCTACGACAACTCCTTCTTTAATCTCAAATTGAAGAAGATCTTCTCTTCTGATGTAGAAGATGTTGTGATTTCCAAACTCATTAGTATCCTGTAGAATCGAATTATTTGTTGATTCATATTTAACAGGTTGTTCTAACAATGTTGTTAACCGGATATCATTAAAGTCTTCGGTCATTTTATATTGTAGTTCTTTAATGTGCTCAGCACGTTTTTGAACTACATATTTTTTAAGATTTATTTCTGCTAGTTGCATTTGTTTTCTCACAGCCGCATCGTATGCTTTAACTGCTTTAACAAGGCTCGCACTACGCGAGCTTTTATTTTTTATTAATCTTACAGTTCTTTCTCCGCCATTATAAGCATAAAAAGCATAATCGTATCCATATTTATTTACTAAGTCCCAATAAAAATTCATACTCATAACCATGTAAAAACAATATCTATTAGTAATATGGGATTCATCCTTAGGATTATACCATTTTTTAAAGTTTTCGTTTTTAATGTTATTAGAATTTAATTGAGATGGACCGTAGTCATATGAACCATCTTTATTTTTATGCCTGAATGCTGTGAATCCATTAGATTCATGCATCATTAGTGCGAAGAAATATGGACGCATTTCTTTTTTATCTTCTGTATAATATAAGAACGCATCACCATATTCAGTTGGAATATTATCTAAATAGAAATTTTCTTCCAACGTTTCATCAGATAATAAATAATAGGAAATTTTTTCATAATCAAATGACACATTCCATTGAATATTATTATCCTCTTTTTCAAGAACTTTTTCCTCTTCAAATTCAACGTGATTGATAGGTGCAACCATACTATCAATAACATTCATTATTAATATTCCGAACATCGAAATGCATAATAATGTGCATGTTACTATCAACATTGAAATTACGTTTTTGTTATAGGTTTTCATAATTTTTTACCCCCATAATTATGAATTATACATTTTTGTTGTATTTACATTATTATAATATATACATAATTTAAAAACAAATGAACAATATTGGTATTTTTCAACATTATAATATATTTACAATGCAAACTACATTGATGCAATAATTGTGAGTTATAGCATTAAATGTTTT
>Ga0247608_10002653_pt1 | contig 21841 bp, 24 predicted proteins | sample 176DNAGHGlowgp2_FD_193490 | JGI IMG/M metagenome (GOLD analysis project Ga0247608, IMG submission 193490) | Sheep rumen microbial communities from Palmerston North, Manawatu-Wanganui, New Zealand - 1766 DNA GHGlow gp2 | ecosystem: Host-associated > Mammals > Digestive system > Stomach > Rumen ...
TTTACTATTCCCTAGATTCCGCAGCACTTTAGTTTAATAGCTTTTATAAGTTCCTGAGCAACAATAAGTACTTCGACGCGCGAAGCGGCAAAGCCGAGCGGCCCAGGATTTTGTCATGTCAGATTTTTCACTTACCTTAGTGCTGCAAAATCAAGACAAGCAAAATCATCAATGGCATGGCAAAAGTACAAATAAAATCTGAGAAAGTCACTCCTTTTGGAGGAATATTTCACGTAAGAGAGCTTTTTTCTTTTGGTTTTGTGCTCACTTATTCGTACCTTTGCCATACGTATAACATGCTAATGCAGCGTTTGAAAATGAAGATAATGCCCATAGTTACACATGTTTTGCAAGTGGTTCACTGCAAGCCACTTACGAGAGCCCCGAAAACCCATGATTCACGGCGTACGGTGAAATGACACGCGGCGGCCGCCGCGAGAAACGAAGGTGGCACCTCGCTCCCTGCCAGACGGCACCTTCGTCCCTGCTTCTGACAGGGTTCGTGACGGTTTGCGCTAAGATGACGCTAAGAAAGAATCCATCGGAAAACAGGGCGGAAGATGAAAAAAAAGAGTCCGGAATGCGTGAAATATTACAGAAAGTTGCGTAATTTTGCACCCGATACGTTAAGTAACCGTTAAGGAATAAATGGGTATGTAACTAACTCCATCTGTTCCAAATTATTGTTTTACAGTCACTAAGAATGAAGAATGATTATGAGAAAGACGCTATGGATTATTACCACGCTGCTGCTGCTGTGTTGCAACACGGTGGTGTCGGCATGCTCGGATAGCGACGAAGGGGGAAAGGTGGCCGAGATAGCCGAACGGGGCACACTGCTGGTGGGCACCACGGGCGACTATCGGCCGCTATCGTTCTGCGAACAGGACGGCCACTACTGGGGCTTCGGCATTGAGATGGCACAGGCCATTGCCGACCACCTGGGCGTGGCGCCGCAGCTGGTCAAGACCTCGTGGCCCACGCTCACCGCCGACGTGCTGGCCGAGCCACAGCTGTTCGACTTTGCCATTGGCGGCATCACCATCACCGAGACACGAAAGTCGGCCATGCTCATGAGCGACGGCTATCTGGCAAATGGCAAGACCATACTCTGCAGGGCTTCTGAGCACGACCGCTACGCCTCGCTGGCCGACATTGACAAGCCTGAGGTCAGGGTGATGGTGAACCCCGGCGGACTGAACGAGAAGTTTGCCCGCGAGCAGTTGACGCATGCCACGATTGTCGTTCACCAGAAAAATGAGGAAATACCCACGCTCATCGCCGAGGGCAAGGCTGACGTGATGATAACGGAAATCACCGAGGCTCCCTACTATGTGCAGACTGACGCACGGCTGGCAGCACCACTGCTGAACGAGCCGTTCACGCATGGCGAGATAGGGGTGCTGATGCAGAAGGGTCAGGAGGACTTGCTGCGCGTGGTCAACGACATCATCCGCAGCATGAAGGCCGACGGCTCGCTCCGCCAGCTCCACGAGAAATACGGACTGAAATATGCGTTTTGAACATTGAACATTGAACATTGAGCATTGAACATTGAACATTGAGCATTGAACATGAGGAGGTTTGTCGTTGCTATCGATTCGTTTAAGGGGTGCCTCTCGTCAGTGGCGGCCAACCAGGCAGCAGCAGAGGGCATCAGGAGCGTGATGGCCGATGCTGACATTGTGCAGGTGGCAGTCAGCGACGGCGGCGAGGGGTTCGTGCAGGCTTTTCACAAGGCCATGGGCGGCCAGCTGACGGAAACCATGGTAAGCGACCCGCTGATGCGCCCCGTACGTGCCACATACCTGCTAAGGGGTGACACGGCGGTCGTAGAATCAGCGCAAGCCAGCGGACTATCGCTGTTGTCGGCAACAGAACGCAACCCGATGGTGGCTACCAGCTACGGCACAGGACAGCTGGTGGCCGATGCCGTCAGGAGGGGTGCGCGCCACGTCATAGTCGGCCTGGGCGGCAGCGCCACCAGCGATGCAGGCATCGGCATGCTGAGGGCGCTCGTCGATGCCTTTGCCCGTCACGGCACGTGGGACGACATACAGGCATTGCGGGATGTGCGCTTTACCATTGCCTCAGATGTAACCAATCCGCTATGCGGTGCCAACGGAGCGGCCCATGTCTTTGGCCCACAAAAGGGGGCTACAGCGGCTCAAACCGTCTTGTTAGACGAGCGGGCACGAAGGTTCGCCACGCTGTCAGCCCGCCATTTCGCTCACGACTGCTCCACCAACCAAGGGGCTGGGGCAGCGGGCGGACTGGGCTATGCCTTCATGCAATATCTTGGTGCTACATGCCGTTCGGGCATACAGCTGCTGCTCGACGCCATCCACTTCGACGACATCGTCAAGGATGCCGACATGGTGATTACTGGCGAAGGAGCGGCCGATGGCCAGACGCTGATGGGCAAGCTGCCGATGGGCATTCTGCAGCAGGCCCACGGCATACCGGTGTGTCTGCTGGCCGGACGTGTCAGCGACCGCGAACAACTCTTGCAGGCTAGCTTCGCCCATGTGGTATGCATCAACCCTGCCGGCACCCCGATGCAGCAAGCCATGCAGCCCGACGTGGCCGCACGCAACATCGCTGACACGATAAGTCATCTTATCAACGCAACAGAGAACGGGAATGTTTAAAAATCTCAGCCTTGCTTAGTGCTTTCCAGCTCCTCAGAGAGCTGTTCCCAGCGCTGCATCTCGGCATCGAGCGAATTACGGAGTGTGGTGTACTCGGTGACAAGCGTCATGTCGGAGGCATTCTCAGGCAGCATCAGCAGACTGTCAAGCTCGTGCAGGCGGTGCTCCATGTCGGCAATCTTGCGCTCTGAGTCCTCAACGGCCTTCTCGGCACGGCGCACACGCTTCTGGCTCTCCTTGTGGGCAGCCCATTCGGCCGACTTGCTGGCTGCAGGCTTGGCGCTGTCGGCACCCACAGCCGACTTGCCGTCACTCGCAGGGGCCTTGCTGCCACCGGTGGCCGGGCTATGGAGCACATGGTCAAGGGTGGCCGCTTCCAGGTCGGCAGCAGAGGCATTCTTGGCACGCAGATAGTCGTAGATGCCGCCGAGATGCTCGCGGACATGACCGCCACCAAACTCATAGACCTTGTCAACGAGACCATCAAGAAACTCTCGGTCGTGGCTGACTATGATGGCGGTGCCGTCAAAGGCACGGATGGCCTCCTTCAGCACGTCCTTCGAGGCCATGTCGAGGTGGTTGGTGGGCTCGTCGAGAATGAGCAGGTTGACTGACTCCAGCAGCAGGCGTATCATGGCCAGACGGCTACGCTCGCCGCCACTGAGCACGCTGACGCGCTTGTCGGCAGCCTCGCCGCCAAACATGAAGGCACCCAGGATGTCGTTGATGCGCAGGCGGACATCGCCGGTAGCCACACGGTCGATGGTCTGATAGACCGTGAGCGACTCGTCGAGCTGCTGGGCCTGGTTCTGGGCAAAGTAGCCGAGTAGTACGTTATGGCCGAGCTTGAGGGTGCCATCGTAGGGTATCTCGCCCATGATACACTTCACCAGCGTGGTCTTTCCCTCGCCATTCTTGCCGACGAAGGCCACCTTCTCGCCACGCCGTATGGTGAACGTGACATCGGCAAACACCTGATGGTCGCCATAGCGCTTGCCCACGCCGTCGCAGATAACGGGATAGTCGCCGGCACGCAGACAGGGCGGAAACTTGAGGTGCATGGCAGCATTGTCTACCTCGTCCACCTCGATGGGTACTATCCGTTCCAGCTGCTTCAGCTTCTGCTGCACCTGTACGGCCTTGGTGGCCTGATAGCGGAACCGGTCGATAAACTGCCGCATGTCGGCTATCTCGCGCTGCTGGTTCTCGTAGGCACGCAGCTGCTGTTGGCGGCGCTCCTGACGCAACACGACATACTGGTCGTACTTGACCTTGTAGTCGATGACCTGACCACACGATATTTCAAGCGTACGGTTGCTGACATTATTAATGAACGCACGGTCGTGGCTCACCAGCACGACGGCACACGACGCACGCTGCAGAAACTGTTCGAGCCACTGTATTGACTCGATGTCTAGATGGTTGGTAGGCTCGTCGAGCAGCAGCACGTCAGGACGGCGCAACAGTATTTTGGCCAGCTCAATGCGCATGCGCCAGCCACCGCTGAACTCGCTGGTGGGGCGCTCCAGGTCGGAACGTGTAAAACCCAGCCCGCAGAGCGTGCGCTCCAGGTCTGCCTCGTAGCCGTCGGCACCAGCCATCTGATAGCGGTCGTGCTCCTGGCTAAAGCGCTCTACCAGTGAAAGATAGTCGGCACTCTCGTAGTCGGTACGCTCGGCCAGCTGCTGCTCCAGACGGGTCAGACGGGCCTTCTGGGCTAAGATGTCGCCGAAAGCCTTGCGGGCCTCCTGACGCACGGTGGTGTCGTCGTGCAGGCGCATCACCTGTGGCAGATAGCCTACCACGGTGTCCTGGGCCATGCTTACGCGTCCGCTGGTGGGCGGCTGCTGGCCACACAGTATCTTGAGCAGTGTCGACTTGCCGGCCCCGTTCTTGCCCACCAGGGCTATACGGTCGCGGTCGTTAACTACAAAACTGACATCCTTGAAGAGTGGCTTCACGCCAAACTCCATACTTAGCGAATCTACTGAAAACACCCCTTTTTTACATTAAGCATTAAACATTAAAAGTAGACAAGTTGACGAGTTGCTTGTTAGTTGACAAGTTGCTTGCATTTGTCAATTAGCGAAGCTCAAACGGCCCCGTGGGTGTGGTACGCTTGAGCACCTCAAGCTGAAAGTCGACACCGGCTATGATGCCATAGTCGCGCAAAAGGCCCTCGACGGTCTTGCGGGCCAGCTCAGGGTGGTTGTTCTCCTCGCTCAGATGGCACAGCCATACGTAGCGCAACTGCTCGGTCATGTTCTCTATGAGAGCCAGCCCGCAGTCGCGATTGCTCAGGTGACCCGAAGCCGAGAGTATGCGGCTCTTGAGAAACTGCGGATAGGGGCCGCTCTGCACCATCTCGACATCATGGTTGGCCTCGATGACCAGATACTGAGCCCTGCGAATGTAGCCCTTCATGTCGTCAGTCACGATGCCCGCATCGGTAATGATGCAGAACGCCACGCCGCCGGCTTCGATGAAGTAGCCCACGTTGTCGCTGCTGTCGTGAGGCACGGAGAAGGGCGTCACCAGAAAGTCGCCCACTGTCACGCTGACACCTGGTTCGACACAGCGCACTAGGTCGGCTGCTATCTTCTGTGTCACACAGTAGTTGCGATTGATGCCCTCATGCACCTTACGAGTGGCATACACGGGCACATGGTAGTCGTGGCTGAACGAGCCCACCGACTTGATATGGTCAGCATGGTCGTGGGTGACGAGCACATGGTGGATGTCGCTCAGGCTGACACCATAGTCGCGGCAGTCCTTTTTCAGGCCTCGCAGGCCCACCCCCACATCTATGAGGAGCGTATCTTTCTCGGTCGACAAGAGGTAGCAGTTGCCACTGCTGCCGCTGCCGAAAGACAGGAATTTTAGCATTTCGTTGTACAAATTTTGTGCAAAGGTACGAATAAGCGAGCGAAAAGCCAAATTTATTTGGGCTTTTCCGAACGTGAGTACCTTCGCCCGAAGGGCCAAAGGTACGAAAAAAGAGTGAAAAGCCCCCACCCCAACCCACATTACAAGCATGGCTACACGACATACAGTACAGGGAGAGTCGGAGAGAAAACGGTCGAAATGTTTGCATGATTGAAAGAAAAGGTGTAACTTTGTGGCTAAAATATGCGTTTCAACCGATTCAATTAAAAACCTGTCCTATCAAAGACCAATGACGAATTTGAAGACAACACGCCATCTGCTGCACAGCATGCTGCTCGTGACAGCAACCCTGATAGCAGCCTGCGAGGCCGGCAACAGCCACTCCGCAGCTGAGCGCACAGCACTACGGTGGGCCGATGCCTACTTTCACGTCGACTATGCCGATGCCGCCAACTATGTCACCACCGAGAGCCGCCGCTGGCTACAACTGGTGGCCTCGAACATGACGGAGGGCGACCTCAAGGCAATGCAATCGGCAAAGGCCACCGTGGCCATGAGGAGCTACGAGGCCGTGAACGACACACTGGGCGTGGCCACCATTGAGGCTGCCGACTATCTGCAGCCTGACAGCATAGGCCGACCGGGCAGCATCCAGGCAGGCGGTGTGTTCTACATAACGGTGGTACGCCGCGACGGCAACTGGCAGGTCATCATGGATGGTCTGCCACGAGCAGCACGGGGTCAGTAACCGAGAGAATGATGAAACCGAGAGGATGATGAAGACAAGAAGAGGATGTGTAGAAACACATCCTCTTCTTGTCTTATCGTGTATAACGTTGTGAAATGTTTAGTTCTTGAAGAAGTCCTTAACGGCCTCGTTGGGAACCATCTGCTCATCAAAGACGTAAGCACCAGTTTTGGGGCTCTTTACCATCTTGATTACCTTTGTATAAGCGCGACCATCCTTTGAGCCTTCGTGGAGGGTAGCAACGGTTTTCTTTGCCATAGAGTTATTACCTTTCTTTTATGTTGTTTCAACCTTACTTGATTTCTTTATGCACAGTCATGCGCTTCAAGATGGGGTTGTACTTCTTCAGTTCCATTCTCTCAGGCGTGTTCTTACGATTCTTAACCGTGATGTAGCGACTTGTTCCAGGCAGTCCACTCTCCTTCATCTCGGTGCACTCCAGAATCACCTGTACACGGTTACCCTTAGCTTTCTTGTTTGCCATAATTGTTAGTCTCCTATCACTTTAATATCTTTCCAGTCGACATAACCCTTGGCAACAGCCTGCTTCAGGGCAGCGTCCAGACCTACCTTGTTTATCATACGCAGACCAGCGGCGCTGATCTTCAACTGAATCCAGCAATCCTCCTCTACATAGTAGAATTTCTTGCTGAACAGGTTAACATCAAAGACGCGCTTTGTGCGGTGCTTTGAGTGCGACACGTTGTTTCCGCGCTGTGCCGTCTTTCCCGTAATCTGACAAATTTTCGACATTGCTATCTACTGTTTATTTGTTCCTTTAAATGTAACTTATTCCAAACAGGGTGCAAAGGTACGAAAAAGATTGAAGATAAACGATTAAAGCAGAAAGATTTACCCGTATCTTAATGTTTTTTAACTGTCAGAGTTGCCCGTTGGCATAGTTCTCGGCCGTTTCGTTCTCCTCCTTAAGGAAATCGAGCAATAGCTGCATGGCGCGGTTGGTAGCTATAGCGAGGTTGATGTCGCGTCCATGGTCCTCTTCAACTTTCAGAGTCACCTGGCGTTCGGGGGTGCCACATGCCAGCCAGATAGTGCCAACTGGAATTTCCTTTGAACCGCCGGTTGGTCCGGCCACACCAGTGGCTGAAACGGCATAGTTGGTGTTCAATGCCTTGCAAGCGCCCTTCACCATTTGTATGGCAACCTCCTCGCAGACGGCAGTCTGCTCCACCAGCACATCGTGACTGACTCCCAAGAGCGCCTCTTTCACCTCGTCGACATAGGAGATGATGCCGCCCTTGAAATACTTTGAAGCGCCTGGCACGGACATTAATGACTCTGCGATGCGTCCGCCGGTACAACTCTCGGCCGTCGATACGCTTTTCTCCATTTCCCACAGCAGTTGGCTTACCTCCCTGCTGATAATCTTGCTTTCAAAATCCATGGTTATATTTACTTTTTACTTGTTTGCTGTTTTGGGGTTGCCGCTTAGGCGTTTCCTATTTGTTTGTATGCTCTTTCCTGGTTGACTGTTTCCGCCTACTGGAAGGTCACGCGGCTGAATGCCGGTGCATCAATGGGACAGAACTGGCGGTCCAGGTACTTATAGTAGCCCACGATGCCTATCATGGCCGCATTGTCGGTGGTATAGCTGAACTTGGGTATGTAGACCGTCCAGCCAAAGCGGCGGGCATGGTCGTGGAAGGCATTGCGCAGTCCGTTGTTGGCACTCACGCCTCCGGCCACGGCCACATGCTTGATGCCGGTCTGCTTGACGGCCATGCGCAACTTTTTCATCAGTATGTCAACAATGGTCCACTCCAGCGAGGCGGCGATGTCCTCCTTGTGGTGCTCGATGAAGTCGGGCTCGTCGGCCACCCATTTGCGCAGGCTGTAGAGGAAGGAGGTCTTGAGTCCTGAGAAGCTATAGTCGAGTCCTGGGATGTGTGGCTCGGCAAACTGGTAGGCTTTAGGGTTGCCCTGGCGTGCCAGACGGTCGATGACGGGGCCGCCGGGATAGCCCAGTCCCATAACCTTCGAGCACTTGTCGATGGCCTCGCCAGCAGCATCGTCGATGGTCTGGCCGAGCACCTGCATGTCGTTGTAGGCATTGACGCGTACAATCTGCGAATTGCCGCCAGACACGAGAAGGCACAGGAACGGAAACGGCGGCACCTGCGACTCGTCGGCCGTGGTGATGAAATGTGCCATGACATGGCCCTGCAGGTGGTTGACATCAATGAGCGGGATGCCTAACGAACGGGCAAAGCCCTTGGCAAAGTTGACGCCGACGAGCAGCGAACCCATGAGCCCAGGCCCACGTGTGAAGGCAACGGCCGTGAGTTGCTCCTTGCTGATGCCTGCACGTTTGATGGCTTCGTACACCACGGGCACCACGTTTTGCTGGTGCGCGCGGCTGGCGAGTTCGGGCACCACACCGCCATAGGCTTCGTGGACGGCCTGCGAGGCGGTGACGTTCGACAGGAGCACGTTGTTCCTGAGCACGGCTGCCGATGTGTCATCGCAGCTGCTCTCTATACCTAATATGTATATATCTTCCATGTTAATACGTCAATACTTCCACGCCGTGCTCGGTCATGAGCAGCGTGTGTTCCCACTGTGCCGATGGCAGCTCGTCGGCGGAGATGACTTCCCAACCGTATGGGTCGTCGGCATCGATAAACACCTCATAGGTGCCCATGTTGACCATGGGCTCGATGGTAAACACCATGCCGGGCACGAGCAGCATACCCTTGCCCTTCTCGGCAAAGTGAACCACGTCGGGCTCCTCGTGGAAATGCAGACCTACTCCGTGACCGCAGAGGTCGCGTACCACGCCGTAGTGGTATTTCTTGGCATGTCGCTCAATAGCCCGCCCGATGTCGTTGACAAATCCCCAGGGCTTGGCGGCTTCCATGCCTATCTCCAGACACTCCTTGGTGACGCGCACCAGCTGTTCCTTCTCCGGAGTGGTCTTGCCGATGATGAACATGCGCGAGGCATCGGCGTAGTATCCGTCAAGGATGGTGGTAAAGTCGACGTTGACGATGTCCCCCTCTTGCAGCACGTCCTCGGCCTTGGGTATGCCGTGGCAGACCACCTCGTTGATGCTGGTACATACGGACATGGGGAACGGCGGGGTCTCCTCGTCACCGCCATAGTTCAGACAGGCCGGCACGGCCCCGTGCTGGGCACAGTAGTCGCGGCATATCTGGTCTATCTCCAGTGTCGTCATGCCGGCATGTATGCTGGCGGCCACGGCATCGAGCACGCCGGTGTTGACCACGCCGGCACGCCTGATGCCTTCTATCTGTTCGGGGGTTTTTATGAGTTCACGGGTGGGCACCAGCGCACCTTTGTTCTCAAAATACATGATACGCTTGTCGAACTCCGTAGGCTGTTCGCCAGGCCTACACCGATATCTTCTTCTTACCATTGCTTGTTGAATTTGGGTGCAAAGGTACGAATAAGTGAGCACAAAACAAAATAAAGCTTGCTTTAAATTTTGTTTTGTCGAGCGGGAGTAGCTAAGAGGCAAAGCTTCAAAGGTACGAATAAGTGAGCACAAAACAAAATAAAGCTTGCTTTAAATTTTGTTTTGTCGAGCGGGAGTAACTAAGAGGCAAAGCCTCAAAGGTACGAATAAGTGAGCACAAAACAAAATAAAGCACCCCTTTTCAGTGTCAGCGGGGTGGCTTGCCGGCCGGCGTGCTGCGTTATGGCACGGATTTTGCAAATATCAAAGCAAACATTATCCATAAAATATAAAGGTATGCAAAAAGGTAACATCGGGGTTACGACCGAGAACATCTTCCCCGTCATCAAAAAGTTTCTCTATTCAGACCATGAGATATTCCTCCGCGAGATGGTGTCGAACGCCGTCGATGCCACGCAGAAGCTGAAGACACTGGCCCAGCAGGGCGAGTTCAAGGGCGAGCTGGGCGACCTGACGGTGCGTGTGTCGGTGGATGCCGACCAGGGCACCATCACCATCAGCGACCGTGGCATCGGCATGACCGAGGAGGAGATAGACAAATACATCAACCAGATAGCCTTCTCGGGCGTGAACGACTTCCTGGAGAAATACAAGGACACGGCCAACAACATCATCGGCCACTTCGGCCTGGGCTTCTACTCTTCGTTCATGGTCAGCAAGAAGGTGGAGATAGTGACCCGCAGCTACAAGGAGGGTTCCAAGACGGTGAAGTGGAGCTGCGACGGCAGCCCGGCCTACGAGATAGACGAGGCCCCCGAGCTGAAGGCTGGTGAGGGCGACCGTGGTTCGGACATCATTCTCTACATCGACGACGACTGCAAGGAGTTTCTGGACAAGGAGCGTATTCGCCAGCTGCTGCAGAAATACTGCAAGTTCATGGCCGTGCCGGTGGCTTTCGGAAAGAAGCAGGAGTGGTCGAACGACGAGAAGAAAATGGTTGACACCCAAGAGGATAACATCATCAACAGCGTAGAACCGCTGTGGACCAAGACCCCTTCGACACTGAAGGACGAGGACTACCTGTCGTTCTACCGCACCCTCTACCCGATGCACGACGAGCCGATGTTCTGGATACACCTGAACGTGGACTATCCGTTCAACCTGACGGGTATTCTCTACTTCCCCCGCATCAAGTCGAACCTAGACCTGCAGCGCAACAAGATACAGCTCTACTGCAACCAGGTGTTCGTGACCGACCAGGTGGAGGGCATCGTGCCTGAGTTCCTGACGCTGCTGCATGGTGTGATTGACTCGCCCGACATTCCGCTGAACGTCAGCCGCAGCTACCTGCAGAGCGACCGCGAGGTGAAGAAAATCTCGACCTACATCACCAAGAAGGTTGCCGACCGTCTGCAGGCCATCTTCAAGGAGGACCGTAAGCAGTACGAGGAGAAGTGGGACGACCTGAAGCTGTTCATCAACTACGGCATGCTGTCCGAGGAGTCGTTCTATGACCGCGCTAAGGACTTCGCGCTGCTGAAGGATACCGAGGGCAAGTATTTCACGTTCGACGAGTATCGCACGCTCATCGAGGGCAGCCAGAAGGACAAGGACGACAACCTCATCTACCTCTATGCCACCGACCGCGAAGAGCAGTACAGCTACATCCGTGCCGCCCAGGACAAAGGCTACTCAGTGCTGCTGCTCGACGGCCAGCTCGACGTGCCTGCCATCCAGATGCTGGAGCAGAAGTTTGAGAAGTCGCGCTTCACGCGTGTCGACTCAGACATCATCGACCGCCTGATAGTGAAGGACGACGCACCGAAGTCGAACCTGTCGGCCGATGATTCTGCCAATTTGTCAGAGGTGTTCCGCTCGCAGATGCCTAAGATGGATAAGACGGAGTTTATGGTTGAAGTGCAGTCGCTGGGCGAGGGCCAGCGTCCGGTAGTAATCACACAGAACGAATGGATGCGCCGCATGAAGGACATGAGCCGCTTCCAGCAGGGCATGAACTTCTACGCCCAGATGCCTGACACGATGAATCTGGTGCTCAACAGCGACCACCCTCTGTTGAAGCGTGTGCTTGACGAATGTCAGCAGGCTACCAGCGAGGCGCTGAAGCCCATTGACAGCGAGCTGAGGGGTCAGGAGGCCCGTCTGGCCGCCATCCGCCAGCAGCAGGAGAAGAAGAAGGCTGACGAGCTGACGCAGGACGACCGCGACATGAAGTCAGAGTGCGAAAAGGCTGTCGAGGAGCAGAAACAGAAGCGCCAGGCTGTGCTCAGCAATTTCGCTGCCGAGAACCAGGTGGTTCACCAACTCATCGACCTTGCCCTGTTGCAGAACGGTCTGTTGCGTGGCGAAGCACTTGACAAGTTCCTGCAGCGTAGCGTGGAGCTTATCAAATAGCCAGTGGCCAAGGGACTTTGGCATGAGGCGGTACTTTCGGGCACCGCCTTTTTTGTGTGTGGCTTCTATCGGAAGTAAAGATAGTAGAGGGCTACGGCTGCAACGATGAGCACGATGGTGACCACCGACTTGATGAGGCAGCTGGCCACCTTCTTCACCACCACCACACCGATGATGATGAGCACCAGCAGAACGATGTAATAACTGATGTTGGTCATATAGAGAATAGTTTTTTTAGTGCTTACTGACTGCCATCGTCAGCTGCCTCACTTGAACAGCTGGCGGAATGCGGCGGGAATGGGAGTTTCAAACTCCAGATTCTGACGGGTCACTGGATGACGGAAACAGAGCACGAAGGCGTGCAGACAGAGGCGGTGCAGGGGGTCGTCGCCGTTGCCGTACTTCACGTCGCCGCAAACAGGGTGGCCCATGTCGGCGGCATGTACGCGAATCTGGTTCTTGCGTCCCGTCTCCAAGCGAAACTCCACGAGCGAGTGCTCCGTGGTACGGTCCAGCGTGCGAAAATGGGTAATGGCCAGCTTGCCGCCATTGTCCACTGGCGACGAATAGGTGAAGTACGCCTTGTTGTCCTTGAGCCACGACTCCATGGTGCCCTCGTCCTGCTCCATCTCGCCGCTGACCACGGCCACATAGCGGCGGTCGTACACCACCTGGTGCCAGTTGTACTCCAGGGCCTGCTCGGTGTCCATGTCCTTGGCGTAGACCATAAGGCCGCTGGTATCGCGGTCGAGCCGGTGGACTACGTGGGCACGGCAGTTCTGGTGTGACCGGTGGAAGTAGTCGTCGAGCACCGTCTTGACGTTCAGCGTTGAGTGGCCGGCTGCCATTGACAGGATGCCCTGCTGCTTCTCGATGACGATGAGCCAGCGGTCTTCATAGACTATCTTGATATATCGGCTGCGGAAGGGCTGCTGGTTACGCTTGGTCTTGCTCACGGCTATCTTCATGCCAGGGCGCAACGGATAGTCGAACTGCGTCACCGTCTTGCCATTCACACGTATGCCCTGGCCCTGCAGGGTCTGTTTCACCTTGGTGCGCGACTGGCGCACATGCTCCAGCAGATACTCCAGCAGTGGCTGCTCGCGCTCCACTACAAAGTGGTCGTACTCGCCCTCATTGTTTGTATTGTATCTCATATTTCGCTGCAAAGGTACGAATAAGCGAGGATAAAAACAAAAAAAAGCTTGCTTTTAATTTAGAATTGACGCAGGCTCATTGCTATTACAATGGCCTTTTTTTCAAATCACTATTCCTTGTCAGGCTGCTGGCCGTCGTGAGCCTTCCAGGCACACTCGGTAATCATCATGTCGGAGAATACAGCCGTAAAGGACGATTCCTCTGGCGAACAGGCATAGATGCCAAACCTGATTTCATCGGCACCGGCATACATGTGGCAGATGCGCATCTGACTGAACTTCACGCCATCCGTGGAACACTCGATGCAGTAGTCATCCTCACGGCGCGAGAACCGATACCACATGGTCTTCACATTGGCGGGAATAGCCGTCGTGGCCCAGTCGGAATAGCCGTTGTTAGTGGCTACGCTGCCCAGATGCTGGAACTCCTCGTTCTCGTATTCCACCGAGCCTTTCAGCCAGTTCTCGCTGTCGAGATACATGACGATGCCACACTGGTCAAAGCGATGATGGCTGCCCGTGAAGTCGGTCTTCACCACGAAGCTGAAGAATCGTTCGCGCGTCGTCAGCTGCAGCACGGGGGCATTGTCGTTCTGGAAGTGATAGTAGGTGCGCTGCCAGAGGTCGGTCTTCGGAGCGGTGGTGATGCGGATGGTGTCGTCCTTGATTTCACACTTCGCAGGCTCTCGTGTCCACTGTAGGCTGCTCAAATCAATGTGGCCGCTGTCAGCGAGTGCCACCTTTACGTTGTCAACGAAATCCATAGTCGTTTCCTGTTTGTTCTGCTGTCCGCATGCCGTCAGCATGAGTCCAGCGCATAATAATGAGAATAGTTGCTTGTTCATGTTTTGTTTCAATTGATAGTTAGCCTATCACGTAATTTTGTCTGCATTATTAAAACTTGCCACAAAATTAGTCATTTCTGATAAATTCCCCGTGAATATTACGTAACTTTAACTTTTGTTGAGGTGCCAACCAGGGTGTAAAGTCCCCACCCCATCTGTTTTTTCCGTAAATGGTATAACCGATATTTAGCGAAATAGTTGTACCTTTGCAGTCGAAACAATGTGACAAGCATATAAATTAACGCAAATATCCGATGAAAAAACTATTCCTATTCACCATGCTGATGCTGACCATGGCCATAGCATCGGCGGAGTCAAAGACACTTAAGATAAAGGTGTCGGACGCAAACAACACCATTGTCTACGAACTGAATGAGACCAGTGCCGCCAAGTCGCTCTATCAGATGTTGCCCCTGGAAGTAGCGGTACAGAATTATAGCAGCAACGAGAAGATATTCTATCCCCCGACGGCTGTCAGCTATGGGGCCGACTGCATCGAGGGCGACTGTCCGGCTGGCACGCTGGCACTCTTCTCACCCTGGGGCAATGTAGTGATGTTTTATGGTGACGCCATGCGCTATAGTGGTCTCTACATCCTTGGAAAAGCCATTGAGGGTGCAGCCAGCATCAGCAGTCTCTCTGGAACCATTCGCGTAGAAGCCGTTGGTGGAACATCAGGCATACAGTCAACGGAAGCCAAAAGCACAGTTGCTCCTTCAGAAGCATATTCTTTGAACGGCATGCGGACACTGGCGGGGCAGACAGGCGTCATTATCGACAGTGGAAAGAAAATCCTGGTGAGATAGAAACATCAGTCAACAACGATGAAATACAGACACACCTACACACTGACGGCATCCGACATATCGCCGTTGTACAAGATTACACCTAACGCGCTGCTGATGTACTTTCAAGACAGTTTTGCACGGCTGATGACTATCCACCACGTCGCAGCCTTCGACATCATCAAGCAGCGGCGCATGTGGGTCATCACCGAGGCCCACATGGATGTGCAGCCCACGGTAGCCTATTGGTCAGAGGACTTCACCGTCGAGATATGGGTGAGCGAGCTGACTTCGCTCCGCATCTATTGCGACTTTCGTATAGTACGCAGTCCTCGTCCTGGCGGCAGCCGTTCGGCCGACGGCAAGCAAGCCCACGAGCAGCTGATAGCCTCAGGCACAAGCCAATGGAACATTCTCAACCTTGACACCAAACGTCTGGAGACAACTGACTTTCTGACTGAAAGACTGACGGTGGTGCCTGAGCTGATGACGGGAAGCCACAAGAAGGTGAGATTTCCCAAGCCGCAGGGCTGTGACCTTGAAATGCAGCACAAGGCCACCCTGCTTGACCTTGACTTCAATTTCCACGTCAGCAATCGCAGCTATGTCAGCATAGCCCTGTTGACCATGCCCGACCATGTGCTGGCATCTCAGACGCTGACAGCGCTCACCGTCCACTGGCTGCACGAGACTCGTCTGGGCGAGGTGCTCACATGCCGCATGTCGCTCATTGACGACGGAAACTATCTGCACACGCTACTCAACAGCGAGGGCATTGTGGTATGCGAACTCATGAGCCATTGGCAGCCACAGCAGGAAACGGCCGATGTCAGCGAGGTGCTTGACAGAGGTCTGTAGGCTAAAAAATCCGAGACTGCCTACTGCCAGCTACTGAATGTGGATGAGCTTATGAGTCTGCAGCGAGAGTCGCCATTGGGGGTGCAACTTGATGTATTCCACACATTGCCGAGTCACCTCATGGTTGCGGTCTGCATTGCCAGTGTCGCACGGCTGCAGGCTCAGATAGCGGCAGTTGTCAACATCGCTGTAGCGCTGCGGGTCGTGAATGCCGTCAAACACCACCTTTACCTCGTCAATCTTCTCGATGGCCAGCGTAGGAGCATGCTCCACATAGCAGTTTTTGGGCGACAGCGTCACCCAGTCGATGCCTTTTGGCAACGGATGGGTGCCATTGGTCTCTATGGCTATGTAGAAGCCCGCCTTGTGTAGTGCGTTCACCAGCTGTTCGTCAACCTGCAGCGATGGTTCGCCACCTGTAAGCACCACAAAGCCACAGTCATGCCACTTGTTGACAGCACATACAATGTCCGTAACCGTCATCTCACGATAAGCCCTGAAGTCTGTATCACAGAAAGGACAATGCAGGTTGCAGCCGCTGAATCTTACAAACACGGCGGCACGCCCAGTATAGCATCCCTCGCCCTGCAGCGAGTAGAATATCTCGTTGATGCGGTATGTCGTTCTGTTCATAACTATAGCAGATATTCGGGTTCTATGGCGAAATGGTCGTCATAAGCCTGGGCAACATTGCCCGTCGACTCTCTGACAATAGCCTTATAGCAGGCGGGAAACTGGCCTACCACCCATGCAGCAATGTTTTCTGCCGTGGGGTTGAAAGGCAGCAGCTCGTTAAAGTTGCCATGGTCAAGATAGCCGTGAATGGCCTTCTTGACATGGTTGAAGTCCATGACCATTCCCTCGCCGTTGACCTGCGCAGAAGCCAGAAACACGGTAATAGTCCAGTTGTGCCCATGCTGACGGGCGCAGTTGCTTTCGTATGGTAGTGTCAGCTGATGACAACCTGCCACTTCCATTGTTTTTGAAATACAATATATCATACTTTTTAAAAAGCTTCCACTACTCTTTAGTGGGTAGGGAAAAAACGGTTTGTTTTTTCAGTTCGTTCTTTCTTTACGGCTGCAAAGGTAGGCATTTTTCTTCAGACGGCAAAATATTTTCACCGCTTTTCGGCCTGTGGGGGCAAAAAAAGGGGGTGCCCAGAACGGGACCCCTTATGTTTGTTTGGAATAAATTGTGTCTTGTGTGACTTTAAGCCTCAGCAGGTATTACCGAAACGATGCTCTTGTCGCAGCGAGTCTTGCGGAACTGAACAATTCCGTCAACCAGTGCATACAGCGTATCGTCTTTACCCATACCTACATTGATACCGGCATTGTGCTTAGAACCGCGCTGGCGAACGATAATGTTGCCTGCCTGCACCTTCTGACCGCCGAAAATCTTCACGCCAAGTCGCTGGGCTGCTGACTCGCGTCCGTTCTTAGAACTACCTACACCTTTTTTATGTGCCATAATGCGTTCCTCCTGAATTTTAAGCGATTACTGATTTAACTTCTACCTGGGTGTACTGCTGGCGGTGACCGTTCCTCTTACGAGAGTCCTTGCGACGCTTCATCTTGAACACGATAACCTTATCACCCTTTACGAGCGGATTGACCACCTCGCAAACTACCTTCGCACCGTCTACGGTGGGTGCGCCTACCTGTACTGAACCTTCATTGTCGACAAGCAGTACCTTGTCGAACTCAACAGTTTTGCCGGCCTCCACATCCTTCATGTGGTTGACAAAGAGCTTCTTGCCCTGTTCAGCCTTAAACTGCTGACCGTTGATTTCTACAATTGCGTACATTGTTAATTTTTAATTGTTTAACGGGTTTTTCCGCATGGCGTGCTGCGTCGTGCAGCATCTTGCCTGAGCCACCACGGACAAAAATCGGCTGCAAAGGTACGAAAAAAACATGAACTTTAACCGCTTATCCCTCAATTTTATCCCTTGTGTTAGAATTATTTAACTTATTCAAGGAATCTGGATGATGAAGGCACCAATTGACGGCATTTGCCGTCGAGCCTGCTCACGCTCGGCAGAGTCGATGCGAGCATCACTCTGCTCTCGCTTAATCGCAGCCTTTGAGCGTTTTGACGAGCCGTAATTTCGTGGCCCCGAATCCGTAATTTTCGATGCTGTGAGATTACGTTTCGTCATTAGCGGGCAGCATGGCGGTTCAAGACTATCTTGGAAATGTCACATTGGCTACGCCGAAGTGACTCATGCTCGACAGAGTTTGATGCAAGCATCACTCTGCGCTCGCTTAATCGTCACATTGTAACAATGTAACATTGTAACATTAAGCACATGCCGATATGCAGCCGTAGTAAGATTATAAATATATAATAATTATAATTATTATATATTCTTATAGTAGTAGGATGCGCTAATGGAAAATCCTTAATGTTACATTGTTACAAAGTTACAATGTTACATTCTTGGTTTGCTTACAGAAGACGAAAGCATTAGCAGGGTAAAGTTGAGGTCACAAACTGGAGGTCATGACGTAACAGATGATGTGATTCGTTTCAATTTCAACGAAGGACTCGCAAAAGTCAAGCAGAACTTACACCTGTTTGAAAATCTCAACTTCATCGATGGCATTCCAGAATATGGGCGAACTGTCGCCTTGCACATAGCCGTGGGGACAGTACTGTCCCCATGTTCGACGCTTGAAATATGCGAGCGATAGAAAAAATAAAATAGAATTATTTGTTCAGCGTTTGCGTTGCTCGAATATTTTTGTACCTTTGCACTAACATTACTAACAACCCACGCTTATGAAGCACGGAAATACACGGAAACACCCTTCTTCCTCCCTCACCATCGACGACGAGAGGGACGGCGAGACCTTTATTGAATAATAAAACAAAATACTAATATGAACAAACAATTACTTTTACTCGCAATGATTTTGCTACCATTGGTAGCGAGTGCCTACGACATTGAAGTTCAGAATGCCAATGGTGTTACCATCTATTACAACTACATTAATGATGGCACGGAACTGGAGGTTACTTTCCGTGGTAGCAAGTATGATTATTATTCGAACGAATATTATGGCAATGTCGCTATACCTGAGGAAGTAACCTACATGAACAGGACACGCAAGGTGACGAGCATTGGAGAGTATGCGTTCTATGGTTGCTCTGGCCTTACCTCCGTCACCATCCCCAACAGCGTGACGAGCATAGGTGAGGCTGCGTTCTTTGGTTGCAAAGGCCTTACCTCCGTCACCATCCCCAACAGCGTGACGAGCATTGGAAATGGTGCGTTCTCTCGTTGCTCTGGCCTTACCTCTATCACCATCCCCAATAGCGTGACGAGCATTGGAAATAATGCGTTCTCTGGTTGCTCTAAACTTACCTCCGTCACCATCCCCAATAGTGTGACGAGCGTTGAAAATTATGCGTTCTCTGGTTGCTCTGGCCTCACCTCCATCACCATCCCCAATAGCGTGACGAGCATTGGAGATTATGCGTTCGATGGTTGCTCAGGCCTCACCTCCATCACCATCCCCAATAGTGTGACGAGCATTGGAAGTCATGCGTTCGATGGTTGCTATCGCCTCACCTCCATCACCATCCCCAATAGTGTGACGAGCATTGGAGATAATGCGTTCGATGGAGTTGATTTTCCAACTATCATTTCTTTGATAGAGAATCCGTTTACGATAACAGGAAAGACATCGAATTATAGAACTTTTACACAAAACACATTCAATAACGCGACGCTGTATGTTCCGAATGGTACTATAGAAAAATATAAAGCAACTTATGGTTGGAAAGACTTCGTGTTTATAGTAGAAGGTACTCCAACTGGTATTACAAGCGTCACTTCGGATAAAGAAACCCTGAACGCTCCTATCTATGACCTCAATGGCAGAAGATTAACTGAACCACAGAAGGGGATTAACATCATAGGCGGAAAGAAGGTATTGAATCATTAACGATAAAAAAAGTTATGATAGTTACTTCATCAAATGGCTACAAGGTAAGCAGCAAAAGCGTTCACCTCACGCCTAAGAATCCACAATATCGAACATGGGGACAGATCCATGATTTGAAGCTTTGCCAGAATCAAGGGTCTGTCCTATTTAAATACATGCATCCTTATGCCCCTTCTTCCTCGTTCTTCAATTCTTCTATGAATTCTTTCAGCCGAACCACAAGCAGCTCTGGGAAGGTGATGTCGCGCAGTACATCAAAGTGCGAGTCATCTGATACGATATAGGTGGCGTTGGCGGCAAAGGCGCAGTCAACAAACTTATAATCGTCAGGATCGGCCGTGATGAGATGCCAATGGAAATAGGGGGCAACTCGCAGTACATTCTTGCGCTTTACAATCAAGTCCACCACATTCCTGGCTAGGCTTGACGTGGTTTTCCTTGCTATGATTTCTTCGTACTCCTCAAGTATTTCCGTGGTTACGCAAAGGATGTAACGCCCCTGCTGGAAGCCCTTCCAAACGGGTACGAACTGCCCTGTCTGGAAAGTGAGGCAAGCAGGCAGTTGCTGTCAAGTACAATCCTTTTATCTGGCATACTTATAGGGTGTGCGAAGATGCTCCTTCAGTACTGCTTCGTTCTTCGCATTGTCCCACTTGCCCTCAGCCCATAGCTGATTCATCTCCTTGTCAATCTTGCTGGCCAAATAGTCGCACACTATCTGGCGGAGCTCGTCAAGTTCTCCTCGGTCTTAATGTGTCCTAACAGCTGCAGGAAATCCAGCTGCGCGGCATTCAACGGGGTCCTTGTCTGTTCCATCTTCTACTTTGTTTATCGTCTTATGGGGACAAAAGTATTTTCATATCCCGATGCCCTCATATCCGTTGTGATTTATATCTTTGTTGCAAAATTACACAAAATATTTGATTTGCGGTCTGTTTCACGCAAAAAAAATGCAGACGGAGGGTAAATTGTGCTATATCCGAGCCATAGACAATAAGGACGGACTATACGAAGATGACATCATGACATTGTGACAAAGTGCCATTAAGGTCAAAAAGGGCATCCATATAAACTTTTTCGCAAAAAAACGAAGAAATGTTTGGCAGTTCGGAAGGAAATGACTACCTTTGCACCCGCAAAACCAATATGGTGCCCGTAGTTCAGTTGGTTAGAGCGTCAGATTGTGGTTCTGAATGTCGACGGTTCGAGTCCGTCCGGGCACCCTCTAAAAGAAATCTCTGTAAGTCAGGCACTTACAGGGATTTTTAATTCCCGCACCTTTCAATTTTGATGGAACATTGATGGAACATTTTCAAATTGTTCTGAGAAAAACAGGTACCAAATGGTCATAAAGGCGTGTATGGATTCTAATAAATCCAACACTCACGATGGGCATATATTTAATAAGGTTCGTATATATTGCGCCTCTAACCTGCCTTTTTTCTTCATCTAAAAATGCATTTCATCATCTGATGCAGATAAATATCATTTTTGCTTTGTTCTTTCAATAAATCTTCGTACCTTTGCACCCGAAGCATCAAGAGCAGACACTCGCAAGAGTGGACTCGCCAACCGAGCAATAACATTGAGCCACGGTGGTCAGTACGATGCGGAAGTATTATTATTCACTTCAAAAACAAAAACGTTATGCAACAAAGTATTTATTACATCAAGTTCGCTCTGCAATTCGCAGACATGCAAATCAACGAATTAGTAAACATCTTCAACCGTCAGGTTGGCAATAGAGGATGGACTAGTATGCGATCTTATCATGATCAGGCTCTTATTGATGAATTTCAGCGTCGCGGTATCGACGTCTCTGCCATTTATGATAGAGCCACTATAAGCTTTGCACATCACATCCGATATAATTTGTTCCAAAACAAGCTTGTTCTATAGACTTAAGCCTATCTATCGGTGCTCTGCCCTTGTGTCTGCTTTTACAAGGACGAGCCCATTAATAGAGGCATTGTTTATTACACTTTTAATGAGTAACAGAACAAGGCTCTCATATATATACACAAATCATTTGATTTCATCTAATCCTCCAAAACGATTAACAACTTCTTTTGAAGTCCAGTATCTAACTTGACTTGTCTCTTCATATTCTGGCTTCATGCGATGGGCAATTAGACTAAGTCTATGG
>Ga0247608_10002655_pt1 | contig 21838 bp, 22 predicted proteins | sample 176DNAGHGlowgp2_FD_193490 | JGI IMG/M metagenome (GOLD analysis project Ga0247608, IMG submission 193490) | Sheep rumen microbial communities from Palmerston North, Manawatu-Wanganui, New Zealand - 1766 DNA GHGlow gp2 | ecosystem: Host-associated > Mammals > Digestive system > Stomach > Rumen ...
AGTTTCGTACCTTTGCATCCCTTTTCGTAAATTTTAATGGATGCTATGAAAATTGAAGATACATGGGATACGTACAAGTAAAGGTCTTAAAAACAGCAAGTCAAGAAGATCTTAAGCGATGGGAAGACCATATGCTTGAGAAAGCAAAATGCTGGAACAAGTTTTGTCTTGGCATTTATGGCGAGAATGAGTTGCGAGCGGTTCATGTCGTAAAAGAAGGAGAGTCAGATATTATGTATCTTACAACGCTATGTGAGGATTGTATCAAAGACATAGATGCTCGTGAAGTACTTGTAAATGAGAAGCATTTAATGGTAGAAGTGCATAAAAGTAAACAATAAAAACAAGACCTCCGGAGGAAACCCCCTGTTTTAGCTTTTTAGTGGCAGGTCCTTCGGATATAACAAACATTTAATAACAAAAAAAGTATGCGATTAATTATTGAACCCGACTACGAACGTATGTCGAAATGGGCTGCAAACTATGTGGCAAAGTGTATTAACGAAGCAAAGCCGACGGCAGAGAATCCCTTTAAGTTAGGCTGTCCTACAGGAAGTTCTCCTTTGGGTATGTACCGAGAGCTGATCGCCCTAAACAAGGCAGGCAAGGTGTCGTTCCAGAACGTGATTACTTTCAATATGGACGAGTATGTGAACCTTCCCGAAGATCATCCCGAGAGTTACCATAGCTTCATGTGGAACAACTTCTTCAGCCATATCGATATTAAGAAGGAAAATGTCCATATTCTCAACGGTAATGCCAAGGATTTGAAGGCTGAGTGTGAAAACTATGAGAAAGCTATTAAGGATGCAGGCGGTATTGACCTGTTCATGGGTGGCATTGGTCCCGATGGACATATTGCCTTCAACGAACCAGGATCCAGTCTTCAGAGCCGTACCCGGCAGAAGACATTGACCACAGATACAGTGATTGCCAATAGTCGTTTCTTCGACAATGATGTCAATCTGGTCCCCAAGACTGCTCTGACTGTCGGTGTCGGCACAGTGATGGATGCCAAGCAGGTGATGATCATGGTCAATGGTCACAATAAAGCCCGTGCCCTCCGCCATGGAGTAGAAGAGCCAGTCAACCACATGTGGACCATCAGCTGCTTGCAGCAACATCCCCATGCTATCATCGTCTGCGACGAAGATGCCACCGACGAACTGAAGCATGGCACATATAAATATTTCAAAGATATCGAGAAGAATAACCTTCTCTAAGTAACAAAGGCCTCTGGCAGCACAGGTGGAACAAATGTTCGCAGTTCAATACTGCCTGCCAGAACAAACGATTAGTTTTCGATGATATGTACAGCCCAGAGTATTCCTTGCAATGGATATATGAGGACATTATGAAATACGTCATTGACCAGGAATCAAGAATACTTCTTGAAGAGGGTCATAAGGAAATACTTCAGAGTGAATGCTATCAGGAATATGGCTATCCAAGTTATGTTGAAGTATAGCTATGAATCTTGGTAAGAACGACATAAATTGAGAATATGACGATAAGCGAAGCACATAAGGTGTGGGCAAAGAAGGTTAATGGCTCACAAGTAGCTCAACAGGAGATTCTGGAAGCCAGGAAGACTTATGAAGAGAAAATAGATGAGTGGCATAAACTTGACGATATGGCACGTGAAACCATTGGCGACCAAGAAATGCTCAAGGTGTTTAATTACAATCCAAAAGTTAAAGAGGCTGCTGACAAAATAATCTCGCAGTACAAGAAAGCAAGAGAACTTTCCTCAGATTTCATTAAAATGTACGAAGAAGAACTTGGAGATCTATAATTGAATAATATGAACATAATTAAAACAGCAATCGAAGGTGTGGTGATTATTGAGCCACGAATTTTCGAAGATGCCCGAGGGTATTTCTTTGAATCTTTCTCCCAGCGTGAATTCGATGAGAAAGTGGGGAGGGTAAATTTTGTACAGGACAACGAAAGCAAGTCAAGCTATGGCGTGATGCGTGGACTTCATTTCCAGCGTCCACCATTCACACAGAGCAAACTGGTTCGTTGCGTGAAAGGCGCAGTGCTGGATGTCGCTGTGGATATTCGTAAGGGTAGTCCGACGTATGGACAGCATGTGGCGGTGGAACTGACGGAGGATAACCATCGGCAATTTTTTATCCCCAAGGGATTTGCCCATGGCTTTGCCGTGCTCTCTGAGACGGCTGTTTTCCAATACAAGTGTGATGAGTTCTATCATCCTGAGGCTGATGGAGGTATTAGCATTCTTGATGATTCTCTTGGCATCGATTGGCGCATCAAGGACAAAGCTATTTTGAGCGATAAAGACACAAAACATCCACTTTTAAAGGACTTCGACAGTCCCTTTGATATAACCGTAGATTTATACAAATAACCAATAACATGAATTATCGTGCCAATGAGGGCAGAGCCGAATCTTGTTCGAGCTATGCCGAGTACAGCCGATAATGCATAAACGAAAGAATTGAAGTTTATGAAAGGTATAGTCTTAGCCGGTGGCAGTGGTACCAGGTTGTACCCTATCACCAAGGGAATCTCTAAACAGTTGATTCCTATTTTCGACAAACCGATGGTGTATTATCCCATCTCTGTTTTAATGCTTGCTGGTATTAGAGATATTCTTATTATCTCTACGCCTGATGATCTTCCCGGATTTAAACGGCTGCTGGGCGATGGCAGCAATTATGGTGTCAACTTCGAGTATGCGGAGCAACCTTCTCCTGATGGTTTGGCTCAGGCTTTTATCATTGGTGAAAAGTTTATTGGCGATGATTCTGCCTGCCTTGTTCTTGGTGATAATATTTTCCATGGTGCTGGTTTTAGTCAGATGCTCCGCGAATCTGTAAGAACTGCCGAAGTTGATAAGAAGGCAACTGTCTTCGGCTATTGGGTGAATGACCCTGAACGTTATGGCGTGGCAGAGTTCGACAAGGATGGAAACTGTCTTAGCATTGAGGAGAAACCTGCTAAGCCTAAGAGTAACTATGCTGTAGTAGGTCTTTACTTCTATCCCAATAAGGTTGTAGATGTTGCCAAGCACATCAAACCTTCAGCTCGTGGAGAATTGGAAATTACCACAGTTAATCAAAAGTTCTTGGAAGATGGCGAGCTGAAGGTTCAGACTTTGGGACGTGGCTTTGCTTGGCTTGATACGGGAACACATGATTCACTTGCTGAAGCTTCGACTTATATTGAAGTCATTGAAAAGCGTCAGGGACTGAAAGTTGCCTGTTTGGAGGGTATCGCCCTTCGCAAAGGATGGATAACCCCAGAAAAGATGCGCGAGTTGTCTCAGCCTATGCTGAAGAATCAGTATGGTCAGTATCTGCTAAAGATGGCTGATGAGTTTGAAAAGAATGGTGCTGGTAAAATAGATGAATTCTGAGATAAACGGTTACAGAAGGAAAAGAAAAAATTGAAGTAATAGGAAAACAGTTATCTGGTTTACGGTCATCGTTTCAAAAACAGCTCGAAGACGCTAACCGCTAATCAATAACCGCTAAACGATTAAAGAAATGAATATACTTGTAACAGGAGCGAACGGTCAGCTTGGAAATGAAATGCGAATTGTGGCCAAAGACTCCAAAGATGAATATATCTTTACCGATGTAGTTGAGATTGAAGGTCAGGAAACAGTCATTCTTAATATAACTGACCTTGATGCTGTTCGAAGTATTGTCAAGGATAACGATGTCAAGGTAATCGTCAATTGTGCCGCATGGACAAACGTGGATGCCGCAGAAGATCCAGAGAAATATGACCTTGTAGAATTGCTCAATGCTAAAGCACCGGAGAACCTTGCCATTGCCATGAAAGAAGCAAACGGCTTGCTGGTTCATATCAGCACAGACTATGTGTTTGGTGGAGACCCCTATAACACTCCCTGCAAGGAAGAGCAAAAGGGTACCCCTACAGGAGTCTATGGTATGACTAAGTTGCATGGCGAAGAAAACATCCAAAAGAGCGGGGTGAACTACATTATCCTTCGCACCGCATGGCTTTATTCAGAGTTCGGTAAGAACTTTGTCAAGACAATGCTAAACCTGACATCAACAAGACCTCAGCTAAAGGTGGTCTTTGATCAGGTCGGTACACCCACTTACGCTTTCGACCTAGCTCAAGCAATTACGGTAATACTTGAAGATTACAAGAACTCGCTAACCGCTAATCTCTCACCGCTAACCTATTCCCATTCGGGAATATACCATTTTTCGAACGAGGGTGTTTGTTCATGGTTCGACTTCACAAAGATGATTCAAAAATTAGCCTTAGAAGTAGACTATTATGAAAGTCTCCCTAAACAGGGAGATTTAGAGGGTCTTTGTGACATTCAACCCTGTCACAGTGATGAGTTCCCAAGTCCTGTGAAGCGACCTTCGTATTCTGTGCTTGACAAGACCAAGGTAAAACAAACTTTCGGAATTTCAGTTCCTTACTGGACTGAATCCCTCAAGAAATGCATTAGTAATTTGAAAAATCAACAAATATGAGTTATAAAAGAACACTTATCATAACAGGCGGAGCTGGTTTCATTGGCAGCCATGTCGTGCGCCTCTTTGTTAATAAATATCCGGATTATAAGGTTATCAATTTGGATAAGCTTACCTATGCCGGTAATCTTGCAAACTTGAAAGACGTCGAAGACAAACCCAATTACAAGTTTGTCAAGATGGATATCTGCGACTTTGATGGTGTCCTCAAACTCATGCAGGACGAAAAGGTAGATGGAATTATTCATTTGGCAGCTGAAAGTCATGTTGACCGCTCGATCAAAGATCCCTTCACATTTGCTCAAACTAACGTGATGGGCACTTTGAGTCTGCTCCAGGCGGCGAAAGCCTATTGGGAAAGCCTACCCGAGAAATATGTGATGGTGTCCCCGTCAAACGGGGAAACGGCAGAAGGAAGGGGTGAAAGAAACCAATGCAGATTCTACCACATCTCTACAGATGAAGTGTATGGAGCACTCCAGATGACCCATCCCGAAGGAATAGAGCCGCCGTTCACCACTAAAGCCAGCAGTGGCGAGCATCATTTGGCATACGGCGAGAAGTTCTTTACAGAGGACTTGAAGTATCAGCCTCACAGTCCCTACAGTGCAGCTAAGGCAAGCTCCGATCACTTTGTAAGAGCGTTCCATGATACCTTTGGTATGCCTACTATTGTGACCAACTGCTCAAACAACTATGGCCCTTATCAGTTCCCAGAGAAACTGATACCTCTTTTCATAAACAATATCCGTCATCGCAAGCCACTGCCTGTTTATGGTAAAGGCGAGAATGTTCGTGACTGGCTCTATGTTGTTGATCATGCGCGTGCAATTGATACCATCTTCCACAATGGCAAGATTGCTGAGACCTACAATATTGGTGGTTTCAACGAGTGGAAGAATATTGATATTATCAAGGTGTTGATTAACACAGTTGACAGACTCCTAGGTCGTCCGGAAGGTGCGGACATGGATTTAATTACATATGTGACTGACCGTGCCGGTCACGACCTACGTTATGCCATTGATAGCACCAAACTGCAGAAAGAACTTGGTTGGGAACCAAGCCTCCAGTTTGAAGAAGGCATTGAGAAGACTGTTCGTTGGTATCTTGACAATCAAGAGTGGCTTGATAATGTGACTTCTGGTGACTACCAAAAGTATTATGACAACCAGTACGCTAACAGATAAAATAAGAGAAAAGGGAGTATCTTACCATAAACAAAATGGAACGGCTGAGGTATCTTGATGCGGTAGCAGGTTTGTTGATGATAAGGGTTGTTATATTACACTGTCTTCAGTATGCAGGATATGGGCACGCGAAGTCAATGGCACTCACGGGGGCATTGTATTTCGGCATGCCATGGTTTTTCTTCAAGGCAGGCATGTTTTATCGTCATAAAGATTATAAGGATGTCTTCAGCAAAGGTTTATATGGGTTAATAGTGCCTCTCGTGTTTTTTTCCTGGATTGGTTTTTTCTTACACGCCTTTCGTGTTCTTGCTCATGAAGGCAGAAGTTGGGGCGGGTATGTTTTGACCCAAGCAGAACAGTTGTTTAAAGATATGACATTTCAAGGTAATCAGCCATTATGGTTTCTCTTTGTTCTATTTATGGTAAGAATTATATACAATGCTTCTATAGAGAAAGTAAGTACCCTGCTCCTTGCAATAATATGTGTTGTAATTCCTCTTTTTTTGTATCATTCGTCATGGGATACCCCATACTATTTAGCTAGCGTACCGGCGGGTGTTGTCTTTTATCTTTTGGGAAATAAACTTAAGAATGTTATACATGATAGATTTGTTGTTATCATATCTGCAGTAATATATATAGGATGTGCCTTCTGGGGATGGAATCTAATAGACATGCATTGGAACATTTGCGTTTCCGGTCATTACTATTTATGGATTCCAACATCTTTAGCAGGCATTATTCTGATAAATGACATATTCCGTAATCTGCCAAATATTCGATTGTTGGAATGGGTAGGCAAACATTCTATGGAAATATTTGTGACCCATACCCTCGTTCTAGAAGTTGCTATATCCATATTTAAAGGTGTTATGGGTATTAGAAATATAGAGCATTTAGCATTAATATTTATTATTTCGGAAATATTGACATTGCCACTTCTCATAAGAATTTTATCAAATGAGCATTTCTGCTGGTTGATTGGAAGAAGTAAGTGAAGGTAGTATTTTAAACTATGTCAATACAGTGGTCATCGAATGAAAAATGTAGCAATTGTACTTACATTATTATTTATAGTAACAGTTACTCATGCTAATGAAACTTCAAAAGAAGAATTGTTAGCAACAGGGCTACCATTGGTGGTTATTGAAACAATCAATGGTGAAATCCCGACGTGCGATTTTGTTACCCATCCGGAAGGCTCGATGGGAGAGGGGATAACTAATAAGACCAAGGTTGGGGGCCAAATATTGATTCTGCAAGGCTCAGATACGTTATATAATAGTGGCGCTTATGAAAAAGGTGAAAGTGGTATGGTGGTAAGTTTGCGTGGAAACACCAGCGCTTATGTCGAAAAAAAACCTTATAAAATTAAACTTCAGAAGAAAGTTGATTTACTATTTCGTGGTGAGCAATATGCTGATAAGGATTGGGCATTAATAAAAGACCAGTTGTGCTTTACAAACGACAACGAGATGAGTCTAAAGCCTGTTATTGGCTTTAAAGTAAATGAGTTGTTTGACCTTCAATGGACACCCCAAGGGATGTATGTAAATGTTATATTCAATGATGATTACCGGGGCATTTATTATTTGGTTGAAACAGTTAAATGTAATAATCGATGTAGGTTAGATGTTAATAAAGACAATGGTTATGTAATAGAATATGACCCCTATTGGTGGAATGAAGAAATCTTTTTTGACACAAACAAGACATCGAACCAATTAAGCTTTAAGTACACATTTAAAGAACCAGATGAAGACGAAATTAACGACGAGCAAATTTCCTATATAAAGAATTACATGAATCAGGTAGAGGCTTCAATTGCCAGTGGAAGTTATGCTGACTATATTGACGTATCTTCTTTCATAAATTGGATACTTGCTTGGGAATTATTAGGTACTGACGATGGCGGAGGTGCAAATGTATACCTTACTAAAAAAGATAACACAACGTCATCTAAGGTCATGATGGCCAATTTATGGGATTTCGATGGAATTATGATTAGGGATGGTCAGTGGTCAGCCAATCACAATATTCTATATTATAGAGAACTGCGAAATAACGAATCATTTAATCTCGCTTGCAAAGAGCGGTGGGAACGGGTATCAGGGACAATATTGCCAGAAATTAACTCTTTCTTTGATACTTATCTGTTAAGTTTGGAGGCAGTCTCATTAGATAAGGCAAGAGTATACGAACAGCAACGATGGGGTAGCGAATATCATACAGTTGCAGAAAATATTGACAATGCTAGGACTTGGTTTACATCCCGTGTTGAATGGATAAATCAAAAGATAGGAAAAACAACAGGAATTTACAATAATTATAACGCATCAGGACAGAACTTATCAATATATAACCTCCAAGGTCAACACATTGAAGTACCAACGAAACAGATATATATTAAGAATGGTAGGAAGTATTTCTCGACAGGAGTAAGATAATTGTAACATATGACTTAGACATAACGGTTTCTATTGATGATATAAGGTGAAAATAGATTAATGCAAAATATTCTTTCATATATAACCAAAGGCGATGCCCGTAGCGTAAAAGCAAAAAAGAACATATTGGCATCAGCAGGAATAAAGGTGGCCGATACCATGGTACATTTGATGTTGGTACCTTTAACCCTAGGATATCTTAATGCCTACGAATATGGAATATGGCTTACACTCAATTCTATACTCGCATGGATTAACTCTTTTGATGTTGGTTTGGGTAATGGCTTGCGCAATAAATTGGCAACGGCCTTAGCAGAAAGCGACAAAGTTAAAGCAAGAGCATATGTCAGCACCACATTCTTTATGCTGATAGCAATAATAATTGTAATATATATCATACTGGCCATAGGGGCAGAGTCTGTTAACTGGTATAGGATATTAAATGTTGCTCCTTCGACAGTAGGCAATTTGGTAGAAGTAGTTCAGGTTTCTTTATTATTGTTCTGTATAAACTTCGTCTTAAAGATAGTCGGTAATGTCTATCAGGCACTCCAATTACCTGCATTTAACTATCTTATCTCCTTTTCTGGACACCTACTTTCACTGATTGTAATCTTTATTTTCACCAAGCTCGTGGTTCCCGGCACCTTGTTCTGGGTGGCTGCAATCTATTCTGCTGCCCCCCCCCTGGTGTATTTGATCGCATATCCTATAACTTTTAGTAAGTTCTATCCGTATCTTGCTCCAAAACTAAGCCTATTCAAGAAAGAGTATCTTAAAGACCTCTTATCATTGAGTGTAGTCTTCTTTGTTTTGCAAATTGCGAGCATTGTGCTTTTTGCCATGTCTAATCTTGTTATCTCCAATTTGTTTGGCCCGGACCAAGTTACTCCCTATAATATAGCATACCGCTACTTTAGTCTTGTGCCGATGGTTTTCAATATGTTAATAACCCCAATGTGGTCAGCTGCAACAGATGCATACACAAGGGGCGATGTAGGATGGATAAAACATAGTAATAAAAAAATGGTATATCTGTTAATCATATTTGGAATACTACTAGTGTTTATGGTTGTCGTATCGGGTATTGTCTATCATCTTTGGATAGGTGATGAGGTAAAGATACCATTTGCAATTTCTGCGTTAATGGCCGTTTATATTATGATTTATATATGGAGTTTGAGCTATTCTTATTTCCTTAATGGGATAGGCCGATTAAAACTTCAGATGATATGTACTATTATAGCTGCAATGCTTTTTTATCCAGTATGCTACTATTTTGGTGTGATTTATGGTGTAGTAGGTATAGTGATCGGTATGTGTATTGTTAATCTTCCCGGAGCGGTCATTAATACCATACAGTTCCATAAGGTTGTTGATGGAAAAGCTGTCGGGCTTTGGGATAAGTAAATTACATATGGAAGAATTATTTCTTGTTATAAATTCAATAGATTATCTTGTAATATTCCACCTGTTGAGAAAAAGATTTGGATGGGGCAATTTGGGCGTATTATATTTTTTATTCTACACCATTTTGTCATTCTTGTCCATACACTTGTATATCACAGGCACTCCTAATTTGTTTGATTGGAAAGAAATCAACCTGTTTCCTTTATTGTATCAACAGTTCTTTATAGCTATATTTTGTATTTTATTAGCCAGAATAGATTATAAAGCCGAATATATTGCACAACCCCAATCCTATATCATCTATTTGGTGTATGTTTTCGTTATCACATTCAGCCTGTTGGACATCATAAACGTCTGGGAAGATTTTTCAACCGGTATTATATTGTTGGCAACAGACGATCAATATGGAGCGGAACTGTATAATGATCTTAGCGAGATGGTATATACGACAAGAAGTGGAGCGAAACAATATATTAGTGTCATCGCTAACATTACGAAGCACCTTGCGCCAATCCTATTCCTGCATTATATGGCTTATCCGAAAAAGAATATTTTCATTCTTTTAGGGTTAGGCTGTTCTTCCCTCGTTTCAATTATGAGTGCCATTTCTATTGGAAGTAGACTGGGAATAGTCCAGGAGATGATGAATATTATTGGTGGAATATGGCTTATGAGACGGTTTTACTCTCGACGTATTATTCTATGGATGCGACCAATAGGAATTGCTTTTGGCACAATTATTATGATTGGATTCCTTTCAATAACATTAAGCAGAGCTGGTAAAACTAATATCAATCCCTTGTCTTTTGTAGAATCCTATGCGTCACAATCTTTTCTGTATTTTGGTAGCCATGGCTTCAACAATGAACAGATAAGATATGGAGACCGCACAATACCTCTGCTTAAAAGTATATTTGCCAAAGATGTAGCCCGCTCTTATATAGACAGAGTAGATAAGTATAAAAAAATGAAGATAAACGAGAAAGTCTTCGTTTCGTTCGTCGGCGATTGTGTTTTTGATTACGGCGTCATAGGAGGCACAATATTTCTGTTTCTTCTGTATTCGATGTTTCGAACGCTTCTGCTGCCTATAGGGGAAACATTATATTTTGATAAGGTCGTTTTAACGTACATGTTGATATGGCTATTAAATGGTTTCTACGCATGGCCATATTCGGATTTTGGAGGAAATCTTAGTTTTATAAGTCTTCTCTTACTTTCACTTTTCTTTAGGAAATCACGAAAATCTTATGTTTATAAACAGAAATAAGGTTGCTGTACTATTGTCTACCTATAATGGCAGACGATATTTGCCGGAATTGCTTCAGAGTCTGTCAAACCAGACATATTCTGACTTTACCCTTTATGTCCGGGATGATGGTTCTTCAGACTGCACTCCTGAAATAATAAAAAAATTCAGTTTAAATCATCCAAATGTCCAAATTGTAGAATCGGGAGCCAACATGGGTTCAAAGTATAGTTTCCTTCACTTGTTGAAAAACGTGGATTCGGAATATTATATGTTTTGTGACCAGGACGATGTTTGGAAACCAGATAAAATACAAGTTTCTGTTCGCCAACTTGAGCGCATAGATCGAGAGAAGCCAGGCAGACCTGTAATTGTCCACACCGATCTCGAACTGGTAGACGGTAACATGCGTACTATAGCAGCATCATATTGGGAATATTGCCGGATACCTGTTGACATGCCCCACGACTACCATTTGCTATGCCATTTCAATGATATTACAGGTTGTGCTATGATTTTTAACCGGGCAGCAAGGGATATTTCTCTACCATACATCCATTTGAAGATGCCCCATCATGTGTATCACGATTATCTAATTGCCTTAATCACGGCCAAAGAGGGAGGTGCCATTTATCCTGTGCATCAGACAACGATATGGTTCCGTCGCCATGGTGGCAATGAAACAAATCCTTTGTCACATAAAACAAGTATTTTAATGAAGCTGAATGAGAGCATATCCTATATCAAAGAGCAACACAGACGGTGTGAGTTTTATAACAATTTCAAGAAGCAAAGTTTTATTAGTTTCATCTATTATAAGTGCAAAACAAAATATTTTCAAGTTATATGGAAACAAAAGCAAGAGTAATCGCGTTTTATTTGCCTCAGTTCCATCCCATTCCTGAGAATGATAAGTGGTGGGGCAAAGGCTTCACAGAGTGGACTAATGTGGCAAAAGCAAAGCCGTTGTTTAAAGGTCATTATCAGCCACATGTACCCGCTGATCTTGGCTTCTATGATTTACGTATGCCAGAAATTCGACAACAACAAGCTGAAATGGCTCGTGAGGCTGGAATAGAAGGTTTCTGCTATTGGCACTACTGGATGGGAGGGGGAAGAATGTTGTTGGAACGACCATTCCAAGAAGTCCTAAAATCCGGTCAACCGGATTATCCCTTCTGTCTCGGTTGGGCTAATGGGCCATGGAGCAATCGCAGCTGGTCACAAGGTGGTTTTATGAAAAAAAATTCTGTTTTGATGGAGCAGACATACGGACATGAAGATTATATAAAACACTTTGAGTATGTACTACCTGCTTTTAAAGATCATCGTTATATTACTGTTGATGGTAAGCCTCTTTTCTATGTTCATGATCCAGATATAGTCCCTGACATGAAGGATTTTATTGAAACATGGCGTGATTTGGCTGTAAAGAACGGATTGAAGGGAATATACTTTGTCGGAAAGACTGACAATATTACATTTAGGGAAATTGGCAAACATGGTGTAGGGAAATATGTGGTGCCCAAAGAGGATATCGCGAAGGATTTGTATCAGCATATTTTGGACTACGGGTTTGATGCTGTCAATTCACGGGGTTTATATCGTGCCGAATACAAACTTGAAGGAAAATATGGAACATTTTTCAGAAAGATGTACTACAAAATATTTAAGGTAGGTCTTTTGAAAAAATATAAACAGGCAGACATAAATAAATACATCTACGTTGAGCAAGATAAATGGGAAAATGTTCATCCAACGATTATTCCTGGATTCGATAGAAGTCCGCGAGAGGGTAAAATGGCAGTTATATATACGGATAGTACCCCAGAGGTTTTTGAAAATCAGATAAAGAAAGCATTTGATATTGTTAAGGATAAAAAAGATGAGCATAAAATAATCTTTTTACAGGCATGGAATGAGTGGGCAGAAGGTAATCATATGGAGCCCGACTTGAAGTATGGTCATGGATTTTTGGATGTTCTAAAAAAGAATTTGTAAGATATGCAAAGATATCTTATTAGGCTTGATGACGCTTGCCCTTATATGGATAGGGAAAAGTGGCAGCGAATGGAGGATATACTCGACAAGTATGGCGTAAAACCACTTGTGGGTATTATTCCTGCTAATGCTGATTCGAAGACTATGATTGACCCAGAAGATGTAAACTTTTGGGAAAAGGCACACTCTTGGGAGAAGAAAGGGTGGAGTATTGCATTACATGGATATGACCATGTATGCTTTACAGATGGAGGCTTGAAAGGGCTAAATCCATTCTGGCGTAGGTCAGAGTTTGCAGGTTTGCCATTAGAACAACAGCGTGAAAAATTAAAAAAGGGCTATGCCGTTTTGAAAGGGCATGGTTTTGAACCAAAGTATTTCTTTGCTCCCAGTCACACTTTTGATGAGAACACTCTAGAAGCATTGCGACAAGAAACTGGTATTAGGATTATTAGCGATACAATAGGACGCTATCCTTATAAGAAAAGAGATTTTGTGCTTATTCCACAAATTTCGGGTCATTGTGTAAAGATGTTGGCATCAGGTATCTATACATTTTGTTTTCATCCGAATACGATGAATAATGGTAATTTTATTGCTTTAGAATCTTTTTTGGGAAGTTATAGTGACCATTTTACTGATTTTGAAAGCATCAATGTTGCAATTGTAAAAGAGAAAGCTCTAATGGATAAATTTATCTCAAGTGTTTTCTTTGGTCTAAGGAAAATACGTGGATTAAAATGAGAATATTTGCATGATAAAAGTCCTTCACGTAATGCCAATGTTAGGGGTGGGTGGTGCTTCTAATTTGATGTCTGAGATTATACCGAATCTAAACTCGCACCCCGATATAAAAGCGGAACTAGTTATAAGCAAGTTCCTAGACAAAAGTTTTCTCCCAAGGTATAAGAAGGCTGGCGTATATGTACACGTGATAGGTGGAGGAAGTACGCATAGCATAAAAAATATATTTCAGATTGCCCGCCTCATAAAAGATTACGATTTGGTTCATGTACATCTGTTTCCGTCTTTATACTGGGTGGCAATTGCTAATTTGTTCATAAATAAACCACTTGTTTATACAGAGCACAGTACATCTAATAGTCGTAGAGGAAAATGGTTTTTGAGAGGGATCGAGAAATGGGCATACAATCATTATCGGAAAATTATCTGTATTAGCGAACAAACTAAAGACAGTTTGCGGGATTGGATTAAGGCTAAAGATGATGATTCACGGTTTGAGGTAATAAACAATGGGGTCAACTTAGATTCTTTTAAGGATATAAAGAGGGAACGGTTATATCCATACGCCCTAATAATGGTTGCCAGATTTGTTGCTGCTAAAGACCATGAGACTGTTATAAAGGCGATGACGCTTCTAGGCAATGACATCCATCTCGTTCTTGTGGGTGATGGCGAGAGAAAGGCTTCTTGTGAAAAATTGGTTGATGAACTTGGTTTGAAGGAGAGAGTTCATTTTGCTGGAGTACAGTCAGATATACCCAGATGGTTAGGCAAAGCTGATATAGGAATCCAATCTTCTCATTGGGAAGGCTTCGGACTTGCCGCTGTAGAAATGATGGCTGCTGGATTGCCTGTGGTAGCTAGTGATGTGGATGGACTTAAACAGGTAGTCGATGGAGCAGGAGTCTTATTCCCACATGGAGATTATGAAAAACTTGCAGAAGAGGTTAAAAGGCTTTTATCTGATAAGGAATATTATAATCGTATCCAGCTTAATTGTTTGGAACGTAGTAATAGTTATGGTATCGAATCAACAGTGCAAAAATATATAGACACATACAAAAATATTCTACAATGCAAGTGAAAGAAAAAAAGAAAATAGGAATTGCAGCCGTTACCTATAAAGATAATTTTGGCAGTGCGCTTCAGACGTATGCTACTCAGTATGTATTAGAGGAAATGGGGTATGATGCCCGTATATTTGAAATTAAAAGCGTACACCGTGGAATAAAAATAAAGAAACTCTTATATTATGCAGGACGGTTATTCGATCCCGTAGAGGCAAAATACCTCTTCGCGAACCTTAAAAGCCGTTCACGTAAGCAGGTTTCGGTTTCATCAGACCAGTTTGCTAACGATATGAAGGTGCGTCATCAGACGTACTCAGATTTTAATAAGCGATGGAACAAGATGCTGCCAACTGTTAAAGGATGGAGTGGCTTGAGTAAACAGGCTTCAGAAATGGATGCTGTAGTAGTAGGTAGCGACCAACTTTGGAGGCCTTCAAATATTGTTGGATGTTATTACACATTGGAGTTTGTACCAGATGATATAAAGAAGATATCATTCTCTACCTCATTTGGCGTACCTGAATTGCCTTCACGTTTACATAAACATGCCAAGAAATTTCTTTCTCGCATTGAATATATCAGTGTTCGTGAGGACAGTGGAGCAGAGATTGTTAAGAAAGAAAGCGGAAGAGACGCAACTGTTGTATGCGACCCTACTATGATGCTGACAGCAGAAGAGTGGATGCACATTCAGGAGGAGAAGCCTTTTGCTGAAGGGAAATATATCCTCATGTATCTGATGGGTGATAACCCAGAGCAAAGGGATTTCGTAAGGGCTTTGTCTAAACAAACAGGGTGCAGGATTATTGGATTGTTACATGGTGCTACTTATATTTCATACGATGAAGATGTTGTAGATGAGAAGCCATATAATGTAGGACCAGCTGAGTTTATCAATCTTATTAGAAATGCAGAGTATGTATGTACTGACTCGTTCCATTGTTGTGTGTTTAGTATCTTGAATTCTACCAAATTTTTCGCATTCCGCAGATGGCCAGATGGTAGTAAATTTTCTGCCAATGATAGGCTATATACCCTATTGAAGTTCACAGGGTTGGAGCGTAGAATGTTAGATGGAACAGAGGATGTAGCAAAGTGTGCTAATGATGCGATTGATTTCACTAATGTTCTTAATCGTGTAGCTCAACGTAGAAAAGAATCAATGGATTATCTTATTAATGCTCTTAATTCATAATTGTTATGCCTAATTTGGTGGAATGGAATAATTGTTGTGGCTGTGGAGCTTGTGCCAACAAGTGCCCCAAAGGTGCTATAGGTATGAAACCTAACAAGGAGGGCTTCTTGCATCCAGAAATAGATAAAAATCTATGTGTGGAGTGTGGAGCTTGCGAAAAGGCTTGTCCAGGGCTTGCTCCGGCAAAAGCAGAAGGTAATACACCACGGGCCTCTATTGTTCAGCACAAGAATGATCAAATACGATATGAATCCACATCAGGTGGTGCTTTTACTGCTATCGCTGAAGAGATAATCAATAGAGGCGGAGTGGTATTTGGTGCTTCAATGACTGATGAATTAACTGTTAAGCATATATTTGTCGATACTGTCGAAGAACTTGCATGTTTTAGGAATTCCAAGTACGTTCAGAGTGAAATCGGGAATTGTTATAAAGAAGCAAAAGAAAGATTGACGCAAGGGCAATGGGTTTGCTTCAGTGGTACCCCATGTCAGATAAATGGTCTTTATAAGTATCTGGGTAAGGACTATGACAATTTGATTGCTGTGGATGTGGTTTGTAAATCCGTACCATCACCATTAGTATTCCAAAAATATTTAGAATGTAAGAAGCAAAAGGAAGGGAATATCACGGACGTCGTTTTTCGTGACAAGAAACGAGGCTTCCTCTATTGCACAATGGCCCATTATCTATCGCGCGAAGATCGGCAAAATGCAAAGGATTCGTATAGAAGAGGTAGTGAGTCTGACGAGTGGCTGCGTTTGTTTTTAAGTGGTAAAATATCGAGACGTTCATGTATGAGCTGCTCATATCAGACTTTGGATAGAGTTGGAGATTTTTCACTGGGTGATATTTGGGAAACGGGTCATCCGGGACTCGATGACAATAAAGGTTCTACTTTAGTTCACGTTTGGACAGAAAAAGCAAAGACTTTTCTGGATAGTATCTACCCTAAAATTAGATGTGTAGAATACCCTATTGAGAAGTCAAGAGGTGTAGAAAGGAAAAACACATTGAACGTGCAACCGAATAGGAATCAATTATTTGAGGATGCTAATAACATGACGGCAGATGCTTTCATTGCAAAATATGCCCCCAATACAATGAAGGTACGCATGAAGAATACTTCTCGGTATCTGTTATGGAAACTGGGATTGCAGAATCTTGTGAGGCATGTGAAGCATCTTGTCATTCATAGAAAATAATAATTATAGCATGAAATTATTTATAATAGTAAATGTAGACTGGTTCTTCCTGTCGCATAGAAAAGACATCGCATTGGCAGCTCAAAAAGGAGGGTGGGATGTGACCATTGTGACGGCTGACACCGGTAAGCTGAAAGATATAGAGGCCATTGGGTTAAAGACGATTAATCTGCCCATGTCCCGCTCTGGAATGAATATCATTCAGGAACTTGGCACGCTGAACTTCTTGCGCAAGTTATATAAAAGAGAAAAACCGGATGTTGTACATCATGTAGGTATGAAGACCATTCTCTGGGGTACACTTGCTGCAAAATTCGCTAAAGTAAATGGGGTGGTGAATGCCATCAGCGGTCTTGGTGGTTTCTTCGCAGAAGATAATAAAGGGATGATGGCTCGTGTTATGCCCAAGGTCTTGAAGTATTCCCACAATAGAAAGAACCTGCTTTGTATTTTCCAAAACGATGAAGACAAAGGCCTGTATGTAAAAAATGGAATTATTAAAGCAGAACAAGCTCGTTACATTAAAGGTTCTGGAGTGCATCTTGATGAATTTTGCTATACCCCAGAACCAACTGAAGGAAAGATTCGTGTAATCCTGACTGCAAGAATGATTGTGGAAAAGGGTGTCTTCATTTTGACGGAAGCAGCAGAAAGGTTGCGTAATAAATTTGAAGATAAAGTGGAGTTCCTTTTGGTGGGGGGTATAGATGATCACCCTGGGGCTATAACGAAGAAGCAGCTTGATGCCGTGTGTGACGGAAAGTATATACAGTGGTTGGGATACAGAACGGATGTGAAAGAGTTGTTACAATCTTCACATATTGTAGCCTTCCCATCTTATTATATGGAAGGACTTCCTAAATCTCTAATTGAGGCTGATGCTATTGGAAGGCCAGTGATTACCTGTAATTCTGTGGGTTGTAAAGAGACTGTCATTGATGGGTATAATGGATATCTGATTCCTACTAAGGATGTGGATGCTTTGGTTGAGAAATTGGATATCTTGTTGGATGATGCCATGCTCAGGCAGGCGATGGGCAAGAACTCCAGGAAGTATGCTGAGGAAAACTTTTCAATAGACATAGTTATTGAAAGGCATCTGAATATATATAATGAGCTTTTACGTGGATAAAAACCAGAAGGCATTCTTTGAACTACTGAGAGCCGGGCTTTGGGAAAAAGATGTACGGCTTTCACCCAATAAAGACATTGATTTTTCTGCCATTATGCGATTGTCAGAGGAGCAGTCTGTAGTTGGACTTGTTGCTGCTGGTCTGGAGCATGTGGTAGACGTGAAGGTGCCACAGCAATGGGCTTTGCAGTTTGCTGGCCAGACTATACAACTGGAACAGCGGAACAAGGCGATGAATGCTTTCATTGCTAAGTTGATAGGAAAGCTTCGGAATGGAGATATCTATACCTTGTTAGTGAAAGGACAGGGAATTGCTCAATGCTACGAAAGGCCATTGTGGAGAGCCTGTGGAGATGTGGATTTGTTTCTATCGGAAGAGAATTATAAAAAAGCTCAAGCGCTATTAATACCTATTGCTCACAATGTTGAGGAAGAAAACCCGTTTATCCGTCATCTTGCAATGACTATTGATAATTGGGAGGTGGAATTACACGGAACTCTCAGAAGTCAACTGGATAAGCGAATAGACAGAGTTATTGATGAGGTACAGGAAAACGTCTTTTGTGGAGAAAATGTAAGGTCATGGGATAATGGAGGAATTCATGTTTTCCTTCCATCAGCTAATAATGACACTATCTTTGTTTTTACTCATATCCTGCAACATTATTTTGGTGGTGGTATAGGATTGCGACAGATTTGCGACTGGTGCAGATTGCTTTATACTTATAGAGAATCATTAAATCACAGTTTGCTTGAATCACGATTACGAAAGATGGGGTTGTTACCTCACTGGAAAGCATTTGCAGCTTTAGCAGTTGATACGCTTGGTATGCCAGTCGGAGCTATGCCTTTATATAATGATGGGAAGAAATGGCATAAGAAGGGAGATGGAATTCTTTCCTTGATATTAGAATCGGGCAATTTTGGCCATGGCAGAGATCAAAGCTATAAGAAGAAATATCCAAAGTTAATTGAATATGCTATCTCGTTCTGGGTGTTTACCAGATATGGTATAAGACAGTTCATGATTTTCCCTTCAGATGCTGTGAGGGGTTGGATGAGAACCATCTCTTTGGGCGTAAAGGCAAAAATGAAGAGATAAGAATTATCTCATTTTTAAATTATTTGATATGAAGATACTGATTACTGGAGTTCACGGGTTTGTGGGCTCGAATCTGGTGGCAGCTCTGAAGAGTGAGCACACAATATATGGACTGGACATTATTAATCCGGCCAAGGAGGGTGTTGAGAAGACTTTTTCATGGGATTATTTGGATAAGCCAAATGAGATTCCAGATATAGATGCCATCATCCACTTGGCAGGTAAAGCGCATGATACGAAGAATCAGAGTGCGGCAGATGTGTATTTCAAGGTGAACACAGGTCTGACGCAGAAGATATTCGACTGGTTTCTGGCGCATCCGACGGCAAAGAAGTTCATACAGTTCTCAACGGTGAAGAGTGCGGCAGACAGGGTGGAAGGGGAGTTCCTGACAGAGGATTGTATCCCAACGCCTGTGGGGCCTTACGGAGAATCGAAGATTGCGGCAGAGAACTATATCATAGAGAAATTTGCTCCGGAGGCACTGAAGCGTCCGTTCCATAATTTTACAGACGCTGATGCTGTGGTGGATGGAAAGAAGGTGTATATCATGCGTCCGTGTATGATTCACGGGCCTGGCAACAAGGGTAATCTGAACTTGCTGTATGGTGTGGTGAGCAAGGGAATTCCCTGGCCACTGGGTGCCTTTGAGAACAGGCGTTCGTTTACGAGCATCGGAAACCTGCAGGAGGTGATCAAGGGCCTCCTGACCAAGGATGCTCCCAGCGGCATCTATCACATGGGTGATGATGAAGCACTATCTACCAACGAACTGATAGAGGTGATATGCAGTGCCCTGGGCAAGAAAGCGCATATCTGGAACATCCCCCGCGGCCTGATGAACGGCTTTGCCAAGATTGGTGACGTGCTCCACCTGCCCCTGAACACCCAGCGCATGCAGAAACTGACCGAGAACTATGTGGTTTCCAACGCCAAGATCAAAGCTGCCTTAGGCATGAAGGAGATGCCGGTGAGAGCCAAGGATGGCCTGACGGAGACGATTAAGAGTTTTGCGGAAAAATAATTTGGAATATGATAGAATACATTGTTATAGCACTTCTGCTTTTAGCGGCAGAATTGGTTTATTTTCGCATTGCAGACAAATGCAATATTATAGATAAACCAAATGAGCGTTCCTCACACAAAACAATCGTTTTGCGTGGTGGTGGTATTATCTTCACCATCGGGCTTTGGATATGGAGCATTGTATTTGGTTTCCAATATCCGTGGCTATTGGCTGGTGTGACGCTTGCGTCGGGAATATCGTTTGTAGATGATATTCACTCATTGCCTGACTCTCTGCGTTTACTAGTGCAGTTTACGGCGATGCTCTTAGTGTTTCAGGAGATAGGCCTACTGCATTGGAATATGTGGTGGATAATTCCGATTGCATTAATTGTAGCAGTCGGTGGAACGAACATATTTAACTTTATGGATGGAGTTAATGGTATTACGGCAGGGTATTCACTCGCAATGCTGATACCGATAACATTGGCGAATCGTAGTATGGCATTTGTGGAGGAATCTTACTTGATAGTTGCCATTGTCGGTGTATTGGTGTTTAGTCTGTTTAACTTCCGCCCAAGAGGAAAAGCAAAATGTTTTGCTGGGGATGTTGGAAGTATCGGTATGGCGCTTATATTGGTGTTCTGTTTGGGCAGATTAATGATTGCCACTGGGGATATTACTTGGATAGTACTGTTCTTGGTATATGGAGTGGACGGCGTATTGACGATTTGTCATCGCATTATGCTGCATGAAAACTTGGGGCAGGCACATCGTAAGCATGCCTATCAATTGATGGCGAATGAGCTGAAGATGAGTCATGTCACTGTTTCCATAATTTACATGGGATTACAATTGGCAGTTTCACTGGGATTCATATACCTTATTCCGAATACCATTGTGGCACATTGGATTTATCTAGTGACAGCTGCTTTGGTTTTGGCTGTAGCGTATGTGCTATTCAAGATGAAGTATTATCATTTGCATGTAGAATATTTGGCTTCGCTGAAGAAGTAATCTTAAATTTATAAATTGAGGGGTATGAAGATTACACAAACAGTACTTGATGAACTTACAGCTAAGGCAAAGGAATCGCCAAGGCTTCGCATGAATCTTGACCTGCGCGATTCTGCGGAGGACACTTCTCAGAGGATGTTGAATGCGATAGAACCAGGTTCTCCATTACCTATTCATAGACATCAGAAGACCTCGGAAACTGTTGTATGTATACGGGGTAGATTGGTGGAAGAGTTCTATGATGACTTGGAGAGAATTTGTACTGAACGTATAGAACTTTCGCCAAATGGTCCTGTTGTGGCTCTTAATATACCTGCAGGTCAATGGCACACTGTGCAGGCATTAGAATCAGGCACGGTGATTCTGGAAATGAAGAATGGAAAGTATGAACCAATATCGGATGTGGACGTACTAAAGTAAGATGACTATGGATGACATCGTATTACGTATTCGTGATCTGATAGAGAACGAAACAAGGTCATGCTCTATGGACTTCGGCTGCATTACTCCTCTTTATGTCTACAGGATGTTGGGAGGTGCAGTGAGCATGAAGGAAATATCCACAGCTATGGATGAGA
>Ga0247608_10002656_pt1 | contig 21830 bp, 23 predicted proteins | sample 176DNAGHGlowgp2_FD_193490 | JGI IMG/M metagenome (GOLD analysis project Ga0247608, IMG submission 193490) | Sheep rumen microbial communities from Palmerston North, Manawatu-Wanganui, New Zealand - 1766 DNA GHGlow gp2 | ecosystem: Host-associated > Mammals > Digestive system > Stomach > Rumen ...
AATACTTTTTCGAGACCGCTAAGAAACTTCGCGGCGGTCGTTGGGTGTGGGTAAAGGATAGCAACGGCGAAAACCGTAACAATATCCTCCTTGGCGGTACTATCGCTAACCCCAACAAGGGATTTGGGCATCTTTGGGCAGGGCAACTCTTGCAGTACACCCCTGGTCAACCTATGCTGATTTTCCGCTCGTTCGCAGTTTCAAAGGCAAGTGCAGCTGCGGCAACAACCATCTACATCAATGGCGATGGCTATTCAGACGCCCCAGAGGTTGGTCAGCTGATTATGGTTGCACCCAACACCGCAGATACTACTGGTCAGTCGGCGAAAATTACCGCCGTGACATATAGCGAGACTAACGAAGAGTTCACCGTCACTATTGACACCGCCCTCGGTGCGCTTACCGTTGGCACTATTCTTGTTGAGGCTGCTGGTGATACCGCATCAGCAAGCGCAACCGTACTTTGCCCAAAGCCCAATGTGTTCAACGAAGCCGACCGTGATATGCTTCCAACTGAGGGTTATGGCTTCCAAAATGCTAATTATAGCGTTTCTGGTGTCTATAACAAACAGGCGTGGATTGCTAAGATGCAACCGCTACCAAAGTACGTGCTTGCTTACAACAAGTCGCTTATTGACGGTATCTTCTGGATTTAATCATCGTCGCTATTATTAACACGTAATTAAAGAAAGGAAACAAGATATGGCAAATGCACTTAAATTCCACTTTACCCCTGATGAGGCCATTGAAAAACTTTATCAAAGGGGCTTTATGGATGGGGCTAATGCAGGCTTCCTCCAAACACTGATTGACTCTACAATCGAAATCGAGGAAAATGCGTTCTTCTGGCAAGAGCACTTCCGCGTCGAGGGTAACGAGTATGACATCGACCGTAACGACCTTAAAAAGAACCCTGCTTGGACGGTTAAGCAAGGCATCAGGCGTACCGTGCCTATGGCCGACGCTATGGCTCCGCTGTCCGAAACCATGCAACTCGAGGCAGAGGGTATGGAGGAAAAGACGGGCTCTATCTACCAATATGGTAAGGGCTTGTTTGAAACCTCTATGTCTAAGTTGGAACTCCAAGCACGTCTTCGCGAGCTGGGTGCCGACGAAAACCTCGTTGTCGGTTTTGTTCGTGGTGTCGCAGACCTTGTAAAGACGCACAACCTGCGCGTTTCTCACATGGCCGCTATGACACTTTCACGCGGTGGTCAATACGGTAACACTATCAACGTTACCAACGTTGCTGGTGGCACTACTACCACACAAGGCTTTAGCGGTGTTGTCGCTAACCAAAGCGCATACATTCCCCTTGCCAACTACAAGAAGGCTGGTGCAAAGGTATGGACTGCAAACGATTGCGACATTCCCGAACAAATGCGTAAGATTGAGGCTGATTTCAAGGAGGCTAACTACATTCCCGACGGCACACCGTTCGAGTGGGATATTCCTTGGAACATCGTAGTGAATGTCCTCTTGAAGAACGCCGCTTTCATCAAGGAAGTAAACCGCTACATCGCCCTCTACGCGCCCGATAAGGTTATCGTTGTCACAAACGGCAGCTCGACTACCAATGTTGACACAATCACCTACGAGCAACTGGTGCTTTATTCCCGTTCACCCATCAGTAAGATTTCGCCTATCCGCATCGTGCGCGAGCAACAAGTGGTGCAAGGTATCACTACCTACACTACCGTTAAGGGTTGGGCTCCTGGTGTGGCTGTTCTCCGTCCTCTTGGCTATGCAGGTGTCTTGGTACACGCAAAGGTCGCCGACGTTGAACTGATGAAGAGCGGCGAGGTCAACAAGGGTATCGACTTCTCTTTGGCAAAGGTGCAAGGTTTCTTGAACGTTATCAACAAGGTTACGCCTAATGGTATGTTGAAGTCCTACCACACCGATGTCATCGGACGTTACGCTACCGTGCTTGACGAAAGCCCGTATCACGTAGTCGTTGACACCACAACTGCGGATAACTAAACCTTTAGAATTGGGAAAAGATTTTGCTCATTATAAAAGATTGATACGACGATGACGGTACTTGAATGGTTGAAAAAGAAAACACGTTACAGTTTTGAGGAAGGTAACTTCGAGGTTATTGCCCTCGACCGTGGCGTTCAGCCCGACGAAGATGTGTATGGTGCTAACGTTACCAAGCGTCTTAGGGATTTGATGGAGGCTGATATTATTTTCACCGCCGTTCTCCTTTCACCTTCAAATACCGCATCGTTGTCGCAATCTCACAACGGTTATCAAAAGACCATTGGCCAAGAGCAGGATTTCTACCAAGACGAAAAGATTAAGTACGCAATCCGTATCTATACGATGTACGGTGATGAACGTGCAGGTATCTTAGAAAGCGCACGACGTAAGATTAAGCTCATACCCATTGAGGACGTTGACAAATTATAATCACTATGGCATTACGCGACGAAATATCCGAATATCCTTATACGGGCATTGTAAGACGCAAGGTAGAGGGTCAAGGTGACGAAGATGATGTTGATGTAGTCATCTACGAGGGCGTTATGGATGAACACATGGCTACGGATGACGATGGTCACACCTTGCAAACAGCGTCCTATGTTATTTCCATGCCGTTGACGAAAGATGATAAGGGCAACTACATCGTTCCTCGCAAAGGTGATGAAATCTCGTTAGTCCGATATGGTGAAACATTGGGATTTGTTGTAGATAACGCTGAACCGTCACAATTAGGTGGCATAAGTGTATATTCTACACGTAAGGCGTGGTAACTATGGCGACGAGAACAAGGGTTAAATTCAACAAGAAAGCATTGGCAAGGCAAATGTATAACAACATAGCCGATAAGCAAACAGAACGGCTTATAGCCTTTGCAGAAAGCGAGATTATTCGTTTAGTTGAAACCCGTGCTTTCACAAACCAAACCATCAACTTACAAGATTCCTATGTGTGGGCGGTCTATTACAATGGAAAGAAGGCCAAACATGGCTACTACGGCAATAAGATGGCAAAGGGTAAGTCCGTCTTGCACGAATATAGCCAGTCGATAAGCGTAGATGTAAACGGACGTGCATTAGCGCGTAAATTCGTACAAATCTATAAGCCCGACGAAACACAAGGATGGGAAATCGTCTTTGCGGCCTGCGCCCCCTACGGTGCTTATCTTGAGGGTGGATTTATGTTTCATGGCAAACGTTACCAATTCGATGTTATGTCGCAACGGTACGACCATATCAAGCAAGCATTATCTCCGCTTTGCCGTGTACGATTTGAGGTAAACCAACCAAAGTATTAAAACAAGAAAACAAAGGATTATGTTCAACGATTCACGAATAGACGTTTACGACTATCTTTATAACCTCGTTTATGACGTTGTTACGAAGAACGTTTACCGTATGGGCGAACCGACCGAAACGACGGAAAGCGATTCTAAGGATGGTTTTGTAGTGTTGAAAGTGGGTAATATGAATGACGATTCTGAATTTGATTGTGATGCTTACGGTTGGGTGCGTTGTACGATTACGGCATACGTTCCAAAGAAATCACGCGGACGCTTGGATAAGACGTTATACAAGGCATTTGAAACATCTATCAATCAAGTTGTCAAGGATGCCATTGCAAACGGTGATGACCAAGAATATTACATACTTGGTGATAGTGTCCTTTCAATGGACGTTGACGAAACGACGCAAAAGGGAAACCAATATCATGTGTACGTAAAATCATTCGTTGTCGTTTTAGACGGTATCGAAGAATAAATATTATTTGTGAAATTAAAATATAGAAAGGAAAAAAATTATGGCAAAGAAAACAACCTTAAAGCCAATCGGTCTTGGTTATCGTGCCGTTGGCGCAGCTAGTGGTGATTACACTAAGTTTATGGGTGTCTTGAAGGGTCTGACTATTGCACAGGACGAGCCCGAATCTACCGAGATTGAGGCCGAGTTCTACGATGCACCGTTTGACATCTTCTACCAAGGTAATCCTGTTACCATGACATTCGAGTTGGCTAACTACGAACTCAGCGAGTTGCCCGCAATCTTTGGCGGTACCTACACCGCTGGAACTGCTGGTACTCCAGGTACTCCAGAAACTTACGAAGGTGCTGCATCTGCACACACCACCGAAAAGGAGTGGAAGCTCGACTTCGGACGTGGTTTCGGTTCGTTGGTCATCTACAAGGGTCTTACCGTTGGTACTATCAAGAAGGATGCCGATGGCGCGCTGAACTATTCAGTTACCATCACCGCCTTGGTTTACACCGACGCAAACCAAGTAGACCACATGTACAAGATTGTCGGCGACACGCCTACAGAGTAAACCGTAATCCGAAAGTAATGTTTTCGTGAACGTAGGGGTGCGTTTATTGGGGTGTCACCCAGTGGCGCATCCCTTTTGAATTTTACGAAATCCAAATATGGAAAGATGAAACAAGAAGAAATCGAAGAAAGAGTTTTACCCGAATTTCCAATAGACGTACAACGTGACATATTGGATATAATCAATGATACGCCATCCTTGGTTAAACTTGGTGATAAGGAATACCGTGTTAAGGATATGCGTTATTATTCGTTATATCGCATTTGTAGGCTTGTCATGGATATGCGAAAGGCAGATGAAACGCTTGATACCGACCAAAAGGTTATAACGGCCTTATGCACCGATTTGGATGCTATGTCGGAAATCATGGCCATTGTGCTTTGCAACCATTTGTTTACGCCCGATAAGATTAAGACTTATGATGACGTTGACGAAACAATGTCACGTAATGACAAGTTGATACAAGTGATGAAAGCAAAGGTCATGTTTAGCACATTTGACACGAACCAATGGGCGGCTATCGTGTTAGGTGCTATAAAGTCAATAGACTTGTCTGGTTTTTTTTTAATCAAAAAATCGGTGAGTACGCTTTCGGCTTCACTTCTGACAAGGAAGCGGAAATCGGAGGAGACAGCATCACTATTTATGGAAGCACAATCATTGCGGACGCCGCAGACTTCCTAAAAGTGTTCACGCAATATCGCCTTGATGATTACCTATATCGTCTTAGCATTGCGCAAATACAATTCATGGCGGTGGATAACACCCACACAAAGTACCTAAAAGGTGCGGACAAAAAAGCGTGGAACGACTTTAAGGCCGCTTATGAGGCACAACAAAAGTTGGAAAACTTTATGTCTGGCTTGGGCGTTCACGATGACCTTAAAGAAGGCGAGGAGATTGAAATCCCCGTGCGTCGTAAGGGAACTGAAAAGAAAGAAAAGAAGTAGTTTATTACGGACAATATATATACACCTATAAGAATTATGGACGATGCAGTTATTATAGCAGGTTCACTAAGTGACAAAGAGTTAAGGTCTTCTATTGACTCTTTAGTTTCATACGTTGACCAAAAGGTACAAGACATGGGAACCAGTTTTGACAACGAATTAAAAAGAATGAAACAATCGTTGAAAAATCTTGGTGACATTAAAGTTGATAGCGGTGGAACATCAAACTCTGACTTTTCACGCCGTACAAAACGTATTGACGAAGAAGCAAGAAGCGTCCGTGAAACAACATTTGCTTATGACCAACTTGCGGAGGCAACACAAAGGGCTTTGCAACCAAAAAGCGCGGAACAAAGTTTCTATGTTTTTATCCAAAACCTAAGAGAGAATGCTGCAAAATTAGCAAATGAAATAAAATCCATACCAAGCATAACTACTGATAGGCAATTAGAAGAGTATAATCGTTACGAAAACGAACTAAAAGCACTAAAATCTTTGCTTGCTGATTACAAAAAAGAGTTAAACGATGTTTATAAAAGCCCCAATGCAAGCCGATTTGAAAAGCAATCAGCATTGGCAAACATCGAAGAAACAAAACGTCTTATTAAGCAAATTGAAAATGAACAAATACTTTCCGTGCAGCGCATTTCAAGAGAAGATAACTCTGCAATGGAAGCAAAGAAACGTAGGCTTGAAGAATTAAAAAAGACTATACACGACCTTACCATTGAAGAGAAAAATCAATCAATTGGTTCTTTAGGTAAATCTGTTGCGACTACAAACACACAACAGATAGAAGCAACGACACAAGAATTAAAAAGACAAAAAGAAGAAAAAGCAAACACTATTGCAACGTTGCGTGAAGAGATTGCTGTGTTGAAGGCCGAGAGGGAATCGATGGAGCAAAACACAAGCGCACTAAAAACACAAAACAATATAATAGCAGAAAAAGAACAATTATTAAAAAGGGAATTGATGTCAGAAAAACAACTGACAGAAGAAATTAAAAAACAAGAAGAAGCATTAGAACGACGAAAAGCAAAAGACTTAAAAAAACAGCAATCAAGTTTTAAGTTTGACTTTGACAAAGCCTCGCACATGTCAGAAAACGACCTTGCACGTGCAGAGATTAAATTAAAGTCTATGATTAAGGCTATTTCTGAAATGCGTAATAGCAAATTGTTTAACGATGTTGAATTGAACAAAGCGCAAGAAAAAATAGACCGATTAAAAAAGACTATTGCCGATTTACGTTCGCAAAAACCAATGACATTAAAAGATGTGTTGGGTATGGACGAGTCAAGTCTTGATGCTATTGCAAAGAAGATGGCCGCTTTAAAGAAAGTGACCGTTGACCCACAAAACACGGCACAAGTCAAGCAATTAGGCGATGAATACCAACGTCTAAAGCGTCTGCAAGCAGAACTGATGGGTCAGAATATCCAAATGACGCATAGCAACAACTATCTTGCACAATCCTTTGGATATATCCGTAACCGACTTGTTTATGCTTTGACATTGGGCGCGATTACATCGTTCACAAAGCAAGTGTATGAAATTCGCGGTCAATACGAATTATTAGAGCGTAGCCTTGGTGTATTGGTTAATTCATTTGAACGTGGCTCGCAAATATTCCAAGAGTTGAACCAAATGGCCATTGAAAGCCCGTTCACACTTATGGAATTAGCAGGTGCTGCCAAACAATTGACGGCATACAACTTTGCTGCAAACGAGGTAGTTGATACCACACGCCGCCTTGCGGACATTTCTGCGGCCTTGGGCGTACCGATGGAACGTCTTACGTACAACTTAGGACAGATACGTGCGCAAACCGTTCTGACGGCGCGAGATGCACGTGACTTTGCTAACGCTGGCTTACCTATCGTTGCATCTTTGGCCGAACACTTTACGGAACTTGAAGGTAAGGTTGTGACTACTGGAGATGTTTACGACCGTATGAGCAAGAAGATGGTGTCGTATTCCGATGTTATGTCCGTCTTAAACAAGATGACCGACGAGGGCGGCAAATTCTTCGAGTTCCAAGCCAAGCAAGCCGAAACGTTGCGCGTTCAAATGGCCAACCTTAACCTTGCATGGAACAATATGCTTAACGACATCGGTAAGTCAAACCAAGGCTTATTGACGTTACCGATTAGCGGATTGAAGGCATTGCTACAAAATTGGCAAACTATCGACCGCGTTCTAAAATCCATGCTTTACACATTCATTGGATGGAAAGCCTTGCAAATGGTTGCTATCCGTCAACAATGGGCGTGGGCTACTGCTACTGGTGCTACTGCAAAGCAAATGGGCTTTTTGGCTAACTCAGCAAAAGGGCTGTTTGCTTCAATGAAAGCCCTTTTCCTTAATCCTTGGACGTGGGTATTTGTTGGTATCATGGCAGTTGTTGACCTTGTGCGTCAAACAAACGCAGCAAGGGAAGCCATGCACGAACTTAATCAAGAAATCCGCGATAACGCCAACGAAGCAAGTGAAAGTATGCTGAATTACCTGAACAACAAGGGTAATCAATCTACAAGACAACTTGCACAACAAAACAAGTTGACGGCAGAGCAAGGTGAAAGAGCGTGGGAAAGCCTTAAAGGCCAAATAGAACAAAGTGCAATATCCGCTAATGGCCTTATTTCGGAATTGTTGACAATTGACGACATAAATGAACGTGTGCGTGTCGGGTTTGACTATGCTGAAAGAATACAAAAGGCGCAAGCCGCATTGCAAGACCTTAAAGACGATTCTATTGAGGTCAATACCGATGTTGGTTGGTTTGGGATGTTGGGCGAAGGATTAGTTTCCGACCTTAAAGACTATGCCGACTACATAGAAAAGTATTCAGAAATAGCACGGAACAGTCAAATGGCTGGCGATGTTGCATCTGAATGGATGCACCAAGTTGGTGTTGTTAAAGGGGCAAGACAAGAATTTCTCGAAGAACTTGACGATACTGCAGAAAGCATCAATAATTTCATTCGTGCTTACAACATAACAGACCCGCTGCAAATCAACGAGATATTAGAGCGTGTTCGTTCACAAATCAAGGCAAAGAACCCTGAAATTAAGGGCGAGGCTGCTAAGATTTTCGACATCTCGTTAGACCAAAAGATGTCTGAACTTACCAATGGTGCTGTTGACCGCAACGCAAGCCTTTGGAATATGTTTATGGAAAGATTGAAGCACAATTCAAGTTCCGCTTTCCAAGACATAAATGATGATTGGATTAAAAACAACGAGGCTTTGTCATCGGAACAACAAGCAGCAGTTGATGCAAACTTGCAATACTTTAAGGATAGTATGCCGTATGCCTACCAAGCAGTTTCTGAAATGGTGGCCGACGCAAGCAAGTTGAAAATCCACATCGGCATTGCTTTTAACGTTCAGCAACTTTCTGATTTTCAAAAAGAGGTCAAACAACGCATCGGCAGCGGTGCTGGTGTACTTGACTTTGGCGGTGGTGCTTTCTTACCTACGAACAATGACAATCTTTCATCGTGGGTTAAGACGCAACAACAAGCCATTAAGTCATTGGGCGAGGAAAATAAAAAGTATGCGCTTGATGATACACAATGGTCAAAGGAAAAGATTGCCGATAATGACCGCGAAATCCAACAACGAAAGAATTTGCTTGATTTGTTCCACCAACAATATGCTGAGGAAAAGACAATCCGTAAAGGTGCAAACCGTAAAGGTGGAAACCGTAAACCCGAGGACGTTGTAGCAGAAGCGTTAAAGCAAGAACTACAGCTCATCCGTGAGATGCAAAGCAACTATGACAAGTTGCGTAAGTCTGGCGTTTCCAATATGGATGCTATCGACATTGCATCAAAGGGCTACGAGGCAACTATCATACGTATCAATAAAGTTCTGACGAAATTCGGTATAGACAAGTTCAATGCCGCTAATTTCGCAGGAAAGGACGTGCGTAGTTTGTTGCAATCGTTAGAGGAACAACGTCAGGCATTGTTGGCAAGCGGTAAGGTGAAAACATCGTCTTTGCAAGCATTGGACGTTGAAATACAAAAACTTACCGTTGATGCAAAGACCTACGACATGAAAAAGGTCACGGACGGTTTGAATAGTGAACTTGGAAAGATAAAGGACGAGTACGAGTTGGCTATCGAATTGGACGCAAATCCCGAATTGGGAGATATGTTTGCTGATATGTTCGGCATTGACACCGATAGTTTGCCGCACACGTTCGGCGAGGCTTACGACCGCGCAGTTACTATTGCAAGGAGGAAACTCGAGGAATTAAGAAAGTCCATGAACGGGACTTTTGACATTGATGGCTTTGACCTTATGAAAACGAACCTTAAAGGTGACGAGAACGGGTTATGGAATGGCATAGACATCAAAAGCGAACCGTTGAAAGAACTTATCAAGTGGCAAGATACTTGGCGTAAGATGTTCAAGCAAAACATGGTGGAAACCGAAAAGATGCTTGACGATTACGTTAAGAAGTACGGCAATTATTCGGATAAGGTTGCCGAAATCGAAGCTGACAGACTTGAAAAGATAAAGAAACTTAACGAGGCTTATTACACTGATGCGATGCGCAATAGTCCCGAATACAAGCGCAAGCGACAAGCAATTGATGCTGCGGCTGCCAAAGAAAAGTCGCAAGCGCAATGGGACAACTTCACCAACACAAGATTGTAGGTGGAATTGTTTGAAAACTTGGAACTTGCATCGACTGGCGCGTTAATGGCAATGAAAGAAAAGTTGGACGAGGTTAAGGGTTCTATGAACAATCTTAAACCCGAACAACTCAAACAAATAACGGCTCAATATATGAAACTTGAAAAGGAATTGATGTCACGTAATCCTTTCAAGGGCGCAATCAAACACGCCAAAGACTATATGAAAGCCGTTGGTAAGACGGGCAAACAAGCGCAAAAAGACTTTATTACGGCGCAACGTAACTACGATGCGCAAGAAAAGGTTGTTGCAACACTAAAGGAACAATACGAGCAAAAGAAAGCTCAAGAACCGACAAACACAAAGGCTATTGAAGCACTTGCACAACAATTAGGGTTAGAAGAAGACAAACTTGCAAAATTAAAGGAAATACTTAACGCTGCCGACCAAGAAGCGCAAAAGTATAACATGATGACTAAATTGTTCAAGGAACAAGCAAACGAAATCGCGGCCTTATTGCAAGCAATCGGACAAAACCTCCAATCGTTGGCCGACCTACGCGATAACCTACAAAGCACATTCGGCTTTGAATTTAGCGATTCTATTAACGGTGCTATTGATGGCCTTGCACGTATGGGTAATGGTATAAGTGGTTCTGTATCAAGCGCACAAAGCGGTGACGTGTTCGGCATCTTGAATGGAGTGGTTGATGTGTTCGCTGGTATCGGTGACGGCATTGCAAGTCTATTTGGCGACGGTTCTGCAAGAACAAAAAGACTAAACCGCGAGATTAATGAAAGTAGAGAAACCGTCCGACAACTTAGCATGGCTTACGATGACCTTGAAAGGGCAATCGACAAGTCGTTGGGTACTGGCGAGACAGAATCAAGGCGTTTAGCAATAGCAAACAAAGAGGCTCAACTTGCAGAATTGGAAAGACAGAAAGAACTTGAACAGTCAAAGCGTTCTAAAGACCGTGATGATGATGCTATCAAGCAATATGAAGAGTCTATACACAGCCTACGCAACGAAATCGACGACTTGAAACAAGATGTCGTCAATAATTTGTGGGGTGAAGACGTAAAATCCGCTGCAGAAGCTTTTGTAGACGCTTGGGTTCAATCTTGGCGTGCTGGTGAAACGACTCTTGATGCTATTCAAGAAAAGATGGATGAGATGATTTACAATCTCATCAAGAAAGCAATGACAAGCAAGATAGTTGAAACATTGCTTAATCCAATCTATAAAGAACTTGATAGGATGACAAAAGAGGGTAGCGAAGGAGGTGTTGCATTAACAACAAATGAACTACGCCAACTTGCACAACAGGCTGGTATAACTGCTGGCGAAATAAACACTGCACTTGGTGAATTTTACGGAAATCTTGAACAACTTGGCGTTGTTTCAAAAACAGAAGATAAAAGCAGTGAGTTATCTGCTCTACAGCAAGGCATACAAGGCGTTACAGAAGATACCGCTGGTGCTATCGAGGCCTACATGAACATCGTAGCGCAAAGGGTATTCGAGCAAAACATGTACTTGCAAGAAATCCGCGACCATCTTAACAATTTCGACCTTGATGTGCAATTGGGTACTTTGTCTCAAATGCTTTTGCAATTACAACAATCATACCAAGTGCAACAAAACATCGAGTCGATTTTGACAGGTGTGCTTAATCCAAGTGGACGCGCTATCGTCGTAGAACTTAACTCATAAAACAAGATATATGGCACAAGATTTATTCAATTACTACAAACACGCGCTTTCCAATGGTCTTTGTTCAGAATACAAAGGCCGTTGGAGGGCTTGCCATGACAACAAAGAACAGTTGGTAAAGTTGGTTATGGCACAACAAAGTTTACCACATTTCATTCACTATTGCTATAACGGCATGGGTCTTAGTAAGGAATACATACAAGAAACATTTGGCGATTATATCAACGGAAACAAGGTCATAAACGATGCGGACGGCGTGGATGGCTACACTTATTCGCTATACGTTGGATTTAAGGGCGTTTTTAAGGCCGCTGTTGACGTTCTATCCCTTATGTGGTGTACCAATACCCACGTAACGATTGAAACGTCTAAATGCACCGTTATTTACGTCGGGTGTGGTTCGCATGTTCATTTGTCACTTGACGGCTATAATTGTCCGCACATCTACTTGTTTGATGATAGCAAGGTTACAATTGATGATGCCGACGAGGATAGCAAGGTAGTGATTTACAAATATTCGGACAAGGCACAAGTTGAACTTGGTAAATATTGCCTTTGCGACGTAAAGATATTCAATAAAACTCTTAAATTATAAAGGCTATGGCAAATAAATCAAGCGGGCGTTATTACGCTAAAAATACGGAAAGCGGTACTTTCGCGGATATTACCATGTTGTTTGACGGCGTGGCTGTTTTGAAAGTCGATGGTTTCAATGCAAAGGGAAAGCCAGTGAACGTCTATACGGCGCAATGGGTGAACAACCAAGCGGAGGATTTCTTGATTACGACATTGGACGGTAGCAACAATCCTGTTGTTATCCGCGAGAACACCGATATTGAAATAACGTTTATCGTAAAGCAAAAATACGCTTCATCAACGATTAACGTATTGACACAACATGACGGATTTGTAAACTACATGACCAATTCGGACGTGTGGATAAAATCAGCTTACATGGGTAACAAGTATGTGCATTGTGTTTGCTTGAAAGAATACAAGCCCACGACGCAAAAACTTGGTAGGGGTAGCGATTCATACATGATGGGTACTATTACCTTGCATTGTCTTGACGCACCCACAACATAAGATTTCTCGGTTTAACATCTTTCTAAATTTCTTTTTGCGTAAAATTCAGATTCCAAACAAACAAAAGCGAAAAGAAAAGTGGCCACCGTCCGCGAGGATAGTGACCACTTAACATTTATGACAATTTTAACAACAAAGATTTTACTTGCCTTTGAAGAACATTCTTTGATACCAAGGCAACCCACAAACATAGTCGTAGTTTGCGATGGCAACATCACGCTCGCCCGTGATGTCTTGAATGTTCTTTTCGTTGTTGGCGATGCGCTTGGTTAGTTCGGCGATTTGCGATTGAAGGCCAGCAATAACGCGGTCTTTTTCGGCGATTTTCTCGTCCTTTTCCTTGATGGACTGCCCCAGCTGCTTGACCTCGGCCAAGTGGTTCTTTTGCATAACGTCCATCTCGGCAATGCGCTTTTCGTTAAGCTCATCACCCTCATTGTCGAGCTGCGTGAGGTGGGCAATCTGCTTTTTGTAGTTCGCATTGGATGTCTTGAAGCCGCTAATCTGCTTTTTCAATGAGGCGTTTTCCTTCATCAACTCTTGGTTGTCGCCTTTGAGGGTTTGAATGGTTTGCTCCATGTCTGTTTTTGAACTCATAATTACGTAATTTTTTTAAGTTAAATATTTGGGTTATATAACACATCTACAATAGTAGAAATTAAAAGTCTGGTTTATTGTATTCATCAAGATTTGGTGTCGCTGTATCGTGCATTTGGCTTTCCTTAATCATCTTGTTTTCTTGTTTCACGCTTGCACGTGGGAAGGAAGCAAGATTGAGTGTTTGGCCTAACACGGAATAACCGTCAACGATGTTTTGGTTTTGGATTGCATAAGGCAATATTTCGCCTTTGACTTGCACCAACATTCCATTTGCAAAATGTTCGTTGATGTATTTCTTGAAATACGGCTTAAATACGCATTTCCATGAAAGGTACTTATCCTCGACCGTTTCGCCATTTGGTTTCTTGTAGCCGCGTTTAAATTCGTCTATGAACACCAAGGCCGCATCTGGTAGGTATTTGACCGTGTTTATAAATCCTGTGACCGTAAAGTCTGCCATAATTCCTTATTTTGTTTCCTCTGCGTAAGCATAGCAAGCCGTGTCAGTAACCTTGATAGTCACAAATCCGCTATTGCTACGTTTCGACGGTTTCATTTCACAACATTGTATTATCTTTGGCGAATATTCATTTAGCGCAAAACGCTTTCGATGGATGCAAGTACGGCACGTTTTACCACCTACGACTTTTTTAACGTCTATCGGCGGCACACTTAGCATATCAAACAAATTTGGGTTATCTATTTTACTATCTTGAGCCATAATCTTTCGTTTTTGCCACTTTTTAGCCGTTTTAAGCGCATTTTACATCTTAGGTGGATACTTTATCTATCCACGCTCCAAAACCGCGCCTACGGGCTTTATTTTGTCTATTTCCATAATCGTAAGGATGCAATAGTTGGCAATGTCAAGCAAATTATCACGCATACTTTCGTTGATGTTCATTTGTTCGCCCTTAACCATCTTCTTTACCCTTTGCATCTTGTCGTTGATGCGGGCAACGGCTGGGATGAAACCAAATTCCTGTATGGTGTCGCTAAAGCTATTGCCATAGTCCGCGTTTTTCCTCTTGTACGTTTCAAGCATTTCGCAAGTCACGTTTTCAAACATTTGTACATCGTTGATATTATCTTTCATAACTACACTTGTCTATTTCGTAATAGTTGGCCTTTATCTTACCGCCGTTCACGTCCAAAGCACGGGCGAATTTTGCACAGGAAAAACGCTCCGTGCAATGAACGTTACAGCATATCGAAACGCTATTTGTTTCCATCGTCTTTCGTTTCGTATTGGAATAACAAGCCTACAATGGCACGGCAAAGGTCGTATTGCGACGTGTTCTTTGGCAGTTTGTCCCAATTGTGGCAAAGCCAATCGGCCAACTTTTCCATGCCACCAAGCTTAGATAATGGCGTTTCTTGAATGTCACAAGCCTTTAAAAGCATGAAACAATCATTAAGGTATTTACCCGTTGAATAGGATTTGCCGTACATGTGCTTTACGACTACCCAAACGCCTTCCTCTAATCCTTTGTCAATGCACATGGATTGCGGTTCGTAAACGAATTTCTTTCCACGTTGCACCTTGCGATAAAGAACGTTGTCAAAGGGCGGTTCGGGCTCTATATATGGCTCGTACCGTCCTTTTTTTTCGTTCTTAATGTATAGTTTCGGTCTATCCATGTCAAAGACTTACTTTTCGTCCTTCTTGTTGGCCTTCTTGGTCTTACGCGCCTTGCCCTTGCCGTTGGTTGGAATGGTAATCATACCGATACCGCGCTTTTCGGCTTGGTGAATAAGTGCTAGCATAAGACAATCGGCAAAGTCCTCGCACTCTTGACAATCCTTTGACTTTGGGTCGAAATCGTCAGGAGGTGCAGGAATTGACACGTCGGCATGTTCCTTGATTTTCTTGGCCATCTTCTTGCCAAAGCGACGCTTGCCTGCGGTTTCAACGGCATCTTTCGAGTGTTCTGCAAACTTCAAAGCGATTTCGTCTTTCGGTGTAAGAACACTGACGATAGCGTTCAACAATGCGTTTGCAATTGCCATGCTACCCTTATCGGCATCCTTATCCAAAGACTTGCGAATGATTGACACCATTCCGTCGGCAATCATATTTGGGTCGCCCGTGAAAACCAGTTGGCCACCTTTCTTGCTTTCCGATGCGCCCTTGACACCATAAATGGCGAAAAGCGTATCACCCATGTTTGAACAATCGTTAAGCACATTTTCAAGTGCCTTAAAATTCTTTGTCGTTTTCATAAATGTTTTGTTTTTAATAAGTGAATAAACTAATTATTATTTGAAGTTCGGTGCAAAGATAGTGCTAATTTTTGAATATTCCAAATTTCACACTATCTTTTAAGTTTTATTATGTTAATATATCAAAACGGCGCATCGTCACCCGTCGGCGCACCAAATGGCAAATCATTATTATTATCATACGCGCCAGTATTGGCCATTTGCGGTGCTTGTGACGACATTTGTGGCGGTGTGGCTTGTTGTTGGCTACCTACATTGTTATCAAAGGCCATAGTGCTTTGCGTAGGTTCTATTTCCCATCCGTATTGCACGTTTTCGTTTACGTCATTCTTGAAACGGCGGCTTTCGATTTCATATTGCATACCTACCATCAAATCGACGATACCATACATACGATTCTTTGCCACCTCGATGACATTGCCGAAACCTTGGAAACGTTGTATTTCGCATTGACCGAAAAATTCAGCACCTGCCCTAAAAAAGTCGTTGTTCACACGGTGGCAAATAAATATATTATCCACAGCATTCATTAAATCACCGCTTCCGCTAATATCGTTCTTTCTAAGAAAACTCATTGTTTTCCTTGGGTGTGCAACCAATATAATGTGTGCTTGATTTTTCTTTGCAAAGTCTTTTATCTGTAATATCAATTCCCTTTGCTTGTTGTTCTTGTCGCCCTCAAGTAAATCAATATTCATGGAAAACAAGTTGTCAAGCATGAATATACGGCAACCAACCTTTAATAGTTCGCTCATATCGTGGAATATTTCTTGCCATGTATTGCCGTATTCATTATTGAATAGAAAAAACTTTCCATCGAGCCAAGTATCTATTCTTTCTGCTACATTGTTCGGAACGTAATATTTTCCGTCACCATAATTTGATGGCTTTAGATTATTTTTTCCAGCAGCAACCATTTGCACCCATGCCTTCAAAATATCCGCACGTAATTCTCCTGACCATAAAGCACATTTCCACCCTTGTTGAATAATGTTAAGCAATAGCGTGTTTAGCCAAGACGATTTACCCGAACTGTTAGAGCCACTAAGCAAAGTAACCTCCGACATATTAAGGCCGATAATGTTTTTATCTAATTCGACAAATCCAGTCTTTACACATTCAATTTGCGACAAATCAATCTTTTGTATATCGGACATACACAACCATTTCTTACCCAACTCTGGCAATTCCTCTTTTATGTTATATTTCGGTTGTGGTTGATATTGTCTTTGTTGATACATTGGTTGAGGTACGTAGATAGGTCTATCGTATGCGTTAGGCTCGTAGAAAAGTCTAAAGTCCATCCAAGTTTTATTTTTGCAGTGGGAATGAAAACAAGAAAATGTTATTTTTCCATTCGCGTCTACAAAAAGAGCACAATCGTATTCCTTGATACTACTATGTGTATTCTCCCAAGGGCAATGACGCAAAACATACTTTGTGCTTGTGCCTTGTGTTTCAATCTTGTATTCTATCGCGTGTTCATTTAGCCATGTTGGTAAATCAAAAGGTGCATTATTGTTATATAAAGTACGCTGTCTATTTGGTAAAACTTGCGGTTCTTCTTTTGTGGCTAAATCTGCTAATTCCTTAATCTTTTCTATTGGTGTTGGAACTAACTCTTTTGGTATATAAACAATCTTTGATTGTCGCCAAGGATTTGTTGGTAGGTTTGCGCCTTTCTTTGCATAAGTAGAGTATAGTTTTGTAATGCGTGACCTGTTGTAAACTTTTTCGTCAAATTCAACCTTGTCATCACTAAACACGCTACCCATGTATGTATAGAAGTCCTTTACAACCTTGTCGGTTTCGTCATTACACGGAATGTTTACTGGAATCAGCAAATGCCATCCAGAACCACTTATTGCAACAACCATATCCGAAAAGCCTTTCTCTTTCAAGAAACGGAAAACGTCTTGCGCTTTCTTGTGTGCAAGTTCAAATTGTTCGTTTGACGATGATATGTTAGGTAATCGCACGGGGTCAAAATCGCAAAGAAGCCATTTTCTTATTATGGTTTCGTCATCTTTAGTTGTGGCTTTCGGAGACTTAACAAACTTCTCGCATTGAGGTCTGGCATAGCAATCATCCTTAATTTTGTTCATTACGAAATAGATTTGTTCATCATCCATTTCTGTATATGGTTCAAGTTGCGAGCACAAGTTTTCAAACGACTTGAAATAGCCACTATATTGAAATTTGCCCAATATACGTACTTCGGTAAAACCATTTTCACCGACAAACAAATCCCAAGTCTTTTTCAATTCTATTTTGTCTATCATAATCGTTATTCTTTGTATTTCCAAATAAAACCGTAAGCCTTTGGTAATTTACCACGACAACAATTACACACATTGGATTTACTAAAACCCAATTCCATTTCCACTTGCGTTGCGCTTACCCATTCCCTAATAAATTGACCATCCAAAGAATATTGAACAATACCTTTTGATTTCTTTAACTTTGTTTCTTCGGAAAGCAATTGCCCTTTTCTTGATTGTGATATTTTCTCGCGGTGTTCTTTACTAAAATGCTTACCACGCCAAGGGTGTTTATCGCTTTTTGACAACGATTCGCTTATTTTCTTTTTCGTTGTTTCACTTAGGTGTTTGTTAAACATAGGATTAAGTTCACCTACACGACCGCTAAGATTGATTACGGTCAACGGATTGTTGCAATTTTCTTTATGTGTAACAATGCGCAAGTTTTCAACCCTATTATCGTCACGAACACAATTTATATGGTCAATTTCATAACCGCTTGCTATTTTACCTATAAACGATTCCGCAACGAGTCTATGAACGCGATAGTATCTCGATATTCCATTTTTGGTTAGAGATACCAAAGCATAACCTTTGCTACTTTTTGATTCGCGTAGTATTTTATTTTTTTTAAGATTCATCACACGACCCAAGTTTGATACTTGATAGCCGCTAAACCCAACTACGTCTTTCCAAATTTCTTTCATAATTTCCTATTCTTTAATCAATCCTATCATTTGAAAAAGTGGAAGGGGCGATAGGATTACCCCTTATCAAGCGGTGGCCAAACCGCCCTATCCACTTTGCAAAGTTACGAATAATATATCATACTAACAAAAATGTTATGTTATATTACGTTAAACCTTTTCCCATTGTTTGGTATTTTTATTCCAAGTTATATTTCCACGCCCATTATTTAACATTATTGTTGCACCATTGGGTCGCGTTTCGTCTGTATATCCGTCGGGAATATGAACACCATCCCAATAACCAACAAAGATAAAAGAAGAATAGTAATCGTTCCAAGAAAGCGCACCATCACACGTAGGCATGTAAACATTACTTTGTACCTCACCGCGCCCAAGTTTCGACGGGTCATAAACGACCTTGTTGTTTCCGAATACGACGGTCATAAACACCTTGTCGCGCAAATAGCGTTCAAAGTCCTTTTGGAATTGCAATTCACGGGTAGATACATACGCCTTGATATGCGGCATCACATTTTGTTTCTCGACATCGGTAAGTTTCTTCCAATATTCCAAGGATTTCTTCTTGCTACCCTTGCGATTGTACGCTACCCAACATTCCTCGAATAGTTCCTTTCGCGGAGCATCGGTACGTAGGAAATCAACTATTTCGACCATCACATCATACGGCACTGGGTCTGTGAAACAAATATCCTTTTCACCAACCTCGACAAAACGAATATCATGCTTTTCGAGCAATTTTTCGATTTGTTCCCTTTGTTCAATAACTTTCAATTGCATAGTCAAACCTTTTTAAACATTAAGACATTTTGGTGTACCTTTACTAACTTGCCGCTTTTCATATTGCCGCCAGCACGTAAGGCCGCGCTTGCTAATGATGTGGCCAAGATAGCATCATTATAGAACGTCATACCGCTACAACGTTGCATAAGTTTCACGGTGTCCGCTACAAAGCCGTAGTATTCGCCTTTCTTGTTTCGTACCTCACCAACCACGACGATTGCCATGCCACCAACCTTCAATAACTTGCAAGCCTTACGCATGATGCTTTCAAAGGTGAAGATGAAATCGTCATATTCCATATTCGATATATCGCCTTGCATATCCGAATATACCTCTAAGTCGGCATACGGTGGACAGGTAAAAACAAGGTCGAATTGCTTTTGCCAGTTTTGTTCGAGTACGATATTGGAATCACCAACATACCATTGGGGTAGGTTTTCCACGCCCAAAATATCCAAGGCTTGCTCGCGGTTAGAATCTACTTGCTCTTGCCGTATGTCAATGCCCGAATAATGGTAGCCAAGATAATTAGCAACGATACCGCGCACAGAGCCGCCTGCAAAGGGGTCGAGGATAGAGCCACCATCGGGGCAAAACCAACGGTACATCAATTCACAAAGAACGGGGTCAAAGATTGATGTGTTTGACGGCAACAAATTCCCCTCTAACGTCCCATTCGTTCGCAACTTGTCAACCCATTCCTTAGTGTTATAGGCCGTAGCGTCCCTTCCTACCTCCGACTTTATTCCCATGTTTATCCACCTTTTCTTACGCGCTTGCCACAAGCCGTCCTTCGTGTCGAGGATGGTGAATGGATTTGCGCCAAATTCCTTTTTCAAGTCACCCTTTGTTTCGATAGGGTTTCCGAATAAATCCAAACTTTGTTGTGCCATAAACTATAATGTTATAAAATGAAATATTCTACCTTGCCGTCGCTAATACGTTCCTTGTGTGCCAACAAACGATGCTCGGACGGCCTACAACCTGCCATATAGACGTGTGTAATACCGTTATGATTGTATAGATGTTCCCATGAAAGATACTTTTGTATTTCCACGATATTTCCAAGGATTTTCCTCCGCGTTTCATCATCACTTTGCCAAAGATGGTGAATATAAAGGCAATCGGCATATTGGAAAGTGGCATTGCAAAGAAACACTTGCAAACTAACAAGCACGTCACGATGATAGATGCAAAGAAATCGCAAATCAATGTTATGTGACGCGGTTATGTGCGCAAAGTGTCTATCCTCTACCGTAGAAACGAAACTTCCGCGTTCCGTCATGCCCATTTTCCACGCCTTGCGCAATTCGTCAAAGGCAACGTTATCGGGCGTAACGCCAAACGTAATACGCACGTCGGAATCGTTCAAAAGTTTGTTGATGTAGTTCTTTGAACGGTAGCGGCTTGTGCCATAGGTGGCCGTCTTATCATCAAGCGTATAGAAATAGTCATCATACTCGACGATGCGGCTCACCTTGCCCGTGATTTTCTCGGACGTAAACACAAATCGAGTAAAATCAAGATTTCTCAACTTTTCAAAGACATTCTTTTCGTTGTACGCTATTTTGTTCTTTGACATCGGAAAACCGAAGAAACGGATTTGCCGCGTTTTCAATATTTGTATGACCTTGTAAGGCACAAACACCTCGTCGCCTGCATCCGTCGTAACCAACAAAAAGCGGAATTTCCTATCATCCGTCATCGTATTGTATGCCAATGAAAGATTATAGAACGGCTTGCGGCCATTGCGCACATATTCATCGTAGTACGGTTGCAACACGTCGGCATATTCATCGGTAAGCATATTGGTATGCGTAGCGAACCAACGGAAATCCAAACCGTCCAAAGCCGATATATGCGTGTGCTTCGGCACTTGTGGAAACATGGAATATCTATTTACTATCATAAACTACTTCTTTTTTCTTTGTTCATTTTTCAAAAGTAACGCATCAAGTTTGAGATACGTACCAAGACGCGGCAAGTGGCGTATTCTGGAAAAGTCATCGTCATCGACACTTTGCCGATACGACTTGCCTAACATCTTCGGTACATCGGTTCTCGTGACACGTTCATCATTACAAAGCCTTGACAACATTTCAACCTCTTTCTTTGTGGCCTCACATTCCTTGCGGCGGTTAGCCCTAATGGTTTCATCAACCCAAGGCAAAAGGCCGTGCTTTTCTGCCATGTAGCGCAAGCGTGAAAGATAATCACGGCAAAGGGATTGTAATACGTCTTTAGCCATAGTAACGTCAGAATGGTAAATCGTCCTTTTGTTCGCCGTCACCGTCACCACCGTTATTTTCGGGCAAAGGGTTTTGTGCAGGCGCAGGCGCTGGTTGTTGAGTGGTTTGCGTCGCGGCTTGTTGCGTTTGTTCTTGCGTACCGTCCACACGTTGCGTTCTCCACGCTTGACATTCAGTGTAATATTTCGAGTTCCATAAACGCGAGGAAATATCGAAACTTACGGCAACGGTATTTCCGACCACAACGTTTGTCATAACACCAGCCGCCCTATCACCCATAACGTCGAATTTTAT
>Ga0247608_10002658_pt1 | contig 21828 bp, 16 predicted proteins | sample 176DNAGHGlowgp2_FD_193490 | JGI IMG/M metagenome (GOLD analysis project Ga0247608, IMG submission 193490) | Sheep rumen microbial communities from Palmerston North, Manawatu-Wanganui, New Zealand - 1766 DNA GHGlow gp2 | ecosystem: Host-associated > Mammals > Digestive system > Stomach > Rumen ...
TGTGGACTTGCCTTTCTTATCTTAAAAATAATAGGTTATGAATATACTACAGTATTTATTCTTTATATGATTTCTGCCATATTAATTAACCTAACGAATGGTATATCAAGAGGGATGTCTAAACTAAAAGTTTATTCTCTTTCTAATTTTATTTTAAGCATTTTAACAATTGGATTAAATATATTATTTATAGCCGTATTCAAATGGGGTGCCTATGGTCTTTTATATTCAACAATACTATCAAATATTTTAACATGTATCTTCGTTATATTTAAACTAAAAATATATAACTTTATTAAAATTAAATACTTTGACAAAAAAAGGATTAAAATAATGCTTAAATATTCTTTCCCACTAGTTCCTAACAGTTTAAGTTGGCATATTATTAATATTTCAGATAGATTAATTGTAACATCTTTTTTAGGAAGTAGTATCAATGGTATTTATGCCATTGCTAATAAATTTCCAAATATTATGAATAATTTCTCAGGTTTTTTCTTTACAGCCTTTAAGGAAAATGCTGCCATTGCAATAAAGAAAAACGATTATGAAAAATATTACAATAATATCTACGAAATTATTCATAATGCTTTTATTGCCATATCACTTTTAATTATTTCCATATTACCATTTGTTTTCCCAATCTTTATTAAAAAAGATTTTAGTCCAGCCTATGATTATATTCCATTACTTGTTATTGCACTATACTATGGCAATATGGCAGGATTTTATGGAACACTATTCACTGCTTTTAAAGAAAGCAAAATAATAGGTAAATCAACAGTATATGGTGCAATTTGTAATTTAGCTATTCACTTAGTATTAATCAATTTTATTGGCATTTATGCCGCTATTATTTCTACGCTTCTTGCTAATTATACTGTTTGTATATATCGCAAAATCAAATTAAAAGATTATTTAAATTTACATAAACTAGATAATTACTATCTATCGATGTTAATGTTAATATTTATTACAACAATGTACTATATTAATAAACCAATATTTAATATTATTTCTTTAATTATTGTACTTATTTATATTTTTATAACAAATAAAGAATTAATAATTGACGTAAAAAACATGTTAAAAGGAAAACTATCTATCAAAAAGTCTTGATAGATTTAAAAAAAAATTATACAATTGTATTATAGAAGGAGTAGAAATGAAAAAAAAGAAAGAACAGAAAGAAACTCAAAAATTATTAACAATTCTATTAATTATTGCAGTTACACTATCATTTGTTTTAGGAGGCTTTATCATTTATGATAAATTAATAAAGCCAGAAAAAACATGTAATATTACGAAATAATGATAGTCTAACTATCTATCGTATTCTGTACATTTTTGTACAGTTTTTTTTACTTTATTGGGCACAATAAATTGACAAAAAAAGACAAAATCATTATTATGTATATATGAGGTGAAAAATGAACTTACAAATAATTGGAGCCTGTTCTGATTTAGGACTTACAACATGTGGGGCAGAACTTGGTCCAAAGAAAATGCTAAAAAATATCAAGGATAATAATATTATTTTTGTAGATAAACCTGAATGTATTAAAAATACTGATAAAGAGAATTTAATGAAAAATTTAAAAGAAGTTAACATGTTTAATAATGAGCTTTTTAATAAAGCCAAACAATCTCTTCAAAATAATAAAAAAACAATAGTCATTGGTGGTGATCATAGTATTGCAATTGCATCTGCCTTAGCAAGCAACGAAGCAAAAAAAAACATTGGCATTATTTGGATAGATGCTCATCTTGATTATAATACCTTTAAAACGACTATAACCGGAAATCTCCATGGCCTACCACTTGCAGCTATCAATGGATTATGTAAAGAACTTACACCTTTTGCAAACAATTATATTAATCCAAAAAATACCGTTGTTGTAGGATATCGTGCTAAAGAAGTAAATAAAGACTTAGAAATAAATAACATCATAGCATCTGGTGGAACATTTTTTACCGATGAAGATATTAAACAATATGGTATTGAATATATCATGCAAAAAGCCTTTGAAATTGCCTTAAAAAATACCAATGGTGTTCATATAAGTTATGACTTAGATGTCATTGACCCCATCATATCACCTGGAGTATCCGTAAAAGAAAAAGATGGACTATCCTATAATGAAGCTATAAAAGTAGCTAATATCATTAAAGATAATTTTCATAATATTACCTCTTTTGATTTAGTTGAATATAATCCATTAAAGGATAAAGATAATAAAACCCTTAATATTGCTTTAGAAATTCTTAACACTATAAAAAAATAAAACAATGAATGTTTCCTTTTTTTTATATATGAAAGTTCCCTCGCTTACATACTAATACTACAATATTTAACAATGATATTATGTATGTGTATAACTAAAGAGCACTATTTGCAGTAAATAGTGCTCTTTAGTTGATTAACAAAATTTAATTACTTAAAAATTATTTATGTAAAATCTTATTAAAATTTGTTGTAGATAGTAGTATTTTATATTAATATTAATTTTGGAAATACTAACTGCTGAGTATGAGCCAACTTTCTTATTTTTTTTAGAGAGGAGGATTGATTTTATGAAGAAAAAAGATTTATTAATCTCATTTCTAATATTAATTATCATTTTGCTAATAATGTCACTATTGATATTCCTGATAAATAAATAGTACTCAATCTGCAATAGATTAAGTACAAACTTAATTTGGGTAAGTACCTTAACACGCAAAAGTTAAGTATTTTCCTTTTTTGATATATGCAAGTTCCCTTGCTTACATACTAATAATACTACAAAATGTTATTAATATCAATAGGCAATTTTTTATGTGAGGTTAATACTTTTCATTTTCAAAATATATACCATACCATACTAAGAAGGTATAAATTGTATAAACTTTTCGAGCATTATTATATTTACCCTTATAATGTTCATCTAATAAATTATTTATTTTATCAACATCAAAGAACTTCTTTACATATTCTTTGTTAAAAGTATCCTTAACAATATTATAATACTTCTCTTCATGTAGCCAATTTCTAAAGGGAACTAAAAATCCTAGTTTAGGTCTTTTTGACCACTCTTCGGGAACCATTTTAGATGCTGCTTTTCGAAAAGCATACTTTGTTACATGATTATTAATAATATATGGTACCGCAACATGTGTACTATACTCATAAACTTCTTTATCTAAAAATGGTACACGAAGTTCTAGAGACGATGCCATCGTCATTTTATCAGCTTTAAGTAAAATATCATATGGAAGCCAAAAATGCATATCTAAATACATCTTTTGTAATAACTCCTCTTTATCTTTTACCTTTGATAAAACCTCTTTAGTAATATCCTGATATTTTAAATCACTTTGATATTCTTTAGTTAACAGTTCATTTGCTTCCTTATTATTCATAATAAAGGCTTGACCGATATAAGTATCTTCTAACTTTGAACCACCATTTATAATAAAATGTTTACCTTTAAATCTTGGCAATGGAGAAACAATCATTTTTAAAAGTTTTCTAAGTCCAAAAGGAAGTTTCTGGTATTTTTTATATGAATCAGCAACATCATAATAATAGTATCCACCAAATAATTCATCAGCGCCTTCTCCTGATAATACAACTTTAACATCACGAGATGCAAGTTTTGCTAAATAGAAAAGTGGTACTGCCGATAAGTTAGCATGAGGTTCATCAGAATAATATTGAACCTTAGGAACTGCTTCAAAAAACATTTCTGGTGTAATTAATTCACTAGTATTCTTAATACCTAAAATCTTTGATAAATCTTCTGCATCCTTTATTTCATTGAATCCTCTCTCACCTTCAAATCCAACAGTATATGTTTTTTTAGGCTTAGCATTACTTACAATATAACTAGAATCAACTCCACTACTTAAAAAAGAACCAACTTCCACATCACTAATTTGATGATGAGTAATAGAATCAGTCATAATATCGTTTATTCCCTCGACTATTTTCTCTAAATCATTTAAATCATTTTTATATGTAATTTCATAGAATTTTTCAATTTTCATTTCGCCATTTTTATATACAAAATAATGACCTGGATCTAATTTGTACACATTTTTAAAGAAAGTTTCATTTAATGCATCATACTGAAATACTAAATAATTCTTTAAAGATTCTTTATTAAGCTCTTTTTCAAAATCTGGATGCTCTAATAAACTCTTAATTTCTGAGGCAAACATAAACTTATCATCCTTTTTATAATAATAGAATGGTTTTATTCCAAACTGATCACGAGCACCAAACAATTCCTTTTTCTTATTATCCCATATAACAAATGCAAACATTCCTCTTAATTTTTTTACAATATCATAACCATATTCTTCATATCCATGGATAATAACTTCCGTATCACTCTTTGTCTTAAACACATGTTTTTTCTTTAATAAATCATCTTTTAACTCTTTAAAGTTATATATTTCTCCATTAAAAACAATAACTAAATTTTCTTTTTCATTATATAAAGGCTGGTCTCCTCCCTTTAAATCAATAATTGATAATCGACGATGACCTAAAGCAATATTATCATCAACATAATATCCTTCACCATCTGGACCACGATGCTTTATAACATCCGCCATTTTCTTAATTATTTTCTTTTTTTCTTCTTTCTTTTTATTACTTATAAAACCTGTTATTCCACACATATTATCACCATTTACTTTCTTTCTATATATATTTTCTTTCAAGAAGTGGGCTAATCATAGTCATTACTTCATAACTTGTTGTACCTAAATCTCTTGCAACTTTTCTAATATTCATCATATCACCAATTACAATGACCTTATCATGCTTTTTTATGGTATCATCAACTTTAAGCATCGTCATTCCCATACAAACATCACCAACAATGTCATATAATTTACCATTGATTTCCATTTTAGAATAACGTCTTCTTCTACTAATTCCATCAGCATATCCAATATCAACTATCGCTACTTTCATATCTTCTTTAGCTTGATATGTCGTTCCATATCCAATAAAATCACCTTTTTTAACATTTTTAATTTCTAAAACTTCACTTACTAAAGTAAAAGCTTCTTTTAGCCCTAATTCTTCATAAGGCCTTATTTTACTAATATTTTCTTTTTTCCTTAAATAATTCCATTTTAATTCTCTTAACTTACCTTTCAAGCTTGAATTAGCTTTAGGCATCACAGAAAAGCCATACATAATAATTCCAAGTCTTATTCCATTAGCAAAAGATAATTTCTCATGCAAACACATGGAAACACTTCTTCCTAAATGAACAATATCTATCTTTGATAAATCAATATCACTAGTTAATTCTTTAAATTTATCGACTTGATTATCATAGTTTTTATCATATATTCCTGATGTTGCAAAATGCGTAAATATTCCTTCTAAATAGATATTCTTATGCTTTTTAATATCTTGATATACTTTATCTACCTCATCTTTATTATTAAATCCTAATCTATTCATACCAGAATCAATTTTTAAATGTACTTTAATATTTAAATTTAATTTAACTAATTCCTTATAATAATCATAATCATCAACACAAATAGAAATATTATTCTTCTTACACATTTCTAAGTACTTAATATCTATTGGTTCAAGGCATAAGATACCCGTTTCTTTATCAAATTCTCTTACTTCTAATGCTTCAGAAAGATTGGAAACAGCAAAAAAGTTTACCCCATTTTCTTTTAATGTCTTAACTATTCCATAACCATGACCATAACAATTTCCCTTAATAACACCGATATAATATTTATAGTCATATTTTTTGACAATTGTTTTAATATTATGCGCTATATTTTCTAAATTAATTTCTACAAAAGTATTTCTATACATTTTTATCACCATATCACCTGTATTATACAATATTCGAATAAAAATTTTCAACAATTTGTTAAATATTTACACTATTAATTAGTAAAGCAATACTTTCTAGCTAGTAGACTTTTTAAACGAAATTTGGTAAAATGAATTTGTGGTGATTATGAAGAAATTAAATGAAATATCTGATTTTAATTATGATATTAATGTTCATGGAATTAAAATTAATTCCAAAGATATCCAAAAAGGAGATTTATTTGTATGTACTGATATGGGTACACTAGATAGACATCAGTTTATTGATGATGCGATCAATAAAGGTGCCTGTGCTGTTATAGTAAAAAAAGATGTTGGAAAAAGATCAGTTCCCATTATAAAAGTTGATAATCCTAATGAGATACTTCCTAAACTATGTTCAAAATTTTATGATGAACCTGAAAAAAAGCTTACAATGATTGGAGTTACAGGAACCGATGGAAAGACAAGTGTTTCAACGATGATTCAAACATTAATAGGACCAGATAAATGTGGCTATATGGGTACAAATGGTTATAGCTGTAGTGCTTTTAATAAAGATACTAATAATACAACTCCTGACTCTGATAAACTCTATGAATACTTTAATGAATTTGTTCAAAATGGATGTAAATACTGTTCAATGGAAGTATGTAGCGAAGCCTTAATGCGAGGACGAGTTAGAGATTTAGTGTATGATGTATCAATACTAACTAATATAACAAGTGAACATTTAAATGTCCATGGTACTTTAGAAAACTATATTAAAAGCAAGTGTTTATTGTTTAAGCAAACTAAAAAAGAAGGATTTTGTATTCTAAATCGTGATGATGAACATTTTAATGAAGTATTAAAGGTAGCTAATGGAAAAGTATTAACTTATGGAGAAAGTAAAGAAAATGATTTATATTATAAAGATATCAAGCTTCTTCCAGGACGAAATATTTTTAAAATTGTATACCAAAATAAAGAATATGAAATAGATTCTCCTATGGGAGGACTATTTAATGTATATAATCTATCTGCAGCCATTCTAACAATGTTCGCCTTAGGATTTAAGTTTGAAGATTTTAGACAAAGAATTCCTTTAATTAAAGTAAGTGGAAGACTAGAAATGATTAATCTTGGACAAGACTTTTATGCAATGGTTGATTATGCTCATACGCCAAATGGAATTACCAAATTATTAGAATATGCCAAACTTCTTCCCGTAAGAAGAAAAATTGTTGTTATAGGACAAGCTGGTGAAAGAGATGCTTATAAACGAAAAATTGTTGGTGAAATAGTTTCCAAAAACGCTGATTATGCTATCTTTACATATGAAGACCCTAGAAGTGAAGATCCAATAGATATCATTAACATGATGATTGAAAATATTCGTGATAGAGATAATTACGAGATAATAATTGATAGAAGCATGGCTATTAAAAGAGCAATTGAAATTGCAAAACCACAAGATTTAGTTATGGTACTTGGAAAAGGAAATGAAACATACGAAAAACTAAAAAATGAAACTATTTATTTTAATGACATCGAAGAAGTCAAAAAACATATTCAAGATAGAATTAAGGTTACAATATAAAGTAACCTTTTTTTATTATTCACATATATAATTAATAGATGTATATGAAAAAGTTAAATGAATTATACAATGGATATCCCCCTATCCCAATAAAAGATATTAAGACAAACTCTAAAGAAATAGAAAAAGGAGATATCTTTGTTTGTACTATGGGGGTTACAAAAGATCGTCATAACTATGTGGAAGAAGCTATTAAAAATGGTGCAAAAGCTATTGTAGCCAGTAAAAAAATAAGTGCTAATGTCCCCACTATTTATGTAGAAAACACTAATGATGAGCTGCCAAAACTTGCAAGAAGATTTTATGACCATCCTGAAAAAAAGCTAGATATAATAGCCATTACAGGAACCAACGGGAAAACAACGACAGCCTCTATTATTCAAGATTTAATTGGAAATAATCTTTGTGGATACATGGGAACTAATGGCATTATATGTCATCACTTTAATAAAAAAATAAAAAACACTACTCCTGATGCTGACAAGTTATATAAATATTTAAGAAAATTTAAAGATAGTAACTGCAAATTTATTGCTATGGAAGCATCAAGTGAAGCCTTCTTCCGTGATAGACTAAAGGGACTCATCTTTAAAATAGGCATTATTACTAATATTACAGAAGATCATTTAAATATCCACAAAACAGTAGAAAACTATGTAGCATCAAAACAAAAAATAATTAATCATATCCAAAAAGATGGCGTATTAATTCTTAATATTAATGATAAATATTATTTAGATACTAGAAAGAAAGCAAAAAATACAAAAGTGTTAACATTTGGGAAAGGAGAAGCTGACCTTAAAATAACTGATATTAAAGAACATCTAGATAACACAGAAATAACATTCAAATATCAAAATAAAAATTATCATATTATATCTCCATTACTAGGAGAATTCAATGCTTATAATTTAGCAGCTGCTATCCTTGCACTTATCTCGCTTAAATATGATATAAATACTATTCTTAAAAACATTCCAAATATTAAAATACCACACGGTAGAATGAATTTTTTAAAATTTAATCAAAACTATTATATTATTTTAGATTACGCCCATACAGTTGATGCTTTTAAAAAAGTTTTTAGTGCCTTATTACCTCTCAAAAAAGGTCGAATAATTACTGTTACAGGTAGTGCTGGTGGAAGAGAGCATCAAAAAAGACCAAGTATAGGGAAGGTTGTTCTTGATAATTCTAATTATGTTATCTTTACTATGGACGATCCTAGATGGGAAGATGTTGATAGTATTATTGATGACTTAGTAAGCAAAACAAATAAAACTAATTATGAAAGAATAATAAAAAGAGAAGACGCTATCAAGAAAGCTCTTGATATGGCAAAGAATGATGATATAGTTTTAATCGCTGGCAAGGGAGATGACAATTATATGGCAATTCATGATGAATACATACCTTATAGCGACTATCATGTAATAAAAAATTACTTTAAAAATCTATAAAACTATTTACTGTATAAGTTATTCAAGAGGAATTTATTTTATTTACCCATATAAAAACCCCGTTTCTATGTCCAAGAAACGGGGTTCGCGTCATAATCAAGCTATTACAAGCTCCTTTTTTATGCTAATTTTTAATATTCACAGTTTCCAGGAGTTCTTGGATAAGGAATTACATCTCTTATATTTTCAACACCAGTTAAATAAATAAGTAATCTTTCAAATCCCATTCCAAATCCAGAGTGAACACATCCACCAAATTTACGAAGATTCAAGTACCATTCCATTCCCGTCTTATCCATACCAAGTTCATTCATACGAGAAACTAGTTTATCATAATCTTCTTCTCTTTGACTACCACCAATTAGTTCCCCTGCACCAGGTACCTCTAAATCAACAGCTGCAACTGTCTTGCCATCAGGATTTTGCTTCATATAAAATGCCTTAATATCTTTTGGCCAATCCTTAATAAACACTGGTCCATTAAAGTATTCTGTTATATACTTTTCATGCTCTTTAGCAATATCCTCACCATATTCAGGTTCAAACTCCCATTTAACTTTAGCTTCTTTTAATATTTTTATAACATCATGATGACTTATTCTTGTAAACTTGCTATTAATTAATTTATTAAGTTTATCAAGAAGTCCTTTTTCCACAAAGCTATCAAAGAATTCCATCTCATCCTTAGCATGCTCTAAAACATATTTAACAACAAATTTTAGCATATCTTCCATGATATCCATATCCATATCTAAATCACAAAAAGCAATTTCAGGTTCTATCATCCAAAACTCACTAGCATGTGTCTTAGTATTAGAATTTTCTGCCCTAAATGTTGGTCCAAATGTGTATGTTTTCTTATAAGCCATCGCAAAAGTCTCAGCTTCAAGTTGTCCAGATACTGTAAGTCCTGAGGACTTTCCAAAGAAATCCTTTGAATAATCAACTACTCCATCCTTAGCAATACGATTAAGGTCTAATGTCGTAACTTGAAACATTTGTCCAGCTCCTTCACAATCACTGGCCGTAATTAATGGTGCATGAAAATATACATAACCTCTCTCCCCAAAATATGTATGAATTGCCAATGCTGCTACACTTCTTACACGAAATACTGCTTGAAATAAATTAGTTCTAGGTCTTAAGTAAGCTTCTTCCCTTAAAAACTCTCTTGTATGTCTTTTAGGTTGAATAGGATAATCATCTGGGCAATCTCCTAGCAATTTAATCTTCTCTACACTAATTTCATAGTCTTGTCCAGAACCTTCTGACTTAATAACCTTTCCTACTACTTCGATACTAGAACCAATCTTTATCTTAGTAATCTCTAAAAAATCATCTAATTTATCAGTATAAACAAGTTGAATATGTTTAAAACATGTTCCATCAGAAAAATCAATAAAACCAAATTCCTTTTGTTTACGATGATTTCTTACCCATCCTGATAAAGTTACCTCCTTATCAATTAATTCATCAATTTTTAAAAACAATTCTCTAACGTCCATATACATTCCTCCTTTAAAATATAAAAAGAGTCAAAATCCACAAAGGGACGAATGACTCTTAAATTCGCGGTACCACCCTAATTATTACATTAGTAATCTCTCTCAGGTCTTTAAACCTTAGTTTATATAACGGTAAACCTCCGTCTCGTCTACTATCTTTCAACAAAGCTCTCCAAAGTGTTATTCATATTAATATTTCTTTGTTAATCTCTCACCAACTATTAACTCGCTTTTAAGTTTATCAATACTACTTCTCTTCATCAAAGATTTATAATTTTATTTTATGCACTTATTATTATTTTGTCAATATTATTTTGATTTATTCCAAATAATTTTCTATTTAAGAGTTATTATTCAACACTCTTTAACGAATCAATCATATTAATCTTTTTTAAAACAAAATGAATAATAAAACATACTAAAGTAGTAAATCCTATCATAAAGATACTAGTAAATAAATAACTATTAAAACTAATTTCATGAATAAAAGATATTAAATCAATCTCAATAGAATCAATAATAAAATCAACAAAAGGTTTTCCAATTAATAAACCAACCATAATACCAATCAAAGTAATAATAATATTTTCTTTAATAATGTAATTATCAACCTCATAATAATAAAATCCTAATACTTTTAATGATGCGATTTCTCTTTTTCTTTCACTTATATTAATATATGATAAATTATAAAGAACGACAATAGATAAAAGTCCTGAGAATATTATAAGAATCAAAACAACCTTATAAATCGATGAAACCATATTATTAACTGTTTGTTTTGTATATGAGACACTCGAAACTGCTAGAACATGATCTTTTTCAATTATTTCACTAATTGTCTCCTCTTCCATAAGAACATCATCAAACTTTAAATAAACCATATTAATATTATAATCACCAATAATATCTTCATATGTTTCATTATCCATATAAACATGATGTCCTATATAATTTTTAGCAATATCACTAACAATCATTTCATATTCTTTTTTATCATTATCAATAAAAATAAACTTATCTCCAACATCTAACTTATGCATTTTAGCAAGTTTTGATGAAACAACAACTTTTCCTTTCTCGAAAGTAATCTGCTTATTGGTTTTAATAGATACTAAATTTAACATATTATCACTATTTTCTAAAGGATTAAAAGCATTTAAATTAACACTATCCCTTAGCACATATCCACTTAATAATTTAAGATTTAATTTACTTTTTATTTTATCACTATTCATTATCTCGTCAGCATCATCTTCATTACCATCCAAATAGACAATATCGTCAAATATTTGAACTTCTGAATACTGCTTGTTTGTAATATTAACTATTGAATCCTTAATGCCATAACCTGCTATTAAAAGCATCGTACAACCAGAAATACCAACAATAGTCATAATAACACGTTTTTTATAGCGAAAGATATTACGAATAGTAACCTTATTAGAAAAACTTATATGTTTCCAAACTCTTAATTTTTCTAAAAATATTTGTTTTCCATTTTTAGGAGCCTTAGGTCTTAATAACACGGCTGTTTTTTCTTTAATAATACTTCTAACCGTTAAAATAGATACCCCTGTAATACTAATGAATGATAACAAAATACTAATAACAAAAGGTGTTATACTAAAGAAATATCTAAACTCTGTAACAATAAATAAAATACGATACATTTTCCAAACAAAATATGATAAATAGAAAAAGCCAAACACAGATCCTAATAATCCACCTATTAGTGTTGCAAGTGATGAATAAATAACATACTTCATCATAATATGAAAATTACTAAATCCCAGTGATTTCAAAGAACCAATTTCGCCACGATCTTCAAGCGCCATTCTTGACATACTCATGATACTCATAAATATAGCTACAACAAAGAATACTACTGGAAAAGAAAGTGAAAGTTTATTAACACTTAAACATACATTAATAAAGCTTGCGTAATCACTATTATCATTCCTTGATGTTATATACCAAGTAGGTATTTCAAGGGAATTGATATCCCTTTTAGCTTCTTCTATTTTCTTTTCATAATCCACACTATTAAAATAAAACTCATTTTTATTTTGATTATAAATACTTAAATTATTATAATAAGTTCTATATCCCTTTAATAATTCTGCTTCACCATTATCAATCTGCTTCTTATAATCTAAATAAGCAAGATATCCTTTTTCATATTCATTCTTAGCACTTTTTAATTTCTCTTCGTTATCTAAAACTTCAGTCTCTCCATGACTAATCATGTTTATAGCTTCGAAAAGTTTTTTTACACTATTTACTGTATTAGCAGTATTATCTAAATAGCTAATAATCTTATCATAATTTTTAATACTAGTAGGGATATATTTTTTAAGTTCCACTAGTGGTCTATCAGTTAAAATACTAGTTAACATATATTCTCTTATGGATACAGTATCTATATTATTAAGATAATCAATAATCTCATCATAATACTCTATACTAGTAGGAATTACCTCAATTAGTTTCTGCTTATAATTTTCTGTTCCTTCTTTAAAAAAGTTATATATTCTACTATAGTAATCATTATCATACAAGTAATCAATCAAACTATATAAAGAACTTGCATAAGGTTTATTATCATCAACTAATGATTTAAAATTTTCCTTGGTTACTTCTTCACCAATTAATAGTTTTCGAATAGTTAAAATATCTTCATAAGTTAAATTATACTCTGCTAACTCATTATTTATTTCCTTTTTAGCACTATCAATTTTCTTTTTAGCATCATTTAATTTCTCTTCACCATCTGTAATCTCTTTTTTGGCATTTTCTAGTTTCACTAAACTTTCACCAAGCTCTTTTTTAGCATTACTTATTTTTAATTCATTCTTTTTTAGCTCATTATAACCTCTATTTAATTCTCTTCCAGCATTATTCAATCCATTTCGAACATCACTAAGTGTCTTTTCATTTTTAGTAATTTCTTCCATTACTTGCTTATAAATAGTATTATATCTTTCTGTTTCTTGAACTAATTTTATTTCATCAACTTCTTCTTTTGCCTTATCAATTAATTTATTATAATCATCACTATTTGTTAAATAATCATCCGCAGTTAAAACCTTTAAATATATCTCAGTAAAATAATCCATGTTAAATAATTCATCTTGTGTATAAGAATAAAAGTTAACTTGTCCCGAACCAATATTTGTTGTACCACGCATCATAGCAGGACTACCAGCAAGAAGATATGACGGATTAATACACGTTCCAACAATTATAAACTTACTACCATTTAATGTATCATCTTTATTAATATTAATTGTATCTCCTATTTTTAACTTCAAGATATTTAATACATTTTCTTCAACAATAATCTCACCTATATTATTAGGCATTCTTCCATCAACAACAATTGGTTTATTAATAAATTCATTTATACCAACTATTTTTAAAACATAATCTTTTTCATTAAATTCTAAATATACATCTTTTGAATGAACTCCATATGCTTCACTAATTAAAGATAACTTCTCAAGTTCTTCGACATCACGAATAGTTAAACCTAGCGTAGATACTATTTTTAAATCATAGACATTATTATTATCATAATATTTATCAAGAGAAGATATCATCGTATTAGAAGATGACCTCATTCCAACAAAAACTGCTACTCCTAAAAAGCTAATAATTAACAAAGATAAAAATCTTTTAAAACTCTTTTTAATTTCTCTAAAACTTAAAGTTATTATTCTATTTCTCATATTACCACTCTATCTTATCAACACTAAGAGGCTTCTTATTAATAATAACTTCTTCTGCTTTACCATTTTTAAATTTAATAACTTTATCCGCCATTGGTGCAATTAAAGAATTATGTGTAATAATAATAACTGTAATATGATTTTCTCTTGCTGTTTTCTCTAATAATTTTAAAATACTTTTACCTGTTTTATAATCCAAGGCTCCTGTTGGTTCGTCACACAAAAGAACTTTAGGATTTTTAGCAATTGCACGAGCAATGGCTACACGTTGTTGTTCCCCACCTGATAATTGACTAGGGAAATTATTAACCCTATCTTTTAATCCAACATCTTCTAAAACTTTCATTGGGTCTAAATGATCTTTACACAATTGTACTGCTAACTCAACATTTTCTAAGGCTGTTAAATTTTGTATTAAATTATAAAATTGAAAAACAAACCCAATATCATTTCGGCGATAAGTAATTAAATCTTTATCACTTTCACTAGATATATCATGCTCCCCTACAATAACAGTACCACTTGATGCATTATCCATTCCACCTAAAATATTAAGACAAGTTGTTTTTCCTGCCCCGGATGGACCTAAAATAACAACAAGTTCTCCTTTATCAATAGTAAATGATGCTTTATCTAGAGCCTTAATCTCTACTTCACCCATTTGATATATTTTATCAACATTCCTAAACTCAATATAGCTCATCTATTTTCACCTAACCCCTTCAAATAATGATATGTATTATACCACGTTCCATAAGAAAATGCAATTATTTATAATATACATTTTAAACAAATATACAGCACTATTATTTTATTTTTCCTTCTTTAAAATATTCTTCACACATTAAAAGCAAATCCTTTTTATTCACAATTTTCCCCTTTAACGGCGAAATATTATAATACAAATATCAAAAAAGTCAAAATTATCATAAAACCATTTTGATTTTAAAATACTTATTTACTCAAGTGTATGACTATATTAACAATAATTACAGTAATAAAATGCCTAAGTTTTATAGGCCAATATAAATAAAAATATCGTTTAGTCCAAGAAATGCAAGGTTTTACGATATTCTCTTTGGTACAATGAAAAAATATATATTTTCACTTTTTAATAATTTTTCTTAATTAACTATTGGCTTATTTTACGATAAAGATTTTTAAAAAATTCATGTTACAATTACTGCATAAGTTTAATTTGTTACATTAAAAGATTACTTACGAGGTCTTTAAAGGAAGAAACAAATTATGCCTTTATTTTTTTTACATATTATAACAAAAAGTAACTACAAAGAATTAACCTCGTAATTACTTTTTCCTTTCATATAAGTAAATAATTGTCCCTATTATTATAAATAGAATTCCAACAATAACATATACATAAAGTAAATCATTTGTTGTACCATAAATATCTAATATACCTTTAAAAACACTCCCTACTGATATAGTTATAATTCCAAAGTTATAAAACATATTGCCAAATTTACTTGCACCATCTCTTAGTAAAAAACTACCACCAAATCCATAAATAAGAGGAATTAAAAAAGCAAATATCATATAATTAGAATATACACCATGACTAAATGATTCATAAATAAGAGCAAAAAGAACGAGAACAATACCATAAATTAAATAATTTTTTCTTATCTTTTTAATATCCAATATAGACAATATCACTCACACTCCTTTCAGATATACCTCTACCACTTGTTGTAGGATTATTGACTACTTCCTCGTTAAAATACATCGTTGAAGAACCACCACCATCAAGATTATATAAAATATCACATCCCAATTCTTTCATAAAATTTGCAAGTTCATATAAAGATAATCCAGCACTTTCATCTGTTCTTCCATCACTTACTACAAAAACATAATGATTATCATCTATTTTACCGATAGCCGTTCTTGGATTACTAGCCATTGATCGGTCTACTTCATCAGTTTCTGAAATAATTATCTCACCATTCATAATTAGCCCAGGACCAAAACTAAGTACGTTATAAGCTCCTTTATTCTTAAGTTCTTCTAGAGTAATATCACTTTCATTAATAATTTCCATACTACCATCAGAATATATAACTAAATCTTCTTGATTAATTTGAGCACTATCACGATATATTACACCATTTCTTAAAACATAGCCTTTATTTCTAGCACCATAATAGTCTCCATTAACGGCAAGTATAGCATTAACACGGCTTGCCATAGAACTTGTTTTTTCAGTAACATTCTTTCCATAACTATTCTTCGCAAATTCTGTTTTAAGGTATTCTATATTTCCATAAACATCAGCCACATATATTGTTGTGTTATATTCGCGGTATGCCGTAAGATTTATTTTTATATTATCATCTTCATAGTAGGTATCAGAACTTTTCACATCACCTACATTTAATGAGATGTTATTATTATCTATACTATCCACTTCCTGATACACCCTTGTAATTAAAAAGGTATCTAAAAGAGCATAAACACTAAATATAAATAACATCAAACCAAAACCTATTTTTATTTTTTTCAGTTTTTATCATTCTCCTTTCTAAAAATTATAATCTTTTGCACAAAATAATTAATTATAAACAAAATTATTTCCACAATTATCTTAGCAATAAATTTATTCATTAAAAAATTTTTTACAAAAATGTTTAAAAGTAATGTATTAATAAAGAGCATTGAAGTAGCAAGTATGGCATATTGAAAAATTGATTTATAAGCACTTCTCCTACTCTTAAAAACATATTTTCGATTCATCAAATAATTAAAGCTTGCCGATATTACTCTTGCTAAGATATTACAAAGAGTTATACTATTAATAAATAAGCTAAATAAGAAAAATAAAATATAATCAATAACAAAACTTAAAATAGATGATAATGAAAACTTTAAAATATCTTTATAAATAAGAAACGAATCCCTTAAAGTTTTGAAATGTGTCCCCTTATTTTTCTTATAATAAATGGTCTCTATTTCTATCTCATATAGTCTTATGCCATTTTTGGGTGCCAACAAAAGAGAGTTCATCTCATATTCAAAGCGATTTCCATCAACACTTAATAAAAAGTCCATCAATCTATCCGAAAACACTCTCAATCCTGTCTGTGTATCATATACAGAAACACCTGTAACTAATCCATAAATCCATTTTGTAATCGTATTTCCTATTTTACTACGCAAAGGGGTAGTATCACCTCTTTTACGCATCCCTAAAACCAAGGTATTCTTATGATTTTTAGCATAAGAAGATAACTTAATAGCATCCGCTATTGTATGCTGTCCATCACTATCCATCGTAATAACAATATAATCCTTTTGGTAAGTATCTTTGATATATGCCATTCCTTTTTTTAGGGCATAACCTTTTCCCATGTTAGGTTCATAACTAATTAAATGAACTTTATCCTTTATTTTATTAAAGATATCTTGATAGTCACTACCACTTCCATCATCAACCACAACAATATCAAATCTTGTACGATTAATTGTACTAATTAACTCTACAAGTTTCATATCAGGTTCAAAACTAGGAATTAATATTACTTCTTTCAATTACCATCGACCTCTTCCACCATTATTTCTTCCCATACCATTAACGTTTCCACCATTTCCTACTGAATTAATTGTACTAGAAAGTGTTACACTTGCATAGACTGTACCATTTACTTTAACATCATATGTCTTTCCAACTTCTAATTTGCTACTAGAAATTAAAATGCAATTAAAAGCTTTACTTGATGTATAACTAATATCTCCTATTGTAATTGTAGTGCCAGCACTTTGTGTACTACTAAAGTATACTAAAACTACACCCTGTGTAGAACTAGTTGCATTTTGCATCATACCACTTGATCCTGCAGTAATAATTTCTCCACCAGTTATTTCAAATTTCATATCATAATCCAATGGACCATTTCCATTATCTGTTGGACCATCAACGTAAACTATACCACCATTAATATAAATAGAACCATTAGCGTCTAACCCATCACCAGATGCATTTACATAAATTTCTCCACCATTAATTGTTAATTTATTATCATTACTTCCAGAGTTTGTTGTTCTTCCCATAGGACCAAATCCTGAAGAATCATTTCCACCACTAACATTTATACCATCATCTCTTGCAATCAACCTTATATTACCATCATTTATTGTAATGTAATTAGCTTCTATTCCTTCATAAGAACTTGTAATATTAATATTCCCATTATTAATTAAAACAGTTTTATCAGCATGAATACCATCATCACTTGTACTAATAGTAAATACACCACTATCAATTTCTAAAGTATTATCAGAATGAATACTATCATCATTACTATTAATATTAAACGTACCATTCTTTATTAAAATATCTCCACCTGCTTTAATACCTTTACTTGATGTAGCATTCTTAGCGCTATTCCCACCCATGACACGATATGAACTAACTTCTTTTGCTCCTCCTCCAGTCGTAATATTAAAAGTACCATTATCAATTTCTAAATTATTCACTGTTTGTATTGCATCAGATGTTACCATAATATTGAATGTACCATTTTGAATTAAAACATTCCCTTTTGTATCATCTTCCTCATTAGTTGACTTAATACCATCACCTTTAGCATTTATAGTAAATGTACCATTTTCAATAACCACTAAATCAGTTCCACGAATAGCATCATCCATTGCATTTATAATATAAACACCACTTTTAATCACTAAATCATCTTTGGATACTATGCCATCTTCTTTATTAGCGTTAATTATTAACTTACCATCACCATAAATAATTAAATCGTCCTTACTAAAAATAGTCGCATTAACATCATCTTCAAAACCATTATATATTGTACCATCTATTAAATTATTTTCTCCCTTAAGCTCAATATATAAATTATTAACATTCTCTACATAAATACAAGGACCACTATTATTTGTTATCTTGACATTATCCAAAATAATTTGAACATTTTTATTAGTATCAATCTTAATATAACCATTTAAACTACCAGTAAAATGATATACTCCATTTTTTGTAATTGTATAAACATCATTTACATTACTTAAATTAACAGAAATTTCCTCACTATTACTAAAATCAACATTCTTTTCAGTATAAGAAACATTTTGCGCTTTCTCATTACCGTCACCACTATCAGTTGAATTATCATCTTTAAAATAATAGTAATATCCCACTCCCATACCTACTATTACCAAAAGTAATAGTACAATAATTACTTTTTTATTCACTACAGCATCTCCTCAATCATCTCTTTATGAATACATATTTTTAAATTTCCATTACGAACTCTTAATTCATCAATCAAATCTTTTTCTTTCATATCTTTCTTGATATTAATATTATACCTTAATTCATATAAACTGCCAAGATTAGTTGTCTTAACTCTTAATAATTCATAACTATCAACATATTTATTAAATACCTCATTAAACATTGTATCATATTCTAAATTCTCTGGTACTAAAATATCCAAAACTTTTAAATAACCTCTACCTTCTCCAAATTTAGTCACATAAAATAGAAGCAATAATATTCCAACAACCATTGTCACCATTGCAGCAAAAACAATTTGTCCCATACCAATAGCAATACCTATAGCCATAGCCCAAAAAACACTGATTATTTCTCTAGAATTTCCTTGCATACTCCTAAATCTTACTAAACTAAAAGCTCCTGCTATCGCAACACCTGTTCCAAGATTTCCATTAACCATTATCATTACTGTTGCCACCAGAATCGGAAGTATCGCTAAAGTAATTATAAAATTCTTACTATATTTAGCACTTTTCATGTGAACAAATGATATTATTACCCCTAAAATAATACTACTTATTACACAAATACTTGCACTTTCTAAAGTTAATCCTTCACTACTAATTATACTATTAAACATTTTTATCTCCTTCTTTCTCACATATTTTTCCTACTTTTGAATAAGATGTAGGATATATTCTTAATTTATCAAATATTTCATTTAACCAATTAGGTATTCCTTTAAAAGTTTTAATTTCCATAATATATCCTTTATCAAAAAGCTTTTTATCGTTATTAAATCTTTCAAAATTTAAATCATCTAAATCATAACAAATATTATTATCAAAAGTTATTCTAAATGATTCATCATCTTTTAAATAAAAGGATAACCTATCATACTTAACCTTTACTTTTGGTTTTAACATATACTTTTTAAAACAATAATCAATCTCTTTCATTATCTGCTTATCACAATTAGGGATGATTCCTTTTTCAAAATAATTTAAATAATCTTGATAGCTTATTACTATTCTTCTTTTATTGGTATGACTATGATACTTTTTCTTAATTTCTAAAAATACCAGACTTTCCATATTCGCCATCTCATAACTACGAAGTCTTACTTTTTCTTTATAATCAGGTTTATCTAAAGAATTATTAATAAGTTCAAAATTATCATTATCAAAATATAAATTATAAATTGTTTCATTAAAATACTTATCTTTCTCTAAATAACTAGAAGCCTTTTCAATAAAGCAATTATACTGTTCATTAGATAAGAAATATTTTTGTTCACATCTATCTATTACACCTTCCATACTTTCTCCTTTCCAAGTACACATTAATCTTATGACTTAATTATTAAACGAAAATTAAAAGAAGAAATTTTTTTTAACAAAATTAATTTATATTATAAAAACATATCTCATAAGTAGTACTAAATATTCTTGGATCACTACAATATTCAAGTAATAATTTATTATCTTTTTTACAAATAATAATTCCAATAGTATTCTCATGAAGAGAGCTTTTAACTACCTTATTAACATAATTCATATACATTTCAATTTGACCATAATCTCGTGCTTTTAGTTCTGTTATTTTAAACTCCAAAACTATATAGCAATTATATTTAACATTAAAAAGAAGCATATCAATAAAATAGTATCTTTCTCCTATTTTTATCTTATACTCTCTACCAACAAATGTATAACCTGTACCTAGTTCACTTAAAAAGAACTCTAAATCTTCAAAGATTAATTTTTTTAAGTATTTTTCTTCAGTTATTTCTTTATTTAAACTATTCCTTATTACAATAGGATTCTTAACAAAATCAATAACATTCGTTTCTTCCTTTTTAATAAGTTTATTCTTAGTAGTATCATCGAGCCTTTGGTATTCTTTATTTTTAATACGTTCATGTAATTCCCTGTAACCTAAATTCTGCCTAATAGAAATATCGATGTAATAGCTAATTTCATTTATATTGTTTAAAACCAATAACTCTCTATAATGGGTCCACGACAAATTGGTACGCACTGCGTTCCATTTTTCATCTTTAAATGTAACATAAAATTGACGCATATTGCGTAGATTTCTTTCGCTACATTTTTCATTTAAGTCAATCATTAATTTTTTAGAGTATTCTTTAATAAGTCCATCACCATACTTAGCTCGCTCTTCACCACCTTGAGCTTCAACAATTATTTTTCCCACATTATAGTAATGCTTTAAATCACTTTTATTTTTACTATAATCTTTTGCCTTCTTAGTTAACTCATTATCTATTAACTCTTCTTTAATTTTTTCATAATAGTTCATAAAACCACATCCTTTCACTATTAATATAGGATACATTTTGTCCACAAATTAAATATTAAACATACACAAAACAAAACTATATCTAGCTTTAGATATAGTTTCATACGTTAACATCATACGATATCATTT
>Ga0247608_10002661_pt1 | contig 21805 bp, 17 predicted proteins | sample 176DNAGHGlowgp2_FD_193490 | JGI IMG/M metagenome (GOLD analysis project Ga0247608, IMG submission 193490) | Sheep rumen microbial communities from Palmerston North, Manawatu-Wanganui, New Zealand - 1766 DNA GHGlow gp2 | ecosystem: Host-associated > Mammals > Digestive system > Stomach > Rumen ...
GCCGCCGTGGCCCGGCATGATGTTGCCGGAATCCTTTACGCCGAACTGGCGCTTCCACAGGGACTCGAACAAATCTCCGAAAACGCCCGTGACGTGCATGAGGCTGGCCATCACCAGCACATGCACCACCGGGAAGTCAATCATGCCGGTGCAGATAAGGATATAGGCTGCCACCAACACGGTGAGCCAACCGCCGAAAAAGCCTGCCCAGGACTTCTTGGGAGATATTTCCGGGCACATCTTGGCAGGCCAGATCTTTTGGCCGAACACCATGCCGAAGCAGTACGCGCCCACGTCCGAGGACCAGATGATGATAAAGAACGCCAGCATCAGCAGCCCGCTGTAGCCGCCCTCCCCTGTGCTTACTACAAACGGAGAAAGTGCCAGCGGCAGGCCGATGTAAAGCAGCCCGGAGAGCACGTAGGCGTACTCTTTGAAGTCTTTGTGGTCCACAACCATGCCGATGAGCAGTCCAACCAACAGAAGGAGGACGATTCCGAAATACTTGACGGGAAACGACTCGGGGCCTGTGAAAACGAATACCAGGCAAAAAGCACATAAAGCAAGCGTCTCGGCGGCGCCGCGCACCACTTTGTGCCTGTCCCCCATGGTAATCCGGTAGAATTCCTGCATCATCACTCCCTGAATAAACAAAAACAAGGCTGTGAAACAATATCTGCCCCCAAGAAGGCAGCCAATCATGACTGCCAGGAAAACGATGCCGGATATGCTGCGCGTTACGGTTGTGTTCATGCCTCTGCGGGTGCTTCTGTTTCTTCCTGAACAAACTGGTCATCCGCGGCGGGTTTCACCTTGGGACCCAATATCTGTTCAATATCTTCTGCAAAGATAACTTCTTTTTCCAAAAGGAGTGCGCCCAGGCGCATGAATCCTTCCTTGTTGTCATCGATGAGTTTGCGGGTGCGGTCATGCACGTCCTTGACAATGGACTTCACCTCCTCATCCATCAGTTGGGCCGTTTTCTCGGAATAGGGTTTTACGAGGTTGTAGCCGCGGGAACCGGTGGAATCATAGAAACTGAGGGTGCCCACCTTGTCGCTCATGCCGTAGTACTGCACCATGGCGTAGGCCATGCCGGTCATGCGTTCGAGGTCGTTCAAAGCGCCGGTGGAAGGCTCTCCATTGAGGATTTCCTCGGCCACGCGGCCGCCGATGAGCTGGCACATGTGGTCCATCATGACGCTGCGGCTCCAGTTCTTGCGCTCTTCAGGCAGGCTCCAAGTGAGACCCAGGGCGTTGCCGCGCGGGATAATGGACACCTTGAACACCGGGTCTGCGTACGGAAGCAGCCAGCCCACCAGGGCGTGACCGGCCTCATGATAGGCCGTGGTGCGTTTTTCGGCCGGTGTCATGATGGTGTTGGACTTGCGCTCCAGGCCGCCGATGATGCGGTCCACCGCATCCAGGAAATCCTGCTGCATGACGGCCTTGTGGTTGCGGCGGGCGGCGGTGAGGGCCGCCTCGTTGCACACGTTGGCGATATCGGCCCCGGAGAAACCGGGGGTGTGCTTGGCCATGAATTCCACGTTGAAATCTTCTCCCAGTTTGATGCCGCGCAGGTGTACCTGGAAGATTTCCTCGCGTTCCTTGAGTTCCGGCAGTTCCACATGGATCTGGCGGTCGAAACGGCCGGCACGCATCAGGGCCTGGTCCAGGATATCGGCGCGGTTGGTGGCGGCCAGGACGATGACACCGCTGTTGGTGCCGAAGCCGTCCATTTCCGTAAGGAGTTGATTCAACGTGTTTTCCCGCTCGTCATTGGAAGAGAAGCCTCCGTTCTTGGCGCGGGCGCGGCCCACGGCGTCAATCTCGTCGATGAAGACGATGCACGGGGCTTTTTCCTTGGCTTGCCGGAAGAGGTCTCGTACGCGGGAAGCACCCACGCCGACGAACATTTCCACGAAGTCGGAGCCGGAGATGGAGAAGAAGGGAACGTCGGCCTCCCCTGCCACGGCTTTCGCGAGGAGGGTCTTGCCGGTTCCGGGAGGGCCCACCAGCAGCGCTCCCTTGGGGATTTTGCCGCCCAGGGCCGTATATTTGGAGGGGTTCTTGAGGAAATCCACGATTTCCATCACTTCCTCCTTGGCCCCGTACAGGCCGGCCACGTCCTTGAAGGTGACTTTCACCTCATTCTTGTCGGCCTCCCGGGTGTTTGCCTTGCCGGCGTTGAACGGATTCATGCCGCCGGCGCCGGGACCGGCCCCCATGCCGCGGTTCATTCCGCGGAACATCCATACCCAGAACAAGATGAAAATCAGAAGCGGGAACACCATCTGGAAAATGTCCATCCACATGTGGTCCTCGTTCTTGATGACAAGTTTGAACTGCTGGACGGGCGTCAACTCTTCATTGAGGGCGCCGAAGGTTGTTTCCGGGTCGAATTTGGAGGAAACCAGGAAATAAAAATGCGGGGCGCGGCGCGGCGGGGTGCCGCCCTGGAATTTGTCGGCATACTTGGAAAGTTTCTCGGGGCGGATTTTCACCTCACCCTTGAAATCGTTGCGGATGAAGGAGATTTCGGCCACGTCACCTTCGCGGATCATGCCCTGCACTTCTCCCCATTCGATTTTTTCGGGTGCTGCCGTGCGTTGGTTGCTGAAAAGCAGATATCCCACTCCGATCAGCAGCAGGAAATACAGCCATGACAGGTTGAAGCGGAAACTGAAAACCTTCTTGGGTTCTTTTTTATTGTCGGCCATTTACTTCTGTTCTTTTTTGACGGGCGCCTTGCGCTCTTTGTATTCTTTGCGGGGAACATCGGCCCAGAGGTCTTCCAGGCGATAGAACTCCCTGTATTCCTTGAGGAAGATGTGGACGACGATATTGCCGTAGTCCTGGATGATCCAGAAGTTGTTGCCTTCTCCCTGGGAGCGGTACAGCGTATGTCCCTCTTCCTTCATTTTTTCGGCGATGTTGTCGGCAATGGCGCCTACCTGTGTGGTATTGGAACCGTCGCACACCACGAAGAAATCGGTGATGGCGCCGTCGATCTTGCGAAGATCCAGCGATACCACATTTTCACCCTTCTTATCCTGAATGGCGTCGGCAATAAGCCGAAGATCGTGCGTAATCATATCGATGTCAGTTATTTTTTCAGATATTTGAATCAAAAATGAAGCCAGCGGCCCGGGAATGACAATTTGTCATATTCTCATCTTTACAATGACCTCTCCGGGGTTCTCCGCCTTGAAGACGGCACTTCCGGCGACGAGGATTTCCGCTCCGGCCCCGACCACTTCTCCGGCATTCTGCGGGCCGATGCCGCCGTCCACCTCAATGGGAACCTCGCTGCGGCCGATGCGGTCCAGTTCGGCCCGGACGATGCGGATCCGCTCCAGGGTGGCGGGGATGAAACTCTGGCCGCCAAAGCCGGCGAAAACGCTCATCAGCAGCACGAAATCCACCTGATGCAGATAAGGGAAGATGTCCTGCACCGGGCAGTCCGGGTTGATGACGATTCCGGCCTTGACGCCCAGGTCCTGAATGGTTTCGATGAGGGCGGCACTCCCCTCCCGGGCCGCTTCATAGTGGAAACTGATCATGGCGGCGCCCGCCTTGGCAAAGCGCTCCACGTACTTTTCCGGGTTCACTATCATCAGATGGACGTCCAGGGGCGTGGCCGCCACACGGGCAACGGCTTCCACCACCGGAAAACCGAAGGAGATATTGGGCACGAAGACCCCGTCCATGATGTCCAGGTGGAGAAGGTCGGCATATTGGTTGACGAGGGCTACGTCTTTTTCCAAATGCAAGAAGTCGGCTGCCAGGAGAGAGGGTGCTATCTGTGTCATTTAAAGTTGGTTACGATGTCGTTCAAATGGGCTACGAACTTGTCCAGGGAAGCCAGTTCCAGTTTCTCTCCGGGGGCGTGGACGCCGCGGAGCGTGGGGCCGAAGGAAATCATGTCCAGGTCCGGGAACTTTTGGAGGAACATGCCGCATTCCAGGCCGGCGTGGATGGCCTTCACTTCCGGCTCGGTGCCGAAGAGTTTCTTGTAGGATTCCACGCAAACGGAGAGGATGTGGGAATTGAGATTGGGCTTCCAGCCCGGATAGCCCCATTTGTGCTCAATGTCGAAACCGCCCAGGAAGCAGGTGGCTTCCAGTTTTTCGGCGATGGCGCTGAGTTCGGATTCCACGGAACTGCGGTGGGAGCACAGCACGGTAAGATGGTTTCCGCTCACATGGACGGCGGCCATGTTGGTGGAAGTCTGAACCAGGCCCGGGATGTCCATGGACATGGACTGCACGCCGTGCGGAATGGCAAGGAGCGTGGCGATGATGGCGGCGGCATCCCCTTCCTCGATGGCTTCTTCCAGGGGTTTCTCCACCTCGGCCGCAACGGCGCAGACCGCCGGATCGCTGGAGGCGAACTCGCCCTGGAGGATCCCGTTGAAGGCTTTAACGTCATCCAGCATATCCTGCACTTCGTCGGCCGGAACGGCGATGAGGGCATAGGCCTCGCGGCAGATGGCGTTGTGCTTGTTGCCCCCTTCGATGGTGATGAGTTGGAAATCGTACTGGAGTTCGGTGTACAGGAAGCGCACCAACTGCTTGAGGGCGTTCATCCGTTCCTTATTGATGTCGTCTCCGCTGTGCCCGCCGATGCCTCCGCCGATCTGGATCTGCAGGGTCTTGTATCCTTTGCGGATGGGTTCCCGGCCGAATTCGAAACTCACATGGCTTTCCTTACCGCCGGCGCAGCCGACAAACATCTGGCCCTCGTCCTCGGAGTCCAGGTTGATCAGCGTTTTTCCGCTGAAAAAGCCTTCCTCGATATGGGTGGCGCCCACCATGGTGGTCTCTTCGGAAATGGTGAACAGGCATTCCAGTTTTCCCATGGGCAGGTCGCTGTCCAGCAGGGCCAGGCAGGCTGCCACGCCGATGCCGTCGTCGGCCCCGAGGGTGGTATTCTTGGCAATCATCCAGCCGTCCTCGATGATATACGGGATGGGCTGGGTGTGGAAATCGAAGTCGAAGTTGGCGTTTTTCTCGCAAACCATATCCTGATGCGCCTGCAGCACCAAGGTGGGGACGTTCTCCTTCCCCGGAGCGGCCTTCTTGGTAATGAGGACGTTGCCGGTCTTGTCCGTCTTGCAGGCCAGGTTGTGCTTGGCGGCAAACAGCTGGAGATATTCGGTCATGGGCTCTTCGTGGCCCGACTCGCGCGGAATGCGGGTGATTTCTTCAAAGTAACGGAGTACAGATGCGGAATCCATGGTATCGTTGTTCTTACGGTTTTTCAATCCGTAAATATAATGAAAATATGGGGAAATAAAAAGTCCGACCTGTCGGGGCCGGACTTTTTGCCGTTTAACGTTCCACCGGAACAACGATCATGTTTTCGATATCTTCCACCCACTGCCTGAACAGTTTGTCGGTGGAGATGAGGTCCTGTACCGTACTGCACGCATGGAGCACGGTGGCGTGGTCTTTGCCGCCCAGTTCCGCCCCGATGGTGCTGAGTGAACAGTTCTGAAGGAGGTTCCTGCACTCGTACATGGCGATTTGCCGGGCCTGGACGATCTGGCGCTTGCGGGTTTTGGACAGCATCATGTCGCGGGTGATGTTGAAATACTCGCACACCGTCTTGGTAATGAGTTCGATGCTGACATCGTTCTCCTGCTCTCCGACGATTTTCCCCGTCACGCTTTGGGCCAGATCCACGTTGATTTCCCTGTGGCCCAGCGTTGCATAGGCTACAAGGGAGGTAAGCGTTCCCTCCAGTTCCCGGAAATTGGTCTTGATGCGCGAGGCCAGGAAGGTGAGGACGTCCTCGGTGAGAGAGACGCCTTCCCGCAGGGCGCGGGAGCGCAGCATTTCCAGCCGCGTCTCATAATCCGGCCGGGTGAGTTCCACGGAAAGCCCCCACTTGAAGCGGGAAAGCAGGCGTTCCTCGAAGTTCTGGAGGTCGGCCGGGGCGCGGTCACTGGTGAAAATGAGTTGCTTGCCGTTCTGGTGCAGGTGGTTGAATACGTTGAAGAACGTGTTCTGGGAGCCCTGCCCCACCAGGTCCTGGATATCGTCCACGATCAGGACGTCGATCCGCTGGTAGAAGGCGATGAAATCCACGATGCGGTTGCCTTTGACGGCATCCATGTACTGGGTCTTGAACTCGTTGCCGCTCACATAGAGCACCTGCAGGTTCTGGAAGCGCTCCTTGATGTCGATGCCGATGGCCTGTGCGATATGGGTTTTTCCCAGGCCGGGGCCGCCGAACAGGAATAGCGGATTGAACGGGGTTTTGCCCGGAGCCTTGGAGATACTTTCCCCGGCGCTGACGCCCAGTTTGTTGCACTCCCCTTCCACCAGGTTGCCAAAACTGTACACGGGGTTCAGCCGGGGGTTGATCCGCAGGCGCTGGGTGCCCGGAAAAACAAACGGGCTGGGCGTTCCGGAAGGCTGATACGTGGGGATGGAAACCGGATTGTTGGTGGGGGTGGCACTCTGGCCGGCAGGAAGCACCATTCCCTCGTGGTTCTGGACCGGGCGCACCAGGTAGAACAAGCGGGCGTCTGCGCCGATGGCACGACGGATGGTGAGACGGATCAAATCCTTATAGGCACCTTCTATATATTCGCGGAAGAAATCGGACGGGACTTCGACGGTGAGTTTGGAACCCTCCAGCGAAACCGGTCGGATGCTCTTGAACCAGGTATTGAACTGTTGCGGATCAATGTTGTTTTCAATGATCTGCAGACAGTTGTTCCATACCGCAATATGTCTTTCCTGGTCTGTCATTCCTGGAATCAAATAAAAAATTAGTGCTATTTGGATTTAAATGCTAATGCAAATTTGGTGGAAATTTTTTTTACAAAAAATGTATTTTGCTCTTGCTTTTTAAATTTTTTATTTCTAAAATAAATACACGAATGTCACAAAATTGCGCATTTATTAAATAATTATAAATCAATGATTTATTTTTGCGAAATCGCATTTTATGCGAGAATAAAATATTATATAGTTTAGATTTATTCTAAATTATAAATATTTGCGTTTTCGCTTTTCCACCAGCCTGAAAGGGCCAAAAATCATCGGACAGGCGTTGTTTTACCCTCTTCGATTTTAACGATAAAATTATCCGGGAATTTATTTTGGATTTTTTTATGGTTCGCTTTCACTTCCTTCAGGGAACGGGAAGGAATGATAACGTATTTGTATATCTTGCCGGTCTGAATCATGACAGGCTTGTATCCGGCGAAGAACGGGTCGTTTTCGGCCATTTTCTTGGTGGTTGCCAGCACTTGGACGCCGTAGAGTATGCCTTCCTCGAGGTTTTCCTCCTGCGGAGCCTCCGCTTTCGGTCCGGCTTCGGCCTGTTTTTCTGCCTTCTCCTCCTGCCTGTCCTCCTTTTCGAGTGCCATGGAATTGTCATAGCGCTCCTTGAAAGTCTTGAAGGCGCTGAAAAGGTTGGCGGCGATTCCGTCACGGCCTTTTTCGCTGCGCATGACGGTCAGGTCGTCCGGATTGGTGATGAATCCCACTTCTACCAGAACGGAAGGCATGGCGGTTCGCCACAGCACCCAGAACGGGTCTTGCGACACACCGCGGCTATTTTTAATAGATGTGGACCCCATGGCATTGGCAACGTCTTCGGCGAAGAGGAGGCTGTTTCCCAGATGGGCATTCTGCATGAGGGAGAAAATGATGGACGACTGGGGGTCGTTGGGGTCGAACCCCTGATAGGTTGTCTCGTAGTTATCTTCCAGCATAATCACGGAGTTCTCCCGCTTGACGAGGTCAAGATTCTTGGAGTACAGGTCATTGCCTTTCCGGCTCGACTGCCCCAGGCAGTGGATGGAATAGCCGTTGGCCGTCGTCCCCTTCTCTACGGAGTTCACGTGAATGGAGATGAACAGGTCGGCCCCGGCCTTGTTGGCGATGACGGCCCGGTTCTCCAGTTCCACAAAGACGTCTTCCGACCGGGTCATCTTCACTTCCACGTCCGGATAGGCGGCCCTGATTTTCTTGGCCAGGCGCTTGCCGATGTCCAGGGTGATGTTTTTCTCGTAGGTTTTTTTGTCCCGGCTGATGCAACCTGCATCCTTGCCGCCGTGTCCCGGGTCGATGACGACCGTCTTCAGGCGCATATCTGCCGTTTTTTTCTGGGCAGGCATAGGGATTGCAAGGAGAAGGACGGCAAAAAGAGCCACGGCATGACTAAAAAACGGCTTCATAGCGATGCGGTTTTGAAAATTGTGGAATAAGTCTTAATTTTGTAACTTATATTTTTGTACAAATTTAGCAAAAATTCGTAAATGACAAGGAAGATTTTGCAATATCTGCTGCTGACGGTGGTACTGCTCACCGCCGGCGGTCTGGATATTTCCGCAAGACGCTTCCGTCAGGTTCCCGACACCCTGCCCGCCTTCCTCACAGACTCCCTGAAGCGCTCCGAGGCCGATTCGCTGAGCCGCGCCGATTCGCTCGGGCGGGCCGATTCCACGGCATTGGCCCGGAAGGACTCGCTGGATCTGCTCAGCAAGAGTTCCCTGGAACGGCCGGCCTTCTCAACCGCCAAGGACTCCATCATCACGGACTTCAGTGATGGCAAGCGCATGATCTATTATTATGGTGGCGCCACCGTGACCTACCAGAACATGCAACTGACGGCCGATTACCTGGAATACAACCTCAAGACCAACACCGTCTATGCCCGCGGGCGCAAGAACCTCACCACCGGAGAGATGGAAGGCCTGCCCGAAATGACCGAAAACGGCCAGTCATACAAGATGGACGAGTTGTTCTATAACTTCGACACCCGGAAAGCCCGGATTACCAATATGGTCACCCGTGAGTCGGAGGGCATCCTGCAGGGCAAGAAAATCAAGATGCTTCCGGACAAGTCCATCAACATGACCGGCGGCGTTTACACGGTCTGCGACCTGGAACATCCGCACTATTATCTGGAACTGAGTATGGCCAAAGTCATTACCCAACCCTCCCAGAAGACGGTTTTCGGCCCGGCGCGTCCCGTTATCGCCGACGTTCCCCTGCCCATCGGCCTTCCCTTCGGCTTCGTGCCCAAGAAGCCTACCCGTGCAACCGGCCTCCTGATGCCCACTTTCGGCGAGGAGCAGGCGCGTGGTTTCTATGCCAGGGACATGGGTATGTACTTTGTTTTCGGCGATTATTTCGACCTCTCCCTCACCGGCAGTTATTATACGCTCGGCTCCTGGTCTGTAGATGTAAACTCACGGTACAAAGTCAATTACAAGTTCAACGGAACCCTGGCGGTCACCTTCTCCAATGACCAGACCGGCGAGAAGGGCAGCACGGATTTCGTCCAGTCGCAGAACTTCGGTTTCCGCTGGTCCCACTCACAGGATTCCAAGGCCCATCCCGGAACCACCTTCAGCGCCTCCGTGAACTTCTCCAGCCCCACCAACAACCGGTACAACGCCCGGTCGGTGACGGACGCCCAGCAAAACCAGATCGGCTCGTCCATCTCGTATTCGCACAACTGGAACGGCAAGTTCAACCTGAGCGTCAACGCGCAGCACAACCAGAACTCCCGTGACTCCAGTTACTCCTTCACCCTGCCCAATATTACTTTCAGCGTCACGCGCTTCTATCCTTTCAAACAGAAGACCCGTGTGGGCAAGGAAAAGTTTTACGAGAAGATTTCCTTCGGCTATTCCACCTCCCTGCAGAACCGCCTTGCTTTCAAGATGCGCGAAATGCAGGACTATGTCATGGATGCCGACGGGAATTTCACGACCAAGACCAACTCCAGCGGGAGCACCTACCGTGTGAAGGAATTCGGAGACTCCCTGGCGGTGAAAGCCCTCGGAAAACTCACCAACGGCATGAGCCACAACTTCCAGATCGGCCTTCCCAACTTCACGCTCCTCAAATACATCAACGTGACGCCCAGTGTGAGTTATGGCATGAACTGGATGTTCAACAAGGGCAGGCAGTATCTGGAAGAAGAAAAAGACGAGGAAGGCAACCCCATCTTCGTTACCGACAATCAGGGCAACCAGGTGATTGCCCAGAAGGTGGTATCAGACCCGGGGCGGGCCTTCAACGGATTCGGCGCCACGCACACCTATTCCGGCAGCATGTCCATGAGCACCCGCATCTACGGGATGTTCAACTTCGGCAAACACCGGAAAATCCAGGCCATCCGCCATGTGATTACCCCTTCCGTCTCCCTGAGTTACAGCCCGGAAAAAGGCACGTCTTTCAATGGCTGGCGCACCCTGGATGCGTATTATGACAAGCGGGGCAATTTCCATGACGAGACCATGTATAATATATACAGCATTACGGGACACCACAATTCCGTTACGCCTCCCGGACGCGGAAAGAGCGGTACCGTGTCCCTGTCGCTGGGCAACAACCTGGAGGCCAAGGTGCGCGATACGCGGGACACCACCGGAACCGGCTCCAAGAAAGTGAAACTGCTGGACCAACTCAACATCAATACCAGTTACAATTTCCTGGCCGACTCCCTGCGGATGCAGAATGTGGGCGTATCGGCCTCCACCAATCTGTTCGAAAAGGTGAACATCAGCGGCAACCTCAATTTCGACCCGTATGCGGTGGACGGAAAGGGACAGCGGATCAACAAGTTCAACATTGCCGCCACCGGCGTGCCCCTGCGCCTGACCAATGCCTCCCTTTCGATGTCTTACAGCATCAGCGGGAAAGGCGCCATCAATGGAAATGACGGATCCAAGGGCGGGAATGGCGGTGGCGGCGGCTCGTCGGATGCCAATTCCTATCAGCGCATCTATTACCATCCCGTTACAGGAGAATACATTCCGGGCGGCTATGTGTATTACATGAATCCGAACGCCCCCTGGTCCATCAACTTGAGTTACTCGTTCAACTATGCCAAGTCGTACTCGTATCAGGCTACGACCCAGGAACTCATTGTCAATAACAAGTTCACCCAGACCATCAACCTGAGCGGCAATATCAAAATCACTCCGCGCATGAGCATCCAGGCCACCTCCGGCTTCGACATCATGGCCATGCGTTTCACCACGACGCAGTTCAGCGCCACCTATGACCTCCACTGCTTCAACATCGCCGTCTCCTGGGTGCCGATGGGCACTTATAAATCGTACAGTTTCCGCATTGCCGCCAACGCATCGGCCCTGGCCGATCTGCTGCGCTTCAAGAAGAGCGACAGTTATATGGACAATCTGCTGAAGTAAGTCCGTTTCAGGTATTTGCAATCTCGATTTATTTGCTTATCTTTGCATCGGCAAACCAATCGGTGTGCCTTCTATTTACAGAAAACATATTCTTATTTTTTATGCCCTATAAATTAGCAGAGCTCAATGCGATGAGCGAGGAGCAGTTGAGAGCCCTTGGAGAGTCGCTGAACATCAAAGGAGCCAAGAAAATGGACCTGCCGACGCTTGGATTCGCCATTCTGGATACGCAGGCTGTCAATGAATCCAAGAATCCCACACCCAAGGCCGCAGAGCCCAAACAGCCCAAAAAACGCGGTCGGCCCCGCAAGGACGCCACTGCTGCCCCCGCAGCCCCGGCTCCCGCACCTGCCGCGGAGGAAGTCAAGGAACCCAAAACTGCCGAAGCGGAGGAGAAGCCCCAGCCCAAGAAGAGAGGCCGCAAGCCCAAGAAAGAGACCGAGGTCCAGCCGGCCGCCCCTGTGGCCGATCCGGCTCCCGCAGAGAACGTGGACGGAAAGCAGTTCATCCACGACCTGTTCACCGATCTGAAGGATGACGAGGCCCAGAAAGAAGAGCCGCAAGACCAGCCCAAGCAGCCCAAATCTCCCAGGAATAAGAAGAAGCAGTCGGCCGCCCAGCAGCAGCCGGCTCAGCCTGCACAGGCTTCGGCCCAAGCCCAGCCTCAGCAGCCGCAACAGCAGCCCTCCAAGCCCCAGCGGCCGCCCAGAATTGAATTCGAGGGCTCCGTCGAGGCTACCGGCGTGCTGGAGATTATGCCGGACGGTTATGGCTTCCTTCGCTCCTCGGACTATAATTATCTGAATTCCCCGGACGACATTTACGTCTCCCAGCAGCAGATCAAGCAGAATGCGCTTAAAAACGGAGACACCGTAACCGGTGAAATCCGTCCTCCGCGCGAAGGAGACAAGTATTTCCCGCTGGTCAAGATCAAGTTCATCAACGGCCGCACGCCGGATTTCGTCCGGGACCGTGTTCCGTTCGATTTCCTCACTCCCCTGTTCCCCACCGAGAAATTCAATCTGCTCGGCCATGGTCATGAGAAGGATCAGAGCATCCGCGTGGTGGATATGTTCACCCCCATCGGCAAGGGACAGCGCGGTCTCATCGTGGCACAGCCCAAAACGGGTAAAACCATGCTCCTGAAGGCCATTGCCAACGCCATTGCCGACAATCATCCGGAAGTATATGAAATCGTTCTTCTGATCGACGAGCGCCCGGAAGAAGTGACGGACATGCAGCGCAGCGTCAAGGCGGAGGTGGTCGCTTCCACCTTCGACGAGCCGGCCGAGCGCCACGTCAAAGTGGCCAATATGGTGCTGGACAAAGCCCGCCGCATGGTCGAATGCGGTCACGATGTGGTGATCCTCCTGGATTCCATCACGCGTCTGGCCCGTGCCTATAATACGGTGCAGCCCGCGTCCGGTAAGGTCCTGACCGGTGGTGTGGACGCCAACGCCCTTCAGAAACCCAAGCGTTTCTTCGGCGCAGCCCGTAATATCGAAGGCGGCGGCTCGCTCACCATCCTGGCTACGGCCCTTACAGAAACCGGCTCCAAGATGGACGATGTCATCTTCGAGGAATTCAAAGGAACCGGCAACATGGAACTCCAGTTGGACCGCAACCTCTCCAACAAGCGAATCTTCCCGGCTGTGAACCTGGTGCTTTCCTCTACCCGTCGCGACGACCTCCTCTACGAGCCGTATGTCAATAACCGAATCTGGATCCTGCGCAAACTCCTGGCCGATATGAATCCTGTCGAGGCCATGACCTGGATGCTGCAGCACATGGATGAGTTCAAGACCAACAAAGACCTCATCGACAACATGTCCAAGTTCGGCAGATACGATTAGTGTCATTCTGAACGATACGATTATTGTCATTCTGAACGAAGTGAAGAATCTCTACACAGACACCATCGTTGCTCCGGCCACCATCCCTGGGACCGGAGCAATTTCCATCGTGCGCATTAGCGGTCCGGAGTGTTTCCGGATAGTTGATGCTGTGGTTCAATTGAAATCCGGAACCGTTTCCGATGCTGCTGCTTATACCATTCACTACGGTACCGTCTGGGCCGGAAAGTCCGTTCTGGACGACGTGCTGGTTTCCGTGTTCAGGGCTCCACACAGTTATACCGGAGAAGATGCCGCAGAGATTTCTACACACGCCTCTTCTTATATTGTTTCCGAACTGGTTCGTATGTTGCTGGAAGCAGGAGCACGCTTTGCCGAACCGGGGGAATTCACCCGCCGAGCTTTTCTGAATGGAAAGATGGATTTAGCGCAATCAGAGGCTGTTGCAGATGTTATTTCATCCACTACTTCCGCTTCTCACAGGGTTGCGATGAACCAGTTGAAGGGAGGTTTCTCCGTTCAACTGGGCGCCCTTCGCGGCGAACTGCTGGAGATGGCTTCCCTGCTGGAATTGGAATTGGATTTCAGTGAGGAAGACGTGGAATTTGCCGACCGGAGCAAACTGACCGCTTTGCTCGATGCGACCATCGCTCATGTAGATACGCTGGCAGCTTCCTTCCGGCAGGGAAATATGATTAAGAACGGTATTCCCGTTACCATTGTGGGGGCTGCCAATGCCGGCAAGAGTACCCTCCTGAATGCCCTCACCGGAGAGGAAAGGGCCATTGTGACCGATATTCCCGGAACGACGAGGGACACCATCGAGGAAGTGATCAATCTGGACGGGATCCTTTTCCGCTTCATTGACACGGCTGGTCTTCGGGAGTCTTCCGATACGGTGGAAAAGATGGGTATCGAGCGGACTTTCCTTAAACTTTCCCAGGCCGAAATTGTACTGGCCCTGTTGGATGCTTCTCTTCCGGAAATCGACCTTTTGAATAATCTTGATCTTGTACTGCATCATGTCGATTTTGCATCGCAGAAGTTGGTAATTGTTCTGAATAAGGTCGATTTACTGGGCGATGCTGGGCGTAACAAAATTGTTAGCACATTTAACAATATTGTTTTGTTGGTTGATAATAAAGTAGATGTTGTGCTGATTTCGGCAAAACAGGAAAAAGGCTTGGCCGAGTTGAAGAAACTCCTTGTTCGCAGTGAAAAGGACTTGATTCCTGATGAAGATTCGACCTTTGTAACAAATATCCGTCACTTCGAAGCACTCAAGGATGCATCGGCCGCGCTTCGGAATTGCCGCACTTCCCTCTCCCGCAACATCCCCTCCGATCTCGTAGCCGAAGACCTCCGCCGCGCCCTCTCCAGCATCAACGCCATCCTCGGCACCGACCTCCTCGACCCCGAAGAAATCCTTCACACCATCTTCCGGAACCATTGCATCGGGAAATAAGAAACGAAAAGAAATGCGAAGCGGCGCAAAGAAATGAAAAACAAAAATCTTTGTAACTATTTATAACCGCCGCGAGAGCCGTCAATACGCCCGAGAACAGGCCAGAAAGCATCGTGAAATCCTCGCCCAGGTCGAAGCTGAACTGAACCTGCCCAAATCCCTCCGCAGCTACGCGAAGAAGGCCCAGGAAGAAGAATAAGAACTTATCGCTTAAGGGACTCTATAAGATCATCCAAGCTGCCGACCACCTTGTCAAACAACTTGTACATCAGCTCCGGCTCCTCCATCTTCGGAATATAGACCACGACCTTCTTGCCGCGTCCTGCCATCCATCCTGCTTCCGTATGGGCGCTGCGGCCGCAAGGAAGAACAAGCACGCAGGCGTCTGCCCACTCCAGAGCGTCCAGATCGGCCTTGAACTGACGCTCGGCAAGCGGATGGCTCAACCCTTCGGCATACTGCTCAAACGTCCAATTCGGGGCGTTTTCGTCGATGTCGGTCCAACGGAACCCGTTCCCGCCGTGCGGCGGATTCCGGAAGTCATACACCTCATACCCCTGCTCGCGCAGACGCTTCACCACCTGCTCATAGTAAGGATTCCTCCTGCTGGATGCAACGTAGATCTTGGGCATAGTTTGATTCAGACAGATGCAATGATGAATTTGACGGCCATATAAAGGAAGAAAGCACCGGCACCGATGACCAGGCCGCCCTTGCCCAACTTCCCGGGGTGCTTTTCATCGCCGCCGAAGATTGTCAGCACGAGAGCCAGTGCAGCGCATCCGCCAAATGCCCACCAATCGCTATCCCGAAGGATGGCCAGCACGAAACCGCCGGCAACCAGTAGCAGGGCGATGAGAATTGCCCATCGATTGAAGCGGATCTGCTTCTTATTGCGTTCTTCCTCTGTCATAATGCAAATATACGACATTTATGCCGATATGGGGAGAACCGGGTCGATGTGGGACAAAGAGGGTGGTCGCCGTGAGTGTTGTTTTCTATCGTTATTGTCTCCTAAATTGTGGTTTCCGGGGCGAAAATCACCCAAAAAACCGACAAAACCCCCATATTTATGGGGTTGATTTGTGTTTCTAAAAGGCCGAACTTTGTATTTGTAAAATGATGCAGGCAAATGGCAGACGAAATCACACCCGAAAAAGTGTCCCTTACCAGGAGGGAACTGGATGTCCTGCGGCTGCTGGCCAAAGGGTACACATCGACCAAGATTGCCGAGGAACTGGGCGTCGGCCAGAGCACGGTAATGGACTTCCGGAGGAAGCTTCACAAGAAGATGAAGGTGAACCGGGTCGGCGAGTTGGTTTTCAAGGCCACGGAGCTGCATTTAATCTGATGACACTTATCAAACCATATCAACAATGAAAAAAGTATTGACTTTGTTGGCACTCCTGCTTTGTGCAGTCGGGTTCGCCCAGAATTACAAGGAAATCAAGGAGCCGGATCTGACCATCGGCCTGGGTGAAAGTTACACCTGGATCACCAAGTTTGCCGCTGGGGCGGAAGTCACTTTCGACACTCTGGATGACAATGACGATGATGTCCTGGAACTCAATGAGAATGGAAACAAGTGTGTCCTGAAGGGCGTTCATCTTGGGACTACCACAGCGGTGGCCATGTCCGGGAACACGCTGTATCACATGAAAGTGACCGTCGTTGCAAAGAGTTCCGTCAAGCCTGGTAGTGGAGAAGAGGAAGTCGGCGTGCCCTTCACCGGCAAGTATGAATACAATCCGCCCAAGGACCATTACTACATCCACACTGGCTCGATTATCTATGCTAAGATTGGCTCCGAACAGATAGAGAAGTGCTTGGACAAAAAAGGCGACATTGAATACTGGATGTATTACAATCTGGCCTCCCGCGAGTGCAAGCAGTATCTGGAAAAAGATGGATTCGACCACGAGAAGGTGGACAATGAGCAGCTGGAGCCGGATGAATGGAAAGCGAGGGAGAATCTTGCGCTGCTGGACACCTTTGCCGACAGCGAGTTCTGGAACAGCCTCAAGACCGACCCGGCAAGCAGCCTGAGCGAGTTCTATGTGGGCAATGAGACCGTGTGCGGCGTGAAATGTTGGGTCTTCGACACCGACGGGTACGGCGGCATCACCATGAAGTACTGGGTTGACCCGTCCAACGGCTGCTGCCTCAAGTATGAGGGCCGCGGCAACGGCGGCGCCGTGAAGAGCACCATGCAGGTCAAGACATACAATCTGAACTACCACGTCTGGACCTTCGATGTCTATGATTCTACCATTAAAAGATAATTCAAAACAGTTATAGCAATGAAAAAGACTACCTTAATCCTGTTGAGTGTCGCCACCATCCTGGCGATGACTGCCTGCGGCAGCAGAAAATCGAACAAAAATGCCAAGTCCGGGGACCAGTCCGAGCAGGCTACAGAAATGACCACCAAGGCCCAGGAGCCGGAAGACAAGTCGCTGGAGGGAACTAAGTGGAGATTCAACGACTCCTTTGATGACCTAACCAGTGTGGAATACCTGATGGAATTCAGCAAGGGTGGACAATGCGAATACACCATCCAGTATTTCAACCGCGCCGGAGGAAAGGAGAAAGCTGGCTCTGGCCATTATGTAGGGACCTACACATTTGACGGCAGAAACGGTGAGCTCGATCTTAAATGCACGGACAGCGGTGATTCGTTTGAAGACGGCCATATCCGCCTGCAGGACGAAAAGCACCTCCTCGTCAAATACGGCTCCTCAAAGACCCTCATCAAACAGTAATAAAACAGTTGCGATATGAAACGTATGATTCTCGGCATTCTTGCCATTTTCGCTTCGCTGAGTGCCAGCGCACAGGAGCCTTGGTACGCGAAGGATTTCTCCGTGTCTTATGTGAAATATGCCTACAGCGGCAACAATGCCCGCAATGAGAGCCTGGACAAGACCATCACCGTGTCCCGCAAGGGCAACGAACTCTATATCCACATGGAGTCCTTGATGGGGCCTACCGACGCCACCTATATCTTTGAGAACGGCCAGGTGTTCTACTACAAAGTGAACGCCCGCAAGAAGGAGGCCTCCAAGTCCGTCAAGGGCGGCACATATGCCGATGCCACCAGCGCCCTAAAGGCACAAATGAAAAGGGATGAAGTGCTGGGTTCCCTGTTTCAGGAGTATCCCAAGCCCGACCCGAAGCAGGCCACAGTCAAGTTCCTTGGCCGTGACGCCTACGAGGTGACCCGCTCCAAGACGATTTCGGCCGGCAACGTCACCAGCACCAGTTCCAGTCATTTCGTGGTGGACAAGGAGACGGGCGCGGTCCTGAAATCCCGTACCGCCATGTCGGGCAGCTCCAGCAACTTCGACAAGGTGATGTTTGAGTGCCAGACATTCAACCCCACGACCCCTGATTATTCCAAGAATATGACCTCGCTGGCGGGATATACCATCAAATAATCGTATCTTTGCATTGATGCGAAAGATAATCATTATATTGTGCCTCCTGCTTCCCGTTGCGGCCTTCGGCTACACGGACCACAGGGGGCGCAATTTGGATTCGCTGGAGCGGGTGGCAGCCAGATACACGCCGGACAAACTGGCCTCGGCATCCAAGGAAGAATTGGTCGATTATGCGATGCTGTGCCGTGAGTTGACCTGGGGGTATCTCCAAATTGATGCGACAAAGTGTGTCTATTACGGCAGGCAGGCTATCCGACTTGGTGAGCAATTGGGTGGAGACATGACGGTCTTCGATGCCTCCATCCTGGTTGGCCAGACGTTCTGGGCAAGGGAACAGTACGACAGCGCCAGGGTCTATTACAACAAAGCCGCTGCTGCCCTGGCCAGTATGGAATCGGATAATCCGCCACGCAAGGAGAATGATTTGGATGCCAATCGTTCCCGGCTCTGGGGCACGATGGGCAACTTCTATGCGGTGCAGGATTCCATCGAGCTGGCTTCTTTCTACTACAACAAGGCAGCGGAAATCTTTGACAAATACGGAGATTACCAGCAGAACGCCATCCTGTACTACAACCTGGGAGAGATTCGGATGGATGCCGGTGACAAAAAGCAGGCGAAAGCCGACTACGACCGCTCCCTAACCGCAGCAAGACAGTCCGGGGATTCCCTGATGGTGGCAATAGCCATGAAGGGCCAGGGACGCTGGTACAAAGAGAACGGCCAGATGCGGAAAGCCCTGCAGTGCCTCAAAGAAGCCGAAGCCTATTACGCCAATCACCCTCAAGAAGAGGCTCAGAGTCGTTCCGAGACCTTGGACTATATGACTGCAAGTTATGATGCCCTAAACCGGAATATACGAAGTATTGCCATTTCGCTGGCACTCCTGCTGGCAGCTGCTATCATGGCTCTCTTGATAGCCATCCGCCTGAAAAAGACCAAGAAGGAACTCACAGCCACGGCAGAAGTGTTGGATGAGACTATCGAAGAGTTGAGGCCGGAAGAGGGCGCAGCATCCTCTCATAATATCCACCTGGCCAAGCGCGAGAAGGAAGTGGCCCGGCTCATTATGGACGGCAAGACCACCAAGGAAATCGCCTCCGAGATGGGCGTCAACGAACAGACGGTATTCTGGTACAGAAAACGTCTCTACGCCAAACTGAACGTCCATTCCGCCGTCCAGCTCGCCTCTGAGATGCAGAAGTTGGGGCTGGATCAATAGAACGACCCAAATCAAGATACCGTCGTCTTCTCATTGAGAGGGCGATGGTTTTCGTTACGAAGGGAAGAGAATGTCGATATAGGTCGATGTCAATGTCCTGGCCGATGGATACGTCTGCTTTGCAGCCGTTATAGGAGAAAGCGGTCAAGAGACTGTGACCGGACAAGCCGGCCACAGACTCTTGCTGGTTTATCCCCCACCGCCCCCAGGGGCCATAATCGCCCGGGAGCCGTAGTGCCATCACAAGCGTCGGTGCCCCAAATCCGCGAATATTAATATTATCCCGACGGGATGTCATAGTTCTCAAGATTGTCCAGTACTCTCATTCGGTGGGTGGGTTTATGGTTTCAGGACGACCCATTCTCCTCCCTTCTTCGGACCTTTGTGGGTGATTTCTCCTTCTTCGGTCAGTTTGTTGACGGCTTTTTCAATTGCACGTGTAGATATACCGATTGCTTCAGCGATTTCACGGAGCGATACTTTTGGATTGGACTGCATCATCTCCTTAATCTTTACCGAACTTTCTACCGAACTTTTTCCCGAACCGTGGTCAGATTGTTCGGTAGAAGAAGCCTTCTTTTTCCTAAGAATGGTGGTGAAAAAGCCTTCGGTCTTGTATTCGGCCGGCGGGAATCCATCATCCGATAGGATACGGGCGATACGTGGGATGCCGGTGCCGACACTCTCGACAAGGTGCAGCCGGGTAAACATCCGGAAGATAAGCGGGTTCCTGGAGCGGCTGCGGTGACCGAAGTCGGCTGCTACATAGGGCAGCAGGCCGCCGGGGTTTGAGATTTCCAGGCGGTCGTCGTAGAGTTGTACCATGATCTTGGCTCCGGAATCGAAGTAGTCGCGGTGGCAGAGGGCGTTGGTCAGGGCTTCTTTGATGGCATCAAGGGGCAGTTCCCAGATTTCCTGGCGCGGGTCGAAGCCGTGCATGACGTATTCGACAGCCAGGTATTGTTTGATCCAGGCGGTAGCGTTGTTGTACTGCGAGAGGAGCGGGCCTTCGAATGTTTTGGAGTCAATGATGTGGACGTTCTCGGTGCCTTTGAAGCGGACGCAATGGATGATTGCGTTGATGAATCGCTTGCCGCAGGCGTCGGAAAAGAGCATTGGAACGGCGTTGGTTATTTCACCTTTGTCCGTGAGAAGGCCGAGGTTGGTAATGAGTTCCTGGCTAGGTGCGTCGGATCTGATGCCGGCCTGGAATTTGAAGTCGCGGACGGCTTCTTCGGATACGTCTTCCCATTTGAACCAGGGGCAGACGCCCATATCGAAGTTGAGCTTTCCTGCATCATCGAATATCTTGCGGACATCGGCCGGTTTACGAAGCTTCTGGGAGTTGGCTCCGCGGCGGATGTGGACGGCTCCGGAACAGAAATAAGGTTTGTCTTCCCCTTCTTTTACTTCCATTACCCATATTTCATGTCCATTGACAGTTAACGAGTAAATATCGCAATCGACTTGGGGTTCGATTTAGTCCACGGAATCCCGCAGAGCGGAGCGCTTGCTATTGTTGATGGTGAAGCCTTCGGTGAACTTACCGTCGTTGTCAACACCAAGGAGGATGTACCCACCGGTCGCATTGGCAAGGGCGCAGACTTCCTCGCTGAGCTCCCTTACTTTCGAGGGGACCTCGCGCTTGAGTTCTACGTGCTGGCCTTCTCCTTGGGCAATCAGTTCTTGTGCTTTTATCTCGTCAATCATGTGATTGCAGTTGTAACTCACAAATATACGGTTTTCGTACGACACTCACGCTATCAAACATCTTCAAATGTTTAAATATTTGCCGACCTTCTCAAACCTGAATTCATCAAGGCTCCCTGGATTACACGGATTATCTTCCGATTCAAAACCCCGCTCACACCATATTTGAGTGGTAATCCATCAAATATCCCATCAATTGAGGGATTAAATGAGGGGATAAATGAGGGATTAAATGGACTGAATGAGGGAATAAAAGAGACCTACCGCATCGTTCGTTCTCATCCTGGAATCAACGCCCCGCAGATTGCAGTTCTCACAGGAAAAAGTTTGGCTACAATCGAAAGGCATCTCTCCGCGCTAAGAAAAAAAGGACTTATCGGCCAGCAAGATTCAAAGAAAACCGGAGGCTACTACGTCAAGTAGTAGGCCTTATGCTTTGTTCGGCTTGTTTTGTTGTTTTCTGTACCGCATTTGTACCACGAATCGCGTAACTGATTGACCTTAAATACAGTCTATCTTCTGCATCGGGAAATGAATAGCCCCGCCCTATCGTAATCATACAAAACCGCCGCCCTCCCATTGGAAAGCGGCGGTCATATTGCTTCAAGTTGCTTCTTGCCTAGCTTCTATCGGCCGAAGCGAACCTCGAAAGTGTCGAGACTCTTCATGCCGCCATACTTGGATACAGCGCAATTGACAGTCTCTCCCTTGTATTCGTACACCCACTGGAACCCGGTGAACTCGTCGAAATTCTTGATTGGTTCACCTTTGTGGATGCCTTGCTCTGCATTGGACTCCAACTTGTAAATGACGCCACCGTCAGCCACCGCCTTGCAGCGTTCAAAGTACAACTTCTGCAGGTCCTTCTCCTCGATGCCCTTGGCACCCTTGAACTTCAGATTGGCATTTCCGGGGCTTGCGGACGCT
>Ga0247608_10002664_pt1 | contig 21785 bp, 15 predicted proteins | sample 176DNAGHGlowgp2_FD_193490 | JGI IMG/M metagenome (GOLD analysis project Ga0247608, IMG submission 193490) | Sheep rumen microbial communities from Palmerston North, Manawatu-Wanganui, New Zealand - 1766 DNA GHGlow gp2 | ecosystem: Host-associated > Mammals > Digestive system > Stomach > Rumen ...
CACGATTATGCAGACGGCTGCTTACCCGCTGAAAACCGGCAAGGTGACCATCCCGAAACTCGACCTCATCGTGCGTGTCGGCGTGCCCGCCACCGTCCACAATCCCTTCTGGGGTGACATGACGACCACCCGCGCCAAAGACTTCCGTCTGACCGCCAACGAACTGACCCTCAAGGTGAAGCCACTCCCCAATGCCGATAACAATGGCAAAACGGAAATCGTCGGTCACTTCGATATCACCGCTTCCATCAACAAGACCGAAGTCGCCGTCAACCAGCCGGTTACGCTTACGGTGACCATCTCTGGAAACGGCAATCTCCATCACATCACGGCTGACAATCTGGACATCGACTTCCCGTCCGACTGCGATGTCACCTATCCGCGTGTCAGCCAGCGTATCAGTGCCAAAGGCAACTTGGTAACGGGAACCAAGACGTTCCAGTTCACGCTTATCCCGCGCTCCGAGGGTGAGTATTACATCCCGAATGCTATGTTCATGTACTATGATGATGAGAGACAGGGCATTATGGCTATCACCTCGAAGGATTTCCACTTCGATGTGAAGCCCGGGAATACCCCGATACACAAGGACGAAGGGGAAGATTCCCCGACGAAGCCGAAAGGGAAAGTGTATAAGATTTGATTGTAGGGCTTGGCAAGCAGCATTGGATGCCTGCGTCGTTGCAGAAGTCGCTTAACTCAGCTCCAGCATCCTCTGAATCGGCACCAACGCCTTCTGCCGCAGCTCTTCGTCCATGATGAGCTCGGGTTGTTCTTCGAGCAGGGCGGCGTAGATGTTCAGGAGGTTGTTCTTCTTCATGTTCACGCAGTCGTGCTTGACGGCTCCGTTGTAGAGCGTGTAGAGCTTCTTGTCGGGATTGCGCTTCTGCATCTCGTAGATGATACCGCTCTCGGTGACGACGATGAACTCCTTGGCCTCGCTCTCGCCGATGAAGTTGAGCATGGCGGCGGTGGAACCGATGAAATCGACCTTCTCCAGCAGCTCGCGTCGGCACTCGGGGTGCGCCACCACAATGGCGTCGGGATGCTCGGCTTTGGCCTTCTCCAAGTCCTCCACCTCGTAGTGGTCGTGCACGCAGCAGGCACCGTCCCACAGAAGCATCTCGCGGCCCGTCATCCGGTTGATGTAGTCGCCGAGGTTGCCGTCGGGCACAAAGATAATCTTCTCGTCTTTAGGTAGTTGGTTAACGAGCTTTAAAGCATTGCCTGAAGTGACAATCAGGTCGCATTGGGCCTTCACTGCGGCCGTGCAGTTAACGTACGCCAGCACCTTGTGGTCGGGATGTTTCGCCTTGAATTCGGCGAGTTTCTCGGCCCGGCAGCTGTTGGCCAGGGAACAGCCCGCGCTCATGTCAGGTACGAGCACCTTGCGTGTGGGGTTGAGGATCTTGGCCGTTTCCGCCATGAAGTGCACGCCGGCGAAGAGGATGATGTCGGCTTGGGTTTCGGCGGCTTTGCGGGCCAGTCCGAGGCTGTCGCCCACGAAGTCGGCTACCTCCTGCACTTCCGGCAGGGTGTAGTAATGCGCCAGGATGATGGCGTTCTTCTGCTGTTTCAGCTTTGCGATTTCGGTTTTGAGTTCGGTGTTGTTCATTGGGTTTTCGATTATCGGTTTGTTGAAGTTTGCAGCCAGGGTAGGGCTGCCGTGTCTCAAGCGGTGTGTCGCGTCTCTACAAAAGGGATATATCCCCTTTCCCCTCACGAATCACCTCGATCCCGCCGCTGGTGCAATCGACGACAGTGGAGGGGGTGTTGTCGCCGTAGCCGCCGTCGATGACGATGTCAACCAGGTCGCCGTAGCGCTCGTAGATGAGCTCGGGGTCGGTGGTGTATTCGATGACCTCGTCGTCGTCCTTGACGGAGGTGGAGAGGATGGGATGGCCGAGTTGGCGCACGATCTCGCGGATGATGTTGTTGTCGGGAATGCGGATGCCGATGGTCTTCTTGTTGCTCTGCAGCAATTTCGGGACACTGTTGTTGGCCTCCAGAATGAAGGTGTACGGGCCGGGGAGCACTCTCTTCATTGTCTTGAACACGCTGTTGTCCAACGGTTTGGTGTAGTCCGAGAGGTTGCTCAGGTCGTGGCAGATGAACGACATCGCGCTCTTTTTCTTCTTTTCCCCGAGGATGTCGGTGATCCGCTCGATGCTCTTCTGCTTGAAGATGTCGCAGCCGATGCCGTAGATCGTGTCGGTCGGATAGATGACAATGCCGCCATCATTCAGACATTCCACCACGGTGTGCACCGCCTTCGGGTTAGGGTTCTCCGGATATATTTTCAACAACATCGTTTACGGTTTACGGTTTACAGTCACAAATCACAAATCACAAAAAAAGAAGGGTAAGCTACTCATATCGCATCGCTACAACCTTAATGCCCTTGCTACATTCCTGTCCTGGGGGAGTTATAAGGGAGCAGATCGTATAAGACTTACCCGCTGCAAAAATACACTTTTTTCGTATCAGTCGGTCAGTAGCCCAAAATTTTAAGCATCGACTTGTAACTCTGCTCTTTAGCGAACAGTTTGGTGCAGAGTTCGCCCTCCTCGTCGCGGTAGATGATGATGTGTTTTGGCGCAGGAGTCATGCAATGCTGTATTCCGCCGTAGCCGCCGAGAGCGTCCTGGTAAGCGCCCGTGTTGAATAGACCTATATATTGTATGTCCTCCGGACTGTCGCCTTCGGGGTAGTTCTTGGAGTCGATTTGCGGGAGGAAGACGGCGTTCAGGTGCGAGTCGGAGTTGTAGTAGTCGTGGCTGTCGCAGGTGAGGCCGCCGAGGAAGACGCGCTCGTAGGCCTTGTCCCAGTTGTTGATGGCCAGGATGATGAACTGCTGGTTGATGGCCCAGGTGTCGGGCAGGGTGGTCATGAACGAGCTGTCGATCATATTCCACAACTCTCTGTCGTTCTGCCGTTTCTGCTGCAACACGGAGAAGAGTGCCGCACTGGCCTCGCCCACGGTGAACGAGCCGAACTCAGTGAAGATGTCGGGCTCCTTCACCCCCTCGCGGTCGCAGATGATCTTGATCTGCGCCACGATCTCCTCGGCCATATACTCGTAGTCGTAGTCGAAGGAGAGCGAGTTCTTGATGGGGAAACCGCCGCCGATGTTCAGGGAGTCGAGCTCGGGGCAGATTTTCTTGAGGTCGCAGTAGAGGTTCACGCACTTGGTGAGCTCGTTCCAGTAGTAGGCCGTGTCCTGGATGCCCGTGTTGATGAAGAAATGGAGCATCTTGAGCTCGTAGTTGGGGTTGTTCTTGATCTTTTCATTGTAGAAAGGAATCACATCGTTGTAGCGGATGCCGAGACGCGAGGTGTAGAACTCGAACCGCGGCTCCTCCTCGGAGGCGATGCGGATGCCGACCTTGCATTTCGTGTTGATCTTCTGCTGGGCAATCAAGTCGAACTCCTTCTTGCTGTCGAAGACGGGAATGGTGTTGATGAATCCCTGGTTCAGCAGCTCCACGATGTTGTCGATGTAAATCTGACGCTTGAATCCGTTGCAGATGATGTAGTTCTCCTTGTCGAAAAGCCCCTGCTCGTGCAGCGTCTGGATCAGATTGATGTCGAATGCGGAGGAAGTCTCGATGTGCACGTCGTTCTTCAACACCTCCGACATCACAAACTCGAAATGGTTGCTCTTGGTGCAGTAACAATAGTGGTAACTTCCTTTGTAATCGGACTTTGCGATGGCCACGTTGAACCATCTCTTCGCCTTCTGGATGTTGGCGGAGATTTTCGGCAGATAGGTGATTTTCAGTGGCGTGCCATACTGTTTGATGATGTCCATCAACGGCACTTCGTTGAATATCAGGTTGTTGTCTTCCACGCTGAACTCTTCCTGCGGGAAATCATACGTCTGCGAAATCAGGTCGATGTACTTGGTCTTCATCCTTCTGAATTTTTTGAAATTAAAACGCGGCAAAAGTATATAAAAAAACAATACGGATTCAGTATAAAAACCGAATCCGTATGATTTACTTCAGAAATTTTTTTTCAATGTAAGAGAGTCGGATTGACGGGGAACCCCGAATCCGTCTCCGTCGGATTGTCGCGGGTCTTACAGCAGTTCGTAGCTTCGCTTCACGAACTCGCTCAGCTTCTCGCCGGTGAGGATGTTCTGCGAGAGCATGGCCAAATCGACCATCTGTTGGACCAGCTTCGTGCGCTTGTCGTCGTCCTTTTCGTCGAGGATGCGGGTGGCGAGCGGGTGGTTGCCGTTGATCACCAGGTTGTAGTGGTCGAAGCCGCCGTAGAAGCCCTGCTGGCCGGAGACCTTCTCCATATCCTTGAAACGGCGCATGAACTCGTTCTGGGTGACCATCACGGGCAGGTCGGTCTCGCTCAACGAATCGACCTCCGGGGTGAACAGCTTGGCATCGACCTGCTTCTCGAAGTACTCCTTCAGCTGCTTCTGCTGGTCTTCGGAGAGTTTCGAGACGTGCGCATCGTCTTCTTTCTCGATGAGTTTGTCGATGACGTTGGCGTCCACGCGGGTGAAGCGCACCTTCTCGAGCTTCTGCTCCAACATGTTGATGAAGTGCGTGTCGAGGAAGCCGGTCATCAGCAAAACGTCGTAGCCTTTCTCCTTGGCATTGGCGATATAGACGTGCTGGTCGTCGGCGTTGGCAGCGTACAGCATGACAATATTTCCGTTTTTGTCAGTCTGCAGCGCGCTCACCATATTGCGGTATTCTTCGATGGTGAAGTATTTGCCCTCGGTGTTTGTCAGCAGGTAGAAGTCCTTGATTTTGTCGTAGAACTTCTCGTCGGTCAGCGAGCCGTATTCGAGGAAGATGCTCAGGTCGTCCCATTTCTTCTCGAACTCCTCGCGGTTCTCCTTGAACATTTGCTCCAGCTTCTCGGCCACCTTCTTGCTGATGTAGGTGGAGATTTTCTTGACGTTGTTGTCGCTTTGGAGGTAGGAGCGGGAGACGTTCAGCGGGATGTCGGGCGAGTCGATGACGCCGTGCAGCAGGTTCATGAAGTCGGGCACGATGCCTTCCAGCTCGTCGGTGATAAAGACCTGGTTGCAATAGAGTTGCACGCGGTTCTTCTTGAGGTCGAGCTGGTTCTTGATTTTCGGGAAGTAGAGCACGCCGGTGAGGTTGAAGGGGTAATCGACGTTCAGGTGGATGTGGAACATCGGCTCCTCGAACGACATCGGGTAGAGTTCGTGGTAGAACTTGTTATAGTCCTCGTCGGATAGGGTGGAGGGTTGTTTCTGCCAGATGGGGTCGGTGTCGTTGATGATGCGCGGCACCTGCACGGCCTCCTCCTTCGGTTCTTCCTTCTTCTCGTCTTTGTTCTCAGCGTCTTCGGGTTTCGGTTCGGGTTTTCGCCACTCGGTCTTCATGCCGCATTGGATGGGCACGGGCAGGAAGCGGCAGTACTTGTTGAGCAGTGCCACCAGCTTGTCCTCGTTGACGAATTCCTGCAGGTCGTTGTCTTCCACGTGCAGCACGATTTCGGTGCCGCGGTCGGCTTTGTCGATCTCCTCGAGGGTGAAGTCGGGCGAGCCGTCGCAGCTCCATTTCACCGCCTGGGCGTCCTTCTGGTAGGATTTGGTGAGGATGTCCACGCGGTCGGCGACCATGAAGGAGGAGTAGAATCCGAGTCCAAAGTGGCCGATGATGCTGGTGGCGTCGTTGCCCTTGTATTTGGCGAGGAAGTCTTCGGCGCCGGAGAAGGCGATCTGGTTGATGTAGCGGTCCACCTCCTCGGCGGTCATGCCGATGCCGCGGTCGATGACGTGGATGGTCTTGTCGTCCTTGTTGACCTTCACCTGGATGGTGAGGTCGCCCAGTTCGCAGTCGGCTTTGCCGAGGCTGACGAGGGTTTTGAGTTTCTGGGTGGCGTCCACCGCGTTGGAAATCAGTTCTCTGAGGAAAATCTCGTGATCGGAGTAGAGGAACTTCTTGATCACGGGGAAGATATTTTCGGTTTGTACGTTGATTTTACCGGTTTGCATAATCGATTGTTTTTTTAATTTGACGGCGGGCAGGGTTGCAAAAAGTGTGCCAAAATCGGGAGGTCAAGAGGGCTGTCTCATGAACCTATGTTCGAGGACCGATGCCTGTACGGGCGTATGCCAACGAGAATATATGCGTGAGCCGATGAGAATATATTCGTATGCCAACGAGAATATATGCATGTGCCGATGAGAATATACTCGTATGCCGACGGGTATATTAGGGATGCGCGGTGTCCGCTTTTCGCACGCACGTAGTGACATCTGTTGTCGCAACAGAAAAATAATCTTACTGACACGACGTGTCAGTGGAACATTGTATTTTTGCCGCGGAATTTTAAAGCACCCTGTCATGGACCAACCGAGAATCGTGCGCGAGCTGCAGCTGCTGATGCTCCTCGCCAACAACCGATATATGAACAAGAAGGAGATCTGCGAGCGTTTCGGCTTCTGCGAGCGGACCTTCTTCCGCTACATCGACACCTTCCGCGAGGCGGGTTTCGCCGTCAAGAAGAACGCCTACGACGCCTACCGCATCGACACGGCCGCCAACAAGATGTCGCGGCATCTCAGCGAGCTGCTCCACTTCAGCGAGGAGGAGGAGCTGATCCTGCGGGCGGCCATCGACTCCATCGAGTCGGACACCAAGTCGAAGGAGCTGTTGAAGAAGAAGCTGTATGCGGTTTACGACTACAAGGTGATCACCGACATGGGGGTGAGCAAGCGCACGCAGCGCACCATCCACGAGCTGACGACGGCCATCGAGGGGCGGCGGCAGGCGGTGCTGGTGGGTTATCGGTCGGCGCACAGCAACACGACCACCGACCGTTTGGTGGAGCCCTACGCGTTCACCTCCGGCCACGACCAGGTCTGGTGTTACGAGCCCGAGTCGAAGATGGTGAAGACCTTCAAGGTGGCGCGCATCCAGCGGGTGGAGGTGTTGGAGACGGGCTGGCGTTACGAGGACCTCCACGAGACCGGCTACGTCGATATCTTCCGGCTGCACGGCACGCAGCGATATCCGGTGCGCCTGCGCCTCTCCACCCGCGCCGCGAGTCTGCTGACGGAGGAGTATCCGTTGTCGGAGTCGTTCCTGAAGGCGGAGGAGGGCGGCCGCTACCTGTTGGAGACGGAGGTCTGCCGTCTGGAGGGTGTCACCCGCTTCATCCTGGGTCTCTACGACGACGTGGAGATCCTCGGCGGGGAGGATCTCCGGTCGCATGTGCGGTATCGGGTGCAGATGATGAAGTGAGAGGGGGAGGGGTTAAGGTTTAAGGGTTATGGTTTAAGGGTTAAGGTTTATGGTTTAAGGGTTAAGGTTTAAGGGTTATGGGTTATGGTTTAAGGTTTAAGGGTTATGGGTTATGGTTTGTGGGTTAAGGGTTAAGGGGTTAGAAGGAGACGGAGATGCCGTTACCTTTGATTTGGACGCGGTGCATGAGTTCGCCGCCCTGCTTGATGTGGACGTTGCCGAGGATGTTGAGCACGACGGCGGCCACTCCGCAGGCGTACATGATGGCGCCTCCCGCGATGGCGATTCCTAAGCTGCTGTCGGCATCCCGTGTCGCCAGGCCTACGCCGAGAAGGGTTCCGCCGGCCGCTCCGCCGGCGCCGATCACGATGATGGATGCGAGTTTCTCCTTGGCTCCCCGTTCGATCAACGCGCCGCTCTCATGGAAAAGGTCCTCGAGGGTGGGCCCTTTCTCGCCGTATTTCCGGACTTCCTCCTCTTTGGCGGCCTTGGCTTGCGCCCGTTTAGCTTTAGCTGCGAGGTTGTGCTGGGCCAGTTCCTGCCATTTCGCGGCTTCGTGTTCGTCTTTGGGCACGCCCTTGCCTTCCGAGTAGAGTTCGTAAAGTTGGTAGCCCGACAGCGCGTCCCCGCTCAGGGCGAGCTGCTTGTAGAAATCCACGGCTCCGGCCGTGTCGCCGGCGATAAGCATCCGATGGGCCTCTTTCCTGTAGGTGTCCAGCGAATCCGCCGGGATGTTCTGGGCGAAGGCGGCTGCCAAAGGAGGCAGCACACAATTGCGATTGCTTTTTTCATCATAACGTTTCTTGTTTTGGGTGAATAACTTTGACGGTGCAAAGAAACGACGAGTCGGTGCACAGGGAGTGACACTACTGAAAAAATAAAGTACTGACACGAGGTGTCGGCGAAAGTTAGTATTTTTGCCGCGAATTAAAAACATCCGAGCAATGAACCAACCAAGAATTCTGAGCAAATTGCAGCATTTCTACGAAGAAAGGATCCGTTTTTGCTGGTGGCCGCAACTTCTTGGAGGTGGATATTCGCTGGTTGTGTGTTCACCGTCTCATTCTGGGCTTCTACGACAATGTGAAAGTTCTTGGCAGTAGGAATTGCGGGCGTACGAGCGCGAACTTGGGAGGGCTTGATGCGAGAATGAGGGGAGGGTATGGTATTGTTGAAATAGTAAATCTTATGCTTTGGGAAAACATTAATTAAACAAATGTCTTATAATCAGCCATATACATAATGAGTATAAATCGACTAAACATAATGAAAAAAAACGTACTTTTGCGGGTTAGTATGTTATATTGTATAATGGCGCAAAATGTTGACAAGAAACAATATACCTTTTCAGGGCACGAATCGTTTCCCTGTAAGACGTTGTGGCTGAAAAAAGGTTACGATTTTGTAACCTCGAATCAAGATTTTAATGCACCAGAGGCTGTTGTCTCCTTGGGCGTTGGGAAGAACATGGTTGCTGCTGTACGCTATTGGTATAAGTCTTTTGGACTGAAAAAAGGGACTGAAACAAGTTGGATTGCCGATTATATCTTTGATTCCGAAACTGGGAAAGATCCTTATGTGGAAGACTTGGGTACTTTGTGGCTATTGCATTTTCTGTTAATCAACGCGTATGAAGCTTCATTGTATAAACTGTTTTTTGTTGACTTTCAAAAAGAACGCAGACAGTTTGACCGAGAGCAAGTTGTGGGATTTGTAAAGCGTGTATTGGCTGCGGCTGGCAAGGAGAATTTGTTTAATGAGAATACCGTTAAAAAGGATGTTGGCGTTCTGCTGTTGAACTATTGTTTGCCACGGAATCCGCAGTCGAACGAGGATTTCTCCACTCTGCTGATGGACTTGGATTTGCTCAGACAAACTGACAAAACGGAAAGTTCGGAGGACAAACGTAACCGCTATTTCTTTAACGTCGAGGGCAAACGACAAGTGACACCTGCCATTTTCCTGTTTGCTTTGCTTACGGTAAAAGAGGAGAACGACAACAGCATACCATACGATACTTTGCATGAGTTGGGTCTGATATTTTGCATGACCGAGTTGGAAGTAATCGATATGTTGAAGTATCTTTCCGAAGCATATTCGGACGCATTGACATATAGTGACGTGGCTGGAATCAGACAATTGCAGTTTTCGCAACAAATAGACAAAAAACAAGTGTTGGACAAATACTATGAACAAAGGATTTAGTTTATCGGCAAATATAGAGGAAGGATTTCCAGCGAATGTCCAATATGTTGTTACGCCCAATGGACAAAGGGCGGCTCAAAGCATCATTGATGACTTTCATTCGGGCATTCACTCATTTACCATCATCGGAACTTACGGGACTGGGAAATCTTCTTTCCTGTTGGCTTTAGAGACCGATATGAGCCGCATCAACAAAGAAAAAAGGCTTCTGAATCCGAAAGAACTCTCAGAGACGGCGGATTTTGAGATTCTGAACATCGTAGGCGATTATGCGGAACTTTCAACTTTGTTGGGCAGAAAACTGAACGTTGACGGGCATTCCCAAAGCATTTTGGATGAACTGAAAGCCTACTACAACCAAATGAAAGCAGATAATAAGTTCTTGCTTATCGTGATTGACGAATTTGGCAAAGTGCTGGAACACGCAGCAAAAAACAATCCAGAGCGAGAGTTGTATTTCCTTCAGAAATTTGCGGAGTTTGTCAACGTTCCTTCTCGTGACATCTTGCTTTTGACTACGTTACATCAGAATTTCGGCGCGTACGCCAAAAATCTGACTGAAACGCAGAAAAACGAATGGATCAAGGTGAAAGGCCGGTTCAAAGAAATCACATTCGTGGAACCGGTTGAACAACTTTTGTATTTAGCGTCGAAACAACTATACAGCAGTTTTTCACGAAACGTGTGCGAAAATGCGAAACAACTTTATCAACTTGCCGTAGAAACAAAATTCGTTTCAAACGCATTTTCCGTCGAGACCGCACAACAATTGTATCCTTTAGACTCCTTTTCCGCTTACGCGGTCACTTCCGCCATTCAGCGTTACGGACAAAATGAACGATCGCTTTTCTCGTTTCTTGCGGCCCGTGGTTCCAATTCGTTTACGGAATTTCAGACAAAGTCGAATCTGACATATAATTTGGCCAATGTGTATGACTACATTGTATTCAATTTCTATTCATACTTGAAAGATGCCAATGTGGACTCCATGAGTTGGAGTTCAATGCAGGTTTCCATCGAAAGAGTTGAAGGATTGGATTGGGATACCGGAGAACAGTTGACAAACGCGATAAAAATTGTGAAGGCAATCGGATTGTTAAACTTGTTCGGAATCGCAAGTTTCGCCATGTCGCCGGAGCAAATGGCCGAATATGCGCGCTTGGCGATGGCTGTTCAAGATGCCGACAACATCATTGGCAAATTGAATCGGCTCAAAATAATCCGATATGCTGAATACAAACAACGACTTTTGCTTTTCGAAGGAACTGACATTGATTTGGAATTTGAAATCCGAAAAGCAAGCACTCAAGTGGCAAGGCCGGTCTCTTTCATCGACGACCTTCGAAAATTTATCAACAGTCGTATTTCACCAGTCAAGGCTCACTATTACCACAAAGGCACGCCACGCTATTTTGAATATGAAATTCGTGAAGACGCGGTTGACATGACACCATCAGGAGACATTGACGGATACATAGAACTGATTTTTTCTGCCAACGCAAATGCGCTTGACACCATCAAGGAAACAAGTGCAAACACAGAACACGCTGTGATTTACGCTTATTTCAACAATACGGAAAAGATTATTGACCATCTCTACAACATCAAGAAATACGAGTATATACTCACTAAAGTGTTGATAGACAAGAATGCAGACCGTGTTGCATACAGCGAGATACAGAAATTGAAGGAATACGAGGAAACGCTATTGAACAAAGCTGTTAGTGACAATCTTTTTGCCTACAGAAACCGCGTAACTTGGATTTTCAAAGGTGAAAAGCAAAATGTTTCATCACACAGAGATTTCAACAAATTGCTCTCCATGGTGTGTGACGAGGTTTATTGCCAATCGCCTGTCATGCACAACGAATTGTTCAACCGGCACAAATTAAGCGGAGCCATTTCATCGGCTCGAAAGAATTACCTGGAGGCTCTTGTTAAACGCTATAACGAGGAGGATTTGGGCTTTGAGAAAGACAAATTCCCGCCCGAGAAAACCATCTATTATTCGTTGTTGAAAAACACGGGCTTGCATACCGGCAGCGGTTTTGCTGATGCGCCGTCAAATGAAGACATAATCACTTTGTGGGATGCGAGTATGCGTTTCCTGAAAAGCACAGTCGGGAAGCAACGGAGAATATCGGAATTGATAAAGATTCTGTCCTTCCAACCGTTCAAACTAAAACAAGGCTTCCTTGACTTCTGGATACCGACTTTCTTGTTTATCAAACGGCAGGACTTTGCTTTGTATGATGCAAATCGGGGCGCATATATTCCTAACGTTGATATGCTGTTTTTTGAACTGCTGCAGAAGCATCCCGCCGACTATGCGGTCAAAGCGTTTGAGGTGGACGGCGTACGGCTCGATTTCTTCAACCAATACAGACGGTTTGTGAATTTAGGCGAAGAGTTTGACATTACAACGCAGAGTTTTATTGAAACCATCAAGCCGTTCCTTTTCTTTTATAAGAAGCTGAACGATTACACCAAGCAAACCCGTAAGTTCACGCACAAATCCACCATGCGCTTCCGAGATGTGTTGGCTACAGCCAAAGATCCTGAAAAGGCCTTCTTCGAAGACTTGCCAGATGCTTTAGGGTTCACAAAAAAGCTGAAAGGAAACGCCGACATTGAAGAATATGGAATTGTGATTCAACAGGCGATTCGAGAATTGCGTTCTTGCTATGCACAACTTATCGACCGCCTTGAAATTCGTCTTGTGGATGGCCTGGAACTATCGTCTGCTGATTACAATGAGTATATTGAAGAAATCCGGCAACGCCTAAGCAACGTTAAGCTTCATCTGCTGACCGACAAGCAGAAAGAGTTTTATCATCATGTAATGGCGGAATATGACAACCGCACATTATGGTATCAGTCGATCTGCTACCCGATTTTGGACCACAAATTGGAATCTTTGCGTGATGATGAGGAGGACAAATTGGCAGATGACCTGGTTTACCTTTTCCGCGAATGTGAAAAGTATGCCGACATTTCTAAGAAAACTATTGCAGACAACGATGTGGCCTACTCTTTCGACATGGTCTCGAATACCGGCACAACCATCCGAACGCAAACGTACATTTTGCCCGAAAAGGACAAAAAGCGAGTTTCTGAGTTGGAAGCGAAAATTAACGAAATCCTTTCGGCAACAGCAATGTGGATATTTGCACGTTGTTGGAAGTATTAAACAAAAAGATGACAAATGAACAATAGTGTCAGACACATATTAGGTATTTCAGGTGGAAAAGACAGCGCAGCACTTTCCATATATCTGAAGCAAAAGTATCCAACATTGAAAATTGAATACTATAATTCAGATACAGGGTGTGAGTTGGAAGAAACCGAAGATTTAATCAGACGTCTTGAAACCTATTTAGGAAAGATTGTAAGGTTAAGAGCAGCTGAAGGTAGTTCAGAACCGACCCCATTCCATCATTTCCTCAAAGCGATGGGTGGTTTTCTTCCATCACCGCAAGCGCGATGGTGTACTCAAAAGATGAAATTGGCAGAATTTGAAAAGTATGTCGGTGATGACATGGCTATCTCATACGTCGGCATCCGCGGTGATGAAGACAGGGATGGTTACATATCATCTAAGCCCAACATTCAGGCTGTTTTCCCTTTTAGGAAAAATATCTGGAGTTTGGATGTCATAAACAAGGTGTTGAATAATGACAATCTGGAACAGTTTATATCATTATATGATTTGCTCTGTCCCAATAACTTTTTAAAAGATGAGATTATGGAAACTGCTTCAAAGCCAATATCAAAGCATTTCTACTTTTCAAAAAAGTTGAATGCCCTGTTGGACTTTGACATAAAGCTTTTTAATCATGTGGTCTTTGCTTTCTTAAAAACCACAGACTACCCGGTAGGCAAATTAGATAAGTTCCCGTTGCTTGACAATACAGATGTTCTTGTGAAAGAGGACATCTTTCGGTTGCTTCGCGAGAGTGGCGTTGGTGTTCCAGCATATTATGAGGAAATCCCATTTGAAATTGACGGAAGAACTGGAACCTATTGTCGAAGCCGTTCGGGGTGCTACTTCTGTTTCTTCCAACAGAAAATCGAATGGATCTGGCTCTTTGAACAACACCCAGACCTTTACGCAAAGGCAATGGAGTTTGAAAAAGATGGTTATACGTGGAATCAGAATGAGAGTCTAGCTGAATTGTGCAGACCTGAACGTGTTCGTCAAATCAAACTTGACATCATCAAGCGTCAGGAAGAAAACCGCAAGCAATGCAAAGGAACAACGCTTGTAGATGTATTGGGTGATGAAATTATGTGTGCTAATTGTTTTATATAAAAATTATGCATTATCGAGCATTTTTAACTATAGATGATAATTCTTCTTACGAATTGAAATACTATCATAATCCAAATAGGTGGAATAGATGTGTGGCTCAATTAAATAATAATCCCATTTTAGATATTAATAATTGGACATCGGAGTATAAATTTTATGACGAAAATGGAAGCCCTAATCTAAACAATCAGTTGCCAGATGATATGGGGGGAATTTATATTTTCTATTTAAAAGGAATATGTTTGCCATTTTTTGAGAACTATATTCTGTATATTGGAAAGGCTGAAATTACCAATGGACAAAATATTAGAAAAAGAGTAAAAGAGTACTATAATATCCCCAAAAATCGTTATCTAATTATTGAAATGTTTTCAAAATGGAAGAACCACATCTATTGTCGCTGTTTTCCAGAAACAAATAATGACAAAATAGCAAAAGATGAGAGTTTGCTTATACAAACCATTTTACCATATTACAATGAGGATATTCCTAATAACATTTCTATTCAACAACCGATAAAAGCATTTTAAGTATGGAAGCAATTAAAATACCAGCAATAAGAGGAAAAATAGGCAATACTATCTACTATTGTACAACGTTGACTTTTAAGCAAGTAGGTGAGATGGTAAAACCCGTGAATGATGAATTACATACTGCTAATTCTTTAAAGGAACAAATTCAGAGGTCTCTTACAGATAATTATATTAAGATAAAAGAGTACATTTTAAACCGAGAAGATCGCTTTTTCGATAGCCTTGTTCTTGCTGTATATGATGGAGATCCTATGTGGAAAGAAGTTCGCTATGAGATAGATAATGAAACATATTACAACGTTGGACTGTTAGAATTATCAGGTCAGGAAAAAATTTTCCCCGTTGACGGTCAGCATAGAGTTGAGGGAATTAGGGCGGCTTTGGCCGAAAGCGAAGAGTTAGGAGAAGAAATGATAAGTGTAATGCTTATTGGACATCAAAACACGGCAGAAGGAAGAGAAAAATCTAGAAGAATATTCTCTACTCTTAATAGATATGTGAAGCCTGTGCGATTAGGTGATATTATAGCACTTGATGAGGATGATATTGTTGCCATAGTTACAAGAGACTTATTGGAAACATATCCTTTGTTTATTGGTAAAAGAATAAAAGCAAGTAATAACAAATCAATTCCTAATACGGACAAAACGGCTTTTACATCTTTGATGACCCTATATGAATGTCATTTGGTATTGTATAAAACATATATCAGTCAAAAAGACCAAAAGAACTATAAAAAATCACAAATAAATGACAAATTAAAATACAGACCAAGTGATGAGGTAATCAATGAATTCAATCAATATTTAATTGAGTTTTGGAATGGTATGGCATCAACGTTTGTGGAAATAAGAACATACATTGATAACAATTCTAATGATCCTGCGATAGAAATGCGACCTACAGATGATGGAGGAAATCTGTTTTTCCGTCCAATAGGTTTGTTGCCATTTGTGGAAGCTGTTGCAAGAATTAAAATGAATTCTCAAGAAGGATATACTGAGATAATAAGTCAATATGCCAATTTGAATCGAAATGTCCATTCTGATATGTGGGATATGATTTTATGGAATCCTCGTACTAACAGAATGCTGATGAGAAACCAATCATTGGTTTATTATTTGCTGATAAATATGATAGACGCTAATCTTTTGATGGATAAAGAGAAAAGGCAAATGGTAAACAAATATGCAACTGTATATAATATTGATGTTCAAGATGCTGAACAACGTATAAATGCAATTACATTGTAATTATGCTCAAAGAAGTCCAATTCCCGTCACATCGCCGATTCAAATCGGGAACAGATTGGGAACCAATAGGTTTCTTCTCTGACTGCTTGTGCAATGCTTCACAGTTCGATTTGATGTTGGGCTTCTTCTCTTCTTCTGCTATTAACATTTTGGCTGATGGCTTTGCTTCGTTCCTCTATAATGGCGGACGAATGAATCTGATTGTTAACGACATTCTTACAGAGCAAGATAAAATCGCTATTGCCAACGGAGAACTTGATACATCTATCCCATTTTTTGATATTACCGACATTGAGAAACTGAAAACCACACTGTCTGAGCGAGATATACACTTTTTCGAGTGCCTTACGTGGCTAATTCGTAACAATCGGCTTGATATAAAAATTATTGCACCTAAAGACGGCATTGGCATTTCGCACACAAAAACTGGTGTTTTTAGCGATGGCGTGAACAAGGTCGGTTTCGACGGTTCTTGTAATTTCTCTCGTTCGGCATTGATTGACAACATTGAAAGTCTTATTGTTTCCTGCGATTGGGACGGTAACACATCTGCTGCAACAATCAATGAGATCAAAAACGAGTTTGACCTTGTGTTCACAGGCAAAGACGAGAATGTTGTTTTTGTCCCGACCGACAAGGTGAAAACTCACATTGCCGATTCGTTCAAAAACAAAGAACTGAAAGATTTGTTGGAAGATGAATATCGGTTCATACAACAGGATATTACTGATAAATCGTTACCTAAATCTGTGATTAAGGCGCTGGAGAAAGCCAAAAACAAAGTTGAAATCGAAATAGAGAAAATCAAGAAGCAAGGAGAGTCTGTTGAACCTATTGATTTTGGAAAGCCTCGTTTCCCCTACGAATCTGGTCCGCGTGAATATCAGAAACAAGCATTCGAAAATTGGAAGAACAACAATCAGAAAGGCTTGTTTGCTATGGCAACAGGTACGGGCAAAACCATTACCTCACTGAACTGTCTGCTTGAGATCTACAACAAGTTGGGCTACTACAAAGCCATTATCCTTGTTCCGACCATTACACTTGTCGAACAATGGGAAATTGAATGTAAAAAGTTCAATTTCAGTACTATTATAAAAGTTTGCTCAAAGTATAACAATTGGAAATCGGCGGTCGCCAATCTTCGCTTGCTCGAAATGACCAACGCCAACAACGATTTGTCTTACATAATCATATCAACTTACGCTTCGTTTGTCCGTTCTAATGTTTTTATGGAATTGAACCAATTCCCCAAAAACAAACTTTTGCTTATAGCAGACGAGGCACACAATATGGGCGGCGGTTTGATGGTTCAACGCCTTTCGGACATAAAGTACTTGCGCCGCATAGGCCTCTCTGCCACTCCTGAAAGGCAGTTTGACGATACGGGCAACCGCAAACTGATGGATTTCTTTGGTTGTGCCGACAGTTACACATTCGAGTATTCAATGGCTCAAGCCATTGAGAATGGTGCTTTGTGCCGTTATTACTACTATCCGCACATTGTTCGACTCACTGAAAACGAAATGGCTGAATATGTTGAACTATCAAAAAAAATAGTCCAGATAATGGGCTTTCACGATGAGGAAAGTCAGGAACGCCTAAAAATGCTTTTGCTGAAACGCAAACGCATTATCCACAAAGCCTCCAACAAGTTGTCCGCTTTCCGGCAGATTGTACAGCAACGTATGGAAGAAAAAGGCAATCTTAAATATACGTTGGTCTATGTTCCAGAGGGTAACAAACCTGACAATTTCGAAGCTGATATTTTCGACCATTCCGACTTCATCGCTTCCGACCCCGAAACCGAACATTTAATTGACGATTTTACCCGCATTGTACGTGATATGGATTCCCATATCATTGTTCGTCAATTCACTTCTGAATCAATTGATCGAGATGCTATGCTCAAAGGTTTTGCTAACGGAAGCATTGATGTGCTTACGTCTATGAAGTGTTTAGATGAAGGTGTCGATGTTCCACGAAGTGAGTTGGCTATTTTCTGTGCAAGTACTGGTAATCCACGTCAGTTCATTCAACGACGTGGACGTGTCTTACGCACACACAAAGATAAGCAATTTGCCATTATACATGATCTCATTGTTATTCCTGACGATGTGTTTGATGAAGAATGTTACACATTGGAGAAGAATCTTGTAGAAAGTGAATTATGCCGGGTAAGAGACTTTGCTTCTCTTTCCGAGAATCTTAATGACACTTACAATGAATTAGTTGATATTTTGAACCATTATAATCTTTCAATTTTCAAATAGTTATGCAAATGTATCAAACAAATGAGGATAAATTACTACAAGCTGTATTGAATGACAAACAGCTGTATGATATTTATGGTTTTGATCCCGACGATTACTATTCCATAGCTGAAGCCATGGATTCTGACATCCCGATTATCAAGGCAATTGCTACGATAATTGAAAGGCATGAAGAAAAAGTGTCAGAGAAAGAGATATATACCGAAGTTAGTAACCAATTAATTCGGCAGTTATGATTATCAAGGATATTAAAATCAAAAATTTCCGTAGTTATTACGGTTATAATACTCTTACATTGTCCAAAGGGTTAACATTGGTTATCGGTGATAACGGAGATGGCAAAACAACATTGTTTGAAGCATTGGAATGGTTGTTTAAAACGGCAAGTGAGGATAAACAACTAACCCATATTTCTGAAAAAAGAAAATCAGAATTAGAAGTTGGGCAAAGCGATGACGTTATTGTGAACATCACTTTTGAACATGATGGAGAGAAGGAAATTGAGAAATGCTTTACATTTGAGAAAGTTTCAGAGGATTTCATTCGAATAAAAGATTTCAAATTTAATGGATATTCCATAGATGGTTCAGAACGTCTGTTGACACGTGGTGATGTAATGCTTAACCAATGTTTCGAACCTGTTATTCGGAAATATTGTCTATTTAAAGGGGAAAACAACCTTAATGTTTTTGATAATGAAACCGCACTTAAAACATTGGTTGACACCTTCTCTGGCATTAAGCAATTCGATGAACTGGTCGAAATGACATCTAATTTTGAACACAAATCGGCAAATGCAGCAAACAAAGAATTGCAGAACGATAAACGTGTATCAAATCAAGCAAAAGAACTCAACAGACAACTTGATTTAGTATCTGTTTCAATTCAAGATATTCGGAAAGAATTGAAAGAAAAAGAGATATCTATTTCCGATTTCACTGACAAAATTGAATTAATCGAGAAAAATCAAGAGACTCAAGAACGATATCAAGATATAAAAGACCGAATACATGAGTTGCAAGAGAAAAAAGCAAAGTTGTCAGCTCTTTCCTCTTGTAATTACAGTACAAATTTGTTAGATGAATCATGGATTCTCCGGTCTTTTCTCCCAATAATAAAAGAGTTTTCTGCAAAAGCCTCCGCATTAAGCAAAGAGAAAAGAAGACTCGAAAAGCAGGAGACTGAGCGTCGGGCAAGAGAAGCCGGCGAGCGGGAAGCAATCTCCAAAATTCAGAAACTTGCAAACGATGCGGTGCCCCTTCCTTGGAATTTGCCTGACAAGGAGACGATGCAGGAAATGATTGATGATGAAATCTGTAAAGTCTGTGGTCGTCCTGCACCTAAAGGGTCTGAGGCATATCTTTTCATGTGCCAAAAGCTGAACGAATATCTCGCCAATATTTCTGCACAAGTGGTAACTCAGCCGAACGAAGAGGAAGAGGAGCAGCCATTATTCCCCAATTCTTTCATCAACGAGCTTCATTCCCGCCAAATTAAGTTAAGCGGCGAAACAGAGCAGGAGATCGCCGGGATTTCAACAACTATTGCCGACCGCTTGGATTTTATCACAAAACGCAAAACGGAGCTTTCGGATGTGACCAAACAGATTCAAGAGCTCACCGATGAAATGAACGATTTGCTCATGCAGTCTAATTTGAGCGCTGAGATACTGGACAAGAACATCAGAGATTGGAAAGGCTTTTTTGAAGCAAAAGGGCGTGCGGAAAAACGTGCTGTGGAGTTGAATGAAAGATTGAAGCTAGAAGAGGAAAACAAAGCAAATCTCCAAGACAAACTCTCCAAACTTGAGCCGGAAAGCACGATGACAAAAGTCTATCAGCGTGTTCACACCGCTTTTGAACGGATTATGAAGTCATTTGTGAACGCGAAGGAACAAAATGTCAGGACTTTCCTCCAAATGTTGGAAGAGGTCGCCAACCAATATTTGGCCAAACTGAACAAAAACGATTTCTACGGGGTCATTCACATCCGTAAGACTATCGACAATTCCGCCCGTATTGAACTTCACAGTATGAATGGTGGCAGAATTGAGAATCCGAACGGAGCCTTGAAAACCACCATGTACATGTCAGTGCTATTTGCCATTTCCCAAATCACGACCTTGAAACGCGAGCAGGATTATCCGCTGATCTTCGATGCCCCAACATCGTCATTCGGCGGTTTCAAGGAGGATACATTCTACAATGTGATTGATACAATTGAAAAACAGTGCCTTATCGTCACCAAGGATTTGCTCAACGTTGACAAACAAACGGGTGAGAAACAACTTGATTTCGACACCATCAACAAGCTTTCCTGTTCTGTTTATCGCATCGAGAAGGTGGAGCCGTTTAACGACAAAGACCTGTCAACCATTCAAACCATAATCAAACGCATAAAATAGTTCATCATGGCAGCAGAAAAATTATATGATCTTTGGATCACCCGTAATCCCAAGTGGGAAAAAAGATACGAAGACAGTATCATTGGAAACTTCTGTAACTATCGGCGAGGTGCCACGTCTTTAGGAGAGGATCGCGGCAAAATATTCGGCGGCGGTTACGAAATTTATATCATCGCCTTTTTTATCGGCTTGTATTTCAACCAACGGCGCAAATTGATAGAAGACAGCCAAAAGATAAAAGATTTTGGCCACCAAATACAATATTGGGGTGATTTGAATGCCGACAAGGTTAAAGTCAAAGGGCGCAAACCTTATCCCAAATTGCGTGAATACATCTTCACGGCTTTGGTTGCCCGCGCCGACATTGATTTCATCGCCTTGGAAAAGGGAGATATCACCTCCCGCAAAGCTGTTGATATGCTGATGCAAACCATGGAGGAATACGCCAATTGGGGCTTTCATTTCATGGAAGACAAACTCACCGACGATCCCAACTATTTCTACCGCGAAACCGCTTTTCTTGAGCTTTTCATGACTTTCGACGCATCTGTCGATACGGGTGAAGAGGACGACGAGCCGGAAGCGTTGGATTGATCTCTTGAAATTCGCAAGAGATCAAGGTTCTGTCGTGCCCCCGATTTCTCGTGTGCAATAGGGTCGGCTTGGCACTCCCTGCCCCGCGCAAACCCTACCTAACAACCCACCGCCATTCCGTTTGGCCATCACGCTATACCGAAAACGCTTGCCCTTGCCGATGACATCGCATTATCGGATTTGCCGGACATTTACCGGCCAAACGGAATCTCCGTCTCGCAAGTGTATGGGGAGACGGAAGAGTGGGTTCTCAATAGCCCGTTCCCTTGCGAGCTTGGGATTCCGTTTGGCGTGTCCTCCCTCGCGAGCCACCGCCTGCCTCATCCGTCTCTGCCCGCACTTGCGGGACAACGCATCCGTCTTCGGCCAAACGGAATGGCGGTGCGAAGGCCGTTAGCGCGGTGGTTGACGATAATGCGGTTGTTCGTCAGGGTAGGGGTTGTCGAACGTGCAGTGGCCGTCACCCAACGACAGCCCGCACGCGCAAACTCTGCCGGACAACGCACCTCCATTCCGTTTGGCCATCACGCCATACCGAAAATGCTTGCCGTTGCCGATATCCTCGCATTGTCGGAACCGCCGGACGTTTGCGGGCCAAACGGAATCTCCGTCTCGCAAGTGTATGGGGTGACGGAAGCGTGGGTCTCCGATAGCACGTTCACTTGCGAGTCTGGGGTTCCGTTTGGCGTGTCCTCCCTCGCGAGCCACCGCCTGCCTTATCCGTCTCTGCCCGCACTTGCGAGTCAACGCATTCGTCTTCGGCCAAACGGAATGGCGGTGCGAAGGCCGTTAGTGCTGGGGTTGACGATAATGCGGTCGTTCGTCAGGGGAGGGGTTGTCGAACGTGCAGTGGTCGTCGCCCAACGACAGCCCGTACGCGCAAACGCCACCGGACACCGCACCTCCATTCCGTCTGGCCACCACGCCATATCGAAAACGCTTGCCCTTGCCGATGACATCGCATTAT
>Ga0247608_10002665_pt1 | contig 21779 bp, 21 predicted proteins | sample 176DNAGHGlowgp2_FD_193490 | JGI IMG/M metagenome (GOLD analysis project Ga0247608, IMG submission 193490) | Sheep rumen microbial communities from Palmerston North, Manawatu-Wanganui, New Zealand - 1766 DNA GHGlow gp2 | ecosystem: Host-associated > Mammals > Digestive system > Stomach > Rumen ...
GTTAAAGTATTTATAAACCAAGTTTTAATATATGATATTCTTACAGCTATATGTTTGTCAGTTATTATTGTAGTTTTTTATAAAATATTTTCAAATTCATTATCTGTAATTACAAACTATAATGAAAAAATGGCATTTTCAATAGAAGAGATATTAGGTGCAAGTTTATTATGCTCAATTTCATTATGTGCTTTAGGAGATTTAAGCATTTTTGGATTTTGTATAAGAAATATACTTTCAATTTTTATTGTTCTAGTATTAGGTTGGAAACATGGTGTACTAATTGGAACTACAGCAGGGGTGACTATTGGAGTAACTCTTGGCATTATTGCAAATAGTGAACCAATTGTTGTTGCAGCATATGCAATTTCTGGAATGATTGCAGGAATATTAAACAGATTTGGAAAAATAGGTGTAATTTGTGGATTTATATTAGGTAATATTGTTCTTTCCTATGTTACATCAGGTCTTGTAATAAATGTAATACTATTTAAAGAAATATTAATAGCAGGGATTGCATTACTAGCAGTGCCTAAAAATGTAAATTTAAACATAGAAAGTATGTTAGGAGATAAAAAACTATTACCTCTTATGAGAAATAGAAGATTAAATAATAGTTCAGATACAATTAATAAGCTAAATAATATTTCTGGTGCTTTAAAGGATATGGCAAATACATATAAAAAAGCAGCAGCAACAACAATTACAGAAGAAGATATTAGAGAAAAAAACAAACAACAATTTATAATAGAGTTTTTAAATACTACTGAGAATTTAGAAAACAATATTCTATACGATATAACTCAAGATCTAGAAGGAAAGATAGTAGATGATATTTTTTCATATCTATTAAAAAAACAATTCATTAGAGAAAGAGATTTGATTAACATTTTAGCTAAAAATAATAGTTATGTACTTGGATTTGATGAAAACGAAAAAAAGAAAAACCAGGATATAGAAAAGATGGTTAATGCCATAAATTCTGCATATAGAATTAGCAAAATGAATTTTATTTGGTCAATGAAATTAGATGAAGAAAAAAAGAATTTTGAAACACAACTAAATGGAGTTTCAAAAGCTATTTCAGAAATTGCAGAAAATATGGATTATGAGAATAAAGAGGATGATTTATATACAGAAAATAAAGAACAAATTGTATCATTACTTAAGCAAAAAAACATTATAGTTCAAGATATTTCTATTAACAAAAAAGAAAATGATAGATATAGAATTACCTTATATACAGAAAGTGAAAATGAAGAGATTACAGAAAAAAATTTAATTAAAATAATTGAAAAAGTTTTAGAAGAAAAAATAATAATTAAAGAAAAAACACTAATTGAAAATGAAAATATTACAAAATATGAAATAATTTCAGAAGATAAATATTTAGTTGATATTGGAATTGCACAATATACTAAAGATGGAATGTCTATTTCAGGAGATAGCTTGATTAAAATGAAGCTAAAAGATGGAAAGGTTTTACTAGCATTAAGTGATGGAATGGGTTCTGGACCAGAAGCAAAAAAGAGTAGTCAAATAGTTGTTCAAATGCTAAAAAGGTTATTAAACTCCGGATTTGAGAAAGAAACCTCTTTAGAACTTATAAATTCAAATTTGATAAATATATCTGATGAAGTTTTTGCAACATTAGATATTGCTATTCTCGATTTATATAAAGGTAATATGGAGTTTATTAAGAATGGAGCTTGTCCAACATATATAAAAAATGGTAAAAGAGTACAAATATTAAAATCACATACACTTCCAACTGGTGTTTTAAACAATGTAAATACAGATATATTTGATAAAGATGTAGAGTCAAATGATATTTTTGTTATGATAAGTGATGGCATTATGGATTCAAATATAGAATACAAAAATAAAGAATTATGGGTAAAATATCTTTTGGAAGATATGGAAACATCTAATTCTCAAAAAATAGCTGATATTATTTTAAAAGAAGCAATAGATAATAATTATGGAAAAGTAAAAGATGATATGAGTATAATTGTAGGTAAGTTTATAAGGAAGTAGGAAGTAGCACTTCAAATTTAACAAGGAGGAACAATAAAATGAACAAAAAATTCTACGTAACCACACCAATATATTATCCAAGTGGAAAATTTCATATAGGTACAGCATATACTACAGTTTTAGCAGATGCAATAAAAAGATATAAATCATTAAGAGGATATGAAACATTTTTTTTAACGGGAACAGATGAACATGGGCAAAAAATACAAACAGTAGCAGAGAAAAATAAAATGGAACCAAAAGAATATGTTGATAAAATGGCGGAAGATGCAAAAAAACTATGGAAATTAATGGATATTAGATATGATAAATTTATTCGAACAACTGATGATTATCATTGCAAAGCAGTACAAAGAATAGTACAAACTTTTATAGATAATGGAGATATCTATAAGGGAAAATATGAAGATTGGTATTGTATACCATGCGAGAACTATTTTACTGATACACAATTAGTTGATGGAAAATGTCCAGACTGTGGCAGAGAAGTTAAGAAAATGAGTGAAGATGCATATTTCTTTAACATGAAAAAATATGAAAATTGGTTAAAAGAATTTTATGCAGAAAATCCCAATTTCATAGAACCAGAATCAAGAAAAAATGAGATATTTACTAATTTTATAAATCCTGGTTTAGAAGATTTATGTATAAGTCGTAATACTTTTGATTGGGGAATACCCTTACCAAATGACCCAGAACATGTTTTATATGTATGGCTTGATGCATTAACAAATTATATAACAGCATTAGGATATATGAGTGATGATGATACATTATTTAATAAATTTTGGCCAGCTGATTTACAAATTGTTGGAAAAGAAATAATAAGATTCCATGGAATTTATTGGCCAATTTTCTTACATGCATTAGGATTAGAATTACCAAAAAAATTATATGCGCATAGTTGGATAGTTATGAAAGATGGTAAAATGTCTAAATCAGTAGGAAACATTATTTATCCAGAAACTTTAATAGAAAGATATGGATTAGATGCAACAAAGTATTATTTATTAAAGCTTATGAGTTTTGCACAAGACTCAATGTTTACACCAGAAGATTTTGTTGAAAAATATAATGCAGATTTAGCAAATGATTTAGGAAACTTACTAAATAGAACAATTGGAATGTGCAATAAATATTTTGATGGTGTAGTTTCAGCAAGTCCAAAAGTTAAAACAGATTTTGATGATACTTTAGAACAATTTACAAATGAGCAAATTGTAAAAGTTGAAGAATTAATGGACTCTTACCATATTAGTCAAGCATTATCAGAGATTTGGGCAATAATTGCAAGAGCAAACAAATATATAGATGAAACAACGCCTTGGGTACTTGCAAAATCAGAAAATGAAGAAGATAAAGAAAGATTAAAATCAGTAATGTTACATTTAGTTGAAACATTAAGAAAAATAGCAGTTATGCTAATTCCATTTATGCCAAATACATCAGAAGAAATATTTAAGCAACTAGGAATAGAAAGTCAAGAATTAAAAACTTGGGATAGTTTAAGCGATAATGAAAACATTAAAGATACAAAGGTAATAGAAAAAGGCGAGCCTTTATTTATGAGATTAGATGCTGAAGAAGAAGTAGAATATCTACAAAGTATAATGAAGAAATAAAGAGAGGAAGTATGCAAATTGCCTAGAAAAAAGAAAGTAGAAATTGACTCTAAAGTGCAAGAAAAACTAGATTATCTTGGACTAGATTTGAATAAATTACCAAAAAGTTTGAAAGAGTATACAGAAATTAGTTTTAGAACAATAAAAGGATATGATGAAAAAAAGTATAAACAATATAGGTTTATAAATGTAAATGATATTGAAATATTACTTTCTCCAACTAATAGAGTTGATTCAATTAAAGAAAAATATGAACAAGCATTACCTTTAGCATTTTATTTAGATAATCAAAATGAAGATAATATTATATATCATACAAAATTTTTGCAATTATTAGATAAAGTATCAATAAGAAATATAGAAAAGGTTGAAGCAGAACAGAAAAGAATATTAAAAAATATTCCATTTAAAGTAAAATATACAGGTAATTATTTATGGCAAATATATTATTCAAAAACATCAGATAAATATTTTATGATTGTTCCTACAGAAGATTCCGATTATTCAACATTTTTCTATCTATTAAAAAAGAAAATAGAAAATAAACAAAATGAAAAGATATTTGTTCCAGTAAGTCTAGTAGAATATGAAGGGAAGATTTTATCAACAAGTGAAATAAAAGATGTGGAAAACTACTTATGGTTATTTACAAAAGACTATCCTCTTATTTATGAAACTTGGGATAAACAAAATGAAGTAAGTTTAAACATAATAGGAGAAACTGAAATATATGATGATGTAAAAACTTTATATAAAGTTAATTTAAAAACTCCAAGAGAAGGCTCTAAATTTTATAAACTGTTAAAAGCATTATTTATTTTACAAACTGAGATACCACATTATTATAAATTTGACACAAATATAGATAAAAAAGCGGAATTAGAATTTTATTTGGATAATACTCGAATAAAGTATGAAGTTTTGCCAGAATTTATTTATGAGCAGTATCTTAAATCTGTAAGTATGAAGAATAAAGCACAATCTGATTTTGATACTCTAACATCTAGAATTGTAGAATTGCAAACCGAATTAGATGAGCTTACTCAAGAATACAATCAAAAAGAAAAACAAATTACAACATATCTTGAATGTAAAAAAACATTTTTTGGAAAGGTTAAGTATTTCTTTAAATTTGGTAAGAAATCAACTAAATCAAATAATAACAAAATAGAAGAAGATACAAATTTAGAAAAAAAAGAGAAAAAGAAGAATAAGAAAGAAAAATTCAAACTTGAAGAAAGAAACTATACTATCTTTGAATTAGAACAAAGTTTTAAAGAGCTTGAAGAAATTGACGAAAAGAATAATAATCTAATTATGGATATAAATGCTTTAAAATTAAAAAACAAAAATCTTAAAAAGAAAATTGAAAATGCCACAAACTATATAGATGAGATTAATAAACATAAAAAAAGTATATTTGAATTTTGGAAATACTCAAACAAAGATGCGGTTGCAACTTTGGATGAAGGGGAAGAAGAAGAAATCAATATTAAAAAAATTGAAAAGACATTTAATTTTGAAGACGAATTTGAAGAGTTTGGAATTGAGGCAGATAAAACTCAAAGAAATAAATATACAGATGATGAGTTAGATAGTGCATATATTGCTAGTACAAATATGATTAAACTACTTAGTAGAATGAATGCGAAAATTGCCGAAAACAAAGAAATATCAGAAGAATTAAAGAATTTAAAGACTCTTAAAGAAAGAAACGAAGATTCAGAATTTGAAGATGAGGATTTTAATATATTTGGAAAGATTAAGCAAACTAATAATAAGGAAAGAACATTAGGAAATAAAACTCATAGAGAAGCTCCAAGAGATAAGTATGAAATACTAGGAATAAAAAAAGGTTTAAAAGGGGTAGAATTAAAAAGAACCCTTGAAAAAGTTTTAAAAAATATAAATAGTGCATTAAAGAAAAATCAACTTAAAGAAGATACATATGTTTATAAAATGTCTACTGAAAGACTTGATTTGAATTCACTTGAAGCAGTAAACTTAAATCTTCAAAGTGAATTAGAAGAAATTTTAAAAAATGAAAATGAAATAAATAAACTATACTTATACAAAATAAAACTACCTAAAGGAACTGATTTTATTGCTTTTTCTAATATAATATTTTATGATAACAAAAATATGACTTTGCCACTAGGTATGAATCTTTCAGAAAAAATTCTTGTAGATTTATCTGAAACAGAGTTAAACGAAATAAATAAAAGAATAATAAATAAAATATGTTTTGAAGATGAAGAAGATGACTTTTCAAATATAGTGATGAAAAGTATAATGGCTAGAGAAATGGAAGTTTGAAGTGAGAAGTGAGAGATTTTTTCATTGGGTACAGTCCCATTTGAAAAATGGAAATGACTTTCTATATAAAAATAATGTTGGATACCATTTTTCAACTGGGACAGGCCCCACTGAAAAAATCTCTTACCTCACACATCCACTTTAAATAAAAGGAGGTAATCAAATGCTAGATGATAGAAAAAAGAAAGTATTACAAGCAATAGTCGAAGAATATATAAATACAGCAGAACCTGTTAGTTCAAATGCTTTAATTACAAAATATGATTTAAATTGTAGTAGTGCAACAATCAGAAATGAAATGTCAGATCTTGAAAAAAAAGGATTACTAGATAAAGTGCACACTTCTAGCGGAAGAGTACCATCAGCAAAAGGTTACCGTTACTATGTAGATGAACTTTTAAAAGACGATAATATTAGTTTAGAAGAAGTAAAATATATAAGTAATAAATTAGAAACTAAAGTACATGAAATTGAAGATTTAACAAAAATAACTGCTAATACAATTTCAGAGATTACACATTATACAACAGTTACAATAGGACCAAAAGCAGATGAACAAATTATTCAAGAAATTAAATTTGTATTACTTGGAACAAGAATGTTACTTGCGATTATTATGACAGATACAGGAATGGTTAAAGAAACTATAATAAAATTTGATGAAGACATTAACGAAAAACAGGTTGAAACTTTAAATTACATGTTTAATAATAAACTTAAAGGACAACCTATAGAGAGAATAGATAAACCACTAGAAGAGTACCTTTATCAAGAAATGTCAGATATGGTAAAAGTTATAAAACCAATAATTGAACAAATAAAAAAAGTTTTATTTGAAGAAAATAAAATAGAATTACAAGGAACGAGAAAAGAATTAGATTTACCAGAATTTAATAGTTTGCAAGTTGCTAAAAATTTTATGAATATTTTAGATGAAAAAGAATTGATTGCTGATATGCTAAACTCCGGATTTGCGGAAGATATAAATGTTTATATTGGTGGAGAAGGTGAAGGAGAAGAAGAAAAACTTAAAGACTTTAGTATGGTTACATTTAAACACAAAGTTGGAAACAAGGAATTAGGCACAATTGGAATTATCGGTCCAAAAAGAATGGACTATTCAAAAGTAATTTCGGTAATGAAGTATATTAGTAAAAAATTAAATGAAAAATAAAACAATAAAAAAATATCGAAAAACAATAAAAAAATATTGACAATCAAAATTCAATATGCTATAATGCCTCCATAAGATTTAATTATGGAGGTTATATTTATGCAAATAACAGGAGAAAAAGGAATAGGAAAAAGTTTAAAAGTATTTTTACAAATATGTTTTTATGTAGGGATAGTTTTTTTAATCTTATTGCCATTTTTATTAAATAAAATGGGATTTGATTTAAAATCATGTATGTTTGTACTATATCCAAATGGAGTAATACTATTAATTATGACTCGTAAATGTATTGATTTTTTCAATAGTTTAGAAAACAATAAGCCATTTTGTGATGAAAATGTTAAACTATTCAAAACAACTGCAATAGCGAGTTTAACAAGCTCTGTGCTTTGGTTCATAGATTTTTTATACGAAATAACATTTATGAAATCAACAGATACAGTATTTTATAGTATATTGATATTTTTATGTGTTTTATTCTTTGGCTTTTCAATTGCATTATTTATATTATCAGAATTATTTAGACAAGCAACAGAGTATAAGAAAGAAAATGATTTAACAATATAAAACATTTACTATTCATAGATTATTAAATATATATTTTATCATTTCGTTTGGTGTCGCAATTATCTTATGTTCAATTATATAATGAATTATATAATTGAACTATATATGTCAATTGCTCCAGACCGCCCTACGCTTCGCTCCGGTTAAACGCTTACGCACTCCATTTTAAAATATATATTTAATAATCTATGAATAAAAAAATAGTAAATATTTGGATTGAAAAATAATTACAATTTTGGCTGTGTCAAAAGAAAGGAATGGAATTCAATATGATTATAGTTAATTTAGATGTAATGATGGCAAAAAGAAAAATATCTTCAAACGAATTGGCTGAAAAAATAGGTATTACACCTGCAAATTTGTCTGTATTAAAAACCAATAAAGGAAAAGCTATTAGATTCTCAACACTTGATAAATTGTGTAAAGTACTTCAATGTCTGCCTGGAGATATATTGGATTATGAGAATAAAGGAGATGAAGAAATTCATGATTAGTATAGGTGTAGGAGCATTAATATTTGCTATATGGTTTGTAACATTATTTGTTGGGAAATCAATAGGGTTATCTATATTGCTATTTATAGTACCATTTTCATATTTTTTTATTTATATATTAGAAAAAAATGGTAAAATAAAAAATAAAAAAGCAAAATTTTTACTTGTTCCAATTATATTACTATCTAGTACATATTTTATTTTTAATAATGTCTTTTTTAATATTTGTAATTTGGTAATTATATTTACTTTGTTAATCCTAATGATTCTCATATTATTAGAAGGAAGGTTAGTAATTAATCCGGATTTAATTGAAAAATTTTTTGGCTTAATCATTACGCCTATAGACTCAATTGGTGAAAGTTTTAAAATAATAAAAGAAACATTATATACGAAAAAGAATAGTTACTTTACAGGAAATGCAGAAAAAAAGAAAAAGATGAAAAAGATATTTAAAGCTTTTTTAGTTGCTCTTCCAATTATTGCTGTTGTTACAATTTTACTTGCAACAGCTGACGAGATATTTGCAAATATTTTTGAAACATTTTTTTATTGGTTGAACAATTTATTTAAACCACTTGAAAATGTTGATTCATCTATAATTGTTGTTAGAATTATTTTGGGTACTATTTTATTTTTCTACTTTATTGGATTATTTTATTATACATGTTTAAAATATGAACTTAAAAATGAAGAAAATATTATAAAAGAAAAAATTAATGATAATTTTACAACAAAAATTGTATTAATTTCTTTAAATATTATTTATTTAGTATTTTGTTATATACAAATTAAATCATTATTTTTAAAAAATACAACTTTACGAAATGTAACATTTAATTATGCAGATTATGCAAGACAAGGATTTTTCCAATTAATGGCGGTTTCTTTTATTAATTTAGTAACAATTTTAATAGCTAAAAAAAGAGAAAATAAAGATGATTATAAAACAAATAGTTTTATTAATTATATGAGTATAATAATGATAGTGTTTACTTTTATAATAGTAATATCAGCAGGAGTAAGAATGCATTTTTATGAAAGCACATATGGTTATACTTTACTTAGACTTTTGGTATATTGTACATTATTTACGGAAAGTATACTATTTATTCCTACAGTTTTGTTTGTACTCGATAAGAAAATCAATTTAATTAAATCATATTTTATAATTATAATATCTGTGTATATTTGTATGAATTTTATGAACTTTGACAATATTATTGCAAAAAGAAATGTAGATAGATATTTTGAAAAAGACGAAATAGATTTAAACTATTTAGAAATAGCAACTGGTACAGATGCTGTTAATCAGATCATAAGAATTATAAATGAGCCTAAGGTTTCTATGGATGTAAAAAAAGAAGCAAAAGAATACCTAATTGATTTGTATAAATCTTTAGATGATTATTCGGAAAATAAAGATTTTCGCGATTTTAATATATCTAAAATACGCGCTAGAAAACTAATAAGACAGAATTATTAAAATTGTAGAGAAATTAATTATATTAGAAATTTTGCATCAAAGATATGACAAATAAAATAAGGAATAAAAAAGAAATGTTTAAGAAAATATCAATTATTAGTTTATATATTATAGCAATAATATTTTTAGTAATTTATGGTATTGCAGAAGTAATACCAAAATTTGATTTATCAGGAATGGATAGACTTATTCTTTTATGCAGTAGTTGTACATTTTTATATTTGGGTGGATTAATGCTTTCAAAATATAGAAAAGACAATAAACCTATGAAAATAAATCTATGTATATTTTTTATATTGTATGTATTGTTATTTGTAACTCTAACATTATTTTCAGGGTTTTATGGAAGAAATGGTTTTACATTTATAAAATGGAATAAAGAATTATTTAATAATTATATACATAATTCTTTAAATCTAATACCTTTTAAAACAATAAGTGGATATATAATGCCATTTGGAAATATATCTAATAAAGCAGTTATTATAAATATTTTGGGAAATATCGCTGCTTGTATGCCATTTGGATTTTTTCTGCCATTATTATTGGAAAAACAAAACAAATTTAGAGTGTTTATTATAACTATGATAATAATTGTTTTAATAATAGAATTATTACAGTTTGTAACATTATCAGGAAGTTGTGATATAGATGATTTGATTCTAAATGTTCTGGGGGCTTTAATAATCTATTTAATATTTAGAATTAAAAAAATTAGAAACTTGTTATATAAATTGTATTTGCTAAAGTAAAGAAAATAGATAATAGAATTATATAGCAGATAGGATAATATAAAAGTTTCAATTTGTTAATAAATGCTAACATCAAAAGTGACAAATTTTGTATAAAATATGCTTGAAAGAAAACAAAATTAATTATATAATACGAATTATATAGGAATTGTCTAAAATAAGGAGGAATTATGAAAGTTGCTATTGGTCAAGATAGTCATAAGTTAAACTATAATACTAAAAAAAGATTCATATTAGGTGGAGTTGAATTTGATGAAAATTGTTCTTTAGAAGGAAATAGTGATGCAGATGTTGTTTTACATGCAATAACAAATGCTGTTTCTGGAATTACATGTAAAAATATTTTAGGAAAAGTTGCAGATGAAATGTGCAAAAATGGCATAACAGATAGTGAAGAATACTTAAAAGAAGCACTTAAATATCTCGAAAATAAAATACTACATTTATCAATTTCAATCGAATGTAAAGTTCCAAAAATAACACCTAAAATTGAAGAAATGCGAAAAAATATAGCAAGGATTTTAAATATAAACGAAAACTGTGTTGGAATAACAGCAACTTCAGGTGAAGGGTTAACTGAATTTGGAAAAGGAAATGGTATAAGTGTTTTTGCTTGCATCACAGTAGAGTAGAAAAAGGGATATATAAGAATATGGAAGAAATATATATAAAAGCTAGAGGAAAAATTAATTTAAATTTAGAAATTCTTGATAAAAGAGAAGATGGTTATCACAATCTAAAATCTGTATTTCAAAAGATTAATTTATATGATGAAATTATTATTAAAAAAGCCAATAATGGGGATAAATTAGAGTTGCAGACTAATATTGAAGCTTTAAATAATCAAGATAATATTATTTATAAAGCATATGAAAAACTAAGACAAAGATATAAAAAAATTACAGGAATAAAAGTAGTATTAAATAAAAAAATACCAATGCAAGCAGGTTTAGCTGGAGGAAGTACAGATTGTGCAAGTTTCATACTTGCAATAAACAAACTATTTGATTTAAAACTAAAGAAGCAAGATATAATAGATATTGGAAAAAGCTTAGGAGCAGATGTAGTTCCTTGCTTATATAACAGTGCAGTGATAGGCGAGGGAATTGGAGATATTATAACAAAAATAAATACAGATTATAAGTATTATCTAGTATTAATAAAACCGAATATATCATGTTGTACAAAAGAATTATTTAAAATATTAGATGAAAATAAACAAAGAAAAACAATAGATACAACAGATGAAATAGTTAAAGCAATACAGGAAAAAGATATTAAATTAATTGCAAAAAATTTATACAACAGATTTGAATATGTAATGCCAGATAAAGAATTATTTCAGAACTTAAAAGAAGAATTACTAAAAAACGGAGCAATTGGAGCTTCAATGACCGGATCTGGTTCATGTGTATTCGGCATTTTTGAAAATAAACAAAAAGCAAAAAAGGCATATAATATTTTAAAAGAAAAATATGAAACTTATTATTGTATATCATATAATTCAAAAAGGGAGGAAATGTTTTGATAGATAATAAAAAAGTAACAGCTATAATTCTAGTTGCAGGAAATAGTACAAGATATGGGCAAAATAGAAACAAAAATTTCGAAATAATAAATGAAAAAACAGTATTGAGCTATAGTTTAAAAGAATTCGATAAAAATCAATATATAGATAATATAATAATAGCTGTTAAAGAAGATGAAATGCAAAGAGTAGAAAAAATTGTAAATGCAGAGAATACTATAAAAAATGTAAATTTAGTAATTGGTGGAAATTCAAGAAAAGAATCTGTATATAATTGTATTACAGCAACAGATTCAGATATTGTAATTATTCATGATGGAGCAAGACCTTTAATAAAAAAAGAATATATAAATAAATGTATCGAGAGTATGAATCAATTTGATGGAGTAACTATAGGAGTTAAATCAAAAGATACAATAAAAATAACAGATGATAATTGTATTGTAATAGACACGACAAAAAGAAGTAATACTTGGATTATCCAAACTCCACAATGCTTTAATAGAAATGTTTTATTAAAAATGCATGAGAAATATATGAATGAAGAAGTGACAGACGATTGTGGATTACTTGAAATGGATAATTATAAAATAAAAATTATAGAAGGAGATTATACAAATATAAAAATAACAACATTTGGTGATTTAAATATTGTTAAAGAATTTATTAATAATTAAATTTAACTATTTACATATTATTATGTACTTTGATAAGTTGTGAATTATAACTGTTAGTTTATATTTTTTTCCTTTTAAGCATTTCCTTACCCGAAACATTTTTTCCTCTTGACATAGAACATAAAATAATGATATACTTAATGAGTAGAAAAATATATCTTATCTAAAAATAATTTAAAAAACGTTAATATATATTTATTCGCACATTGAAAATTTAATAAGAAAGAGGTGTATGATTATGAATAGTTTAATCATAATCGCTACTTTCTTAATCTCACTAGTAATCGGAATAATTGTCGGAATGATAATGAGAAAAAAGATTGCTGAATCTAAAATTGAAAGTGCAGAAAAAGAAGCAAAAAGATTAGTTGATTTAGCTAAGGTTGAAGCTGAAAACTTAAAAAAAGAAGAAGTACTTAAAGCTAAAGAAGATGTTATGAAAAGCAAACAGGAATTAGATCAAGAGATTAAAGAAAGAAGAAGCGAGATTCAAAAACAAGAAGCAAGAATTATTCAAAAAGAAGAAAATCTAGATAAACGTGCAGACAACTTTGAGAAAAAAGAAAGAGGTTTGGACAAAGAATATGAAAGTCTAGAAAATCAAAAAAAAGAAGTTTCAGAGCTTTATCAAAAGCAAATGGAAGAACTTCAAAGGATAGCTTCTTTATCACAAGAAGAAGCCAAAAAGCAGTTGTTATTAGAAACTGAAAAAGAAATCACAACTGAAAAAGCAAAACTAATTAGAGATTTAAATCAAAAATCTAAAGAAGAGGCTGCAAAAAATGCTAAAGAAATTATATCATATGCTGTTCAAAAATGCGCAGCAGATCACACATCAGAAACAACAGTATCTATAGTTGCACTTCCTAGTGATGATATGAAAGGAAGAATTATAGGTAGAGAAGGTAGAAACATAAAGGCATTAGAAACTCTTACTGGAATTGATTTAATAATTGATGATACTCCTGAAGCAGTTATTTTATCAGGATTTGATCCATTAAGAAGAGAAGTTGCTAGAATTGCTCTTGAAAAACTAATTGATGATGGAAGAATTCATCCATCAAAGATTGAAGAAATGGTTGAAAAGGCTAAAGAAGAGCTTAATAACATCATCAAAGACGAAGGAGAAAGAGCAGCATTAGAAACAGGAGTTAATAATCTACATCCAGATATAATCAAATTACTTGGTAAACTAAAATATAGAACAAGTTATGGACAAAATGTTTTAAGCCATTCTATAGAAGTATCTAACTTAGCTAGAATAATGGCAGAAGAGCTTGGATTAGATGCTAAAAGAGCAAGAAGAGCAGGTCTTCTTCATGATATTGGTAAAGCATTAGACCATGATATGGAAGGAACTCACGTTCAAATTGGAGTTGATATTCTAAAAAAATATAAAGAAAATCCATTAATACTAAATGCAGTTGAAGCACATCATGGTGATGTTGAGCCACAAACAATGGAAGCTGTTTTAGTACAAGCTGCAGATGCTATTTCTGCGTCAAGACCAGGAGCTAGAAGAGAAACATTAGAAGCATATATTAAGAGACTAGAAAGTCTAGAAGCAATTGCAGATTCATTTGATGGAGTTGAAAAATCTTTTGCGATTCAAGCTGGTAGAGAAGTAAGAATAATTGTTAAACCAGATAAAATATCAGATGATCAAATGGTTGTACTTGCAAGAGATGTTTCAAAACGTATAGAAGACGAAATGGAATATCCAGGACAAATAAAAGTTAACATTATAAGAGAAAAAAGAGTAGTAGATTATGCAAAATAAAAGCTCTCCCAATGGGGAGAGTTTTTATTTGGAAATTGGGACGGTTCTCTTTTCCAATTTTCATTAAAAATTAAAATAGTATTGAAAAAAAGATGATTTTGTTGTATATATATAATAGAAAAAGGAGAAACATATGGAAAATTATTGGAATAATTTAAATGATGAAATAAAAGAATATTTAAAAATATTATCACCAGAATTTCCAAATTGGTTATTAGAATATATAAATACACCTGAAATGCTAAGAATTGACGGAATATGTGTATCTTGTGGAACTAATTTTTCAAAAGTATATATAGATAGATATTATTATTCTTCACTAACACATAGTATTGGAGTAGCATTAATAATATGGCACTTTACTCATGATAAAAAACAAACATTATCAGGGCTTTTTCATGATATAGCTACACCCGTTTTTAAGCATTGTATAGACTTTATGAATGGAGATTCAGAGCATCAAGAATCAACAGAGGAAAGAACAGAGCAAATAATTAGAGACTCAAAAGAAATAATGTATTTATTAGAAAGAGATAACATTAAAGTTGATGAAATTGCAGATTACAAAATATACCCAATTGCAGACAACAATGCACCTAGATTAAGTGCTGATAGACTAGAATATACTTTATCAGGAGGTCTTTTTCAGGTAAGAGTATATGAACTAGAAGACATAAAAAGATACTATAATAATATAACAATAGCTAAAAATGAAGATGGGATAGATGAATTTGTATTTCAAAATAAAAATCTATGCGAAAACTTCATACATGATATTTCAAAATTATGGCCTCGTTGGGTTGAAGATGAAGATAGAGTATGTATGCAATTTATTGCTGATATAGTAAAGTCTATGAATATAAAAGGATATATTACTATTGATGATTTATATAATCTTTCTGAAAAAGAAGTATTACAATTAATTGAAAACTGCGAAGATGAATATATAAGGGAAGCATTTAAAAAATTTAGAAATGCAACAAGAGAGTCAGTATATAAAGGTGATGAGCCTAATGATAAAATATATTGTACAACTGTAAAAGGTAAGAAAAGATATATAAATCCATTAGCAATTGAAGGTAATAAGATTGCAAGAATAAATGAAATTTCAAAACTTGCAAATAAAGATATAAATGATTTTCTAAATATGAAAATGTATAAATATATTGGATTTAATTTTGAATTTAAACCATATACAGTATAATAGTGGTTATACTTTACTTTTATTCATTTTTAGTGTATAATACGTAAAAAGAAAAACGGAGGACAAAAAATGTTCAATAATTTTAATATAGATAAAAGAACTTTATATATAATTCTTGGAATAATGGTAGTTGTTGGATTAGCAAGATCTATAACTGGCACTGGTGAAATTTTAGATTTACTGATTTCAATTCCAGGCATCTTAATTGCAATTACATTCCATGAATTTGCTCATGCAAAAACAGCAGATATACTAGGTGATGACACACCAAGATATGAAGGAAGACTTAGCTTAAATCCATTAGATCATATTGATCCTATTGGGTTTATTATGCTTTTATTTGCTGGGTTTGGTTGGGGAAAACCAGTTCATGTAAACCCTAGAAATTATAATAGAACAATGTCTATGGAAAAAGCTGATAGCATAGTTTCTATTGCAGGACCAATTACCAATTTTATTTTAGCTATTATTTTTACTATAATATATTTTTTATTGTATAAATTCATTGGACTAACAACAAATACAACAATATTGATATTAATGAGTATGATACAATATACAATTACCATAAATATTGGACTAGGAGTATTTAATTTAATACCACTTCCACCATTAGATGGTTCAAAAGTTATTAAACCAATTTTACCATATAATGCAAAAACTTGGTTTGAAAGTAATGAAAGAATTTTTTATTTTATTTTCATTATACTTTGGATTACTGGTATTGCGGGAATGATAATATCACCTGCTATTAGAGCAATATATACAGGATTATTTAATTTAGGTAACTTAATTATTAAGTAATTATATATTAAGACATACTAGGTTGATAAAAATTTAAGAATATGTTAAAATTTCAATATAGTACAAAACAAAGAGGTGAAAAAATGATAAAAGCTTATGCTAAAACAGACATTGGAAAAGCCAGAGAAGTAAATGAAGATAGCTATTATATCACAGAAGATCCACTTGCTAATATGCAATTATTTATACTAGCAGATGGAATGGGTGGATATAATGGAGGAGATATAGCAAGTAAACTTGCAATAAGTACAGCCAAATCATATATAGAGCATAATTTTAATGAAGTATCAAAAGACAAAGAAAGCTTAATTCAGTTAATACGGAAGCAGTGTTGAATATGCTAATATGGTTGTATATGAGAAATCAAAAGAAAACAAAGAATATGAAGGAATGGGTACTACAATAGAAATATGTTTAATATATAATAATAGGGTATATATTTCTCATATTGGAGATAGTAGAGTATATAGAATTAGAAATGGGTTGATTAGACAACTAACTCAAGATCACAGTTATGTACAAACACTTGTAAAGCAAGGAACAATAACAAAAGCAGAAGCGGAAACCCATCCAAAAAAGAATGTTCTTATGAAAGCATTAGGATGTAATGCTTTTGTTGAGCCAGATATGATGATTAGAGGGTTCCAAAAAGGAGATACTTTACTTATTTGTTCAGATGGTTTAACTAATATGGTTAATCAAGAAGACATATTTAATATGGTTACTAATAATTTTGAAACAGCACCAAAAGAACTTGTTGATTTAGCTAATCAAAATGGAGGAATTGATAATATTACAGTTATTACAATAAAAAATCTATAAATGTAATGTTAAAACAAAACAATTCCACAAAAGAAGATAAAAAAGGAAGGGGTAACAATGGACTTAGAAGGAAGATTGTTAGGAAATAGATATGAGCTTATAGAACCAATTGGTAATGGTGGAATGGCAAAAGTATTTAAAGCAAAAGATCAAATTTTAAATAGATATGTAGCAGTAAAAATATTAAGAGATGAATTTACAACAGATCAAGAATTTATAAAAAGATTTGAAGCAGAAGCTCAATCAGCAGCTAGTATTACACATCCTAATATTGTATCAGTATATGATGTAGGAAATGAAGGAAATTTATATTATATAGTAATGGAGCTTATACAAGGAAAAACTTTAAAAGAAATAATAATTGAAGAAGGTTCTGCGCTTCCTTGGAAATGGTCAATAAATATTGCAATACAAATTGCATCTGCTTTAGAAGTTGCACATAAAAATAAAATTGTACATAGAGATATTAAACCACATAATATCATAATTACTGAAGATGGAATAGCAAAAGTTACTGATTTTGGAATAGCAAAAGCAGTATCAAACTCTACAATTACAGCATTTGGGACTACAATAGGGTCTGTACATTATTTTTCACCTGAGCATGCAAGAGGTGGAATTACAGATAGTAAATCAGATTTATACTCATTAGGTGTAGTAATGTACGAAATGCTTACAGGTAGAGTTCCTTTTGATGCAGATACACCTGTATCTGTTGCTCTAAAGCATATGCAAGAAGAACCAATACCACCAATAGAGTTAAATGAGAAAATCCCAACAGCAGTTAATGAAATCATTTTAAAAGCAATGAGAAAAGATACAAATTTACGTTATCAAAGTGCAACAGAGATGCTAAGAGATTTAAATGCAGCACTTAAAAATCCAGATGGTGATTTTGTTGATAATAAAGAATATCAAGCAGATATGCCAACACAAAAAATATCTATAAAAGATATTCAAGATGAAGCAAAAAGATCCAATATTGGAAAAAAAGAAAATAAATTTTTGAAATTTGTTAAAAATCATAAAGGAATATCATTTGTAATAGCTTTAATTTTACTATTTGTATTAAGTTTAGGAGGAACAATCGCAGTTTCAAGACTTACAGAGCCAAAAGAAGTTGTTTTGCCAAACTTTGTTGGTGTAAAAATTGATGAAGCTAAAAAAATAGCTGAAGAAAAAAATCTGAAAATAGAAATATCTTCAGAAGAGTATAATGGCCAATATGAAGAAGGAAAAATAATTTCTCAAGATCCACTATATAGTGACAATTATAACATCAAAATGGGAACTACAATTAAAGTTGTTGTAAGTAAAGGAATAGAACAAGCTACAGTTCCAAAAGTAGTTGGTATGACAGAGGAAGAAGCTACAAAAGCATTAGAAACTGCCAAACTAAAAGTTCAAAAAGTTGAAGAAGAAAATAAGAAAATAGAAGCAGGTTATGTAATTAGCCAAGAAACAGAGCCTGATACAAAGGTCTTAGCTGGTGATACAGTAATTATTCACGTAAGTACAGGAGTTAAAAAAGTAGCAGTTCCGTCAGTAATTGGAAAAAGCGAAGATGAAGCTAAAAAGACACTTTCTGATTTAGGATTTTCAGTTAAAGTAAGTAATGATGAAGATACTTCAAAAGATAATGGAGTTGTATTAAAGCAAAGTTTAGATGTTGGAAAAGAAGTAGAAGTTGGAACATCAATTTCATTAACAGTAAATAAATTAACAGAAACAAAATCTGCAACAGTTACAGTTAATGTAAAATCACTTTTAGGTGGAAAAGTTGAATATGAAGAAACACCTTCTACATCAGATACAAATGAAACTAATTCGACTACAACACAAACAGAGAAAAAAGTAAAAGACGTTGAAGTTAGAATAACAGCAGGAGACGATACTGTTTATAAAAACAAGATTGATCCTACTACTACAAATCTAGTTCAATCTATCACTGGAAAAGGTACGGTTACTGTAAAAGTATATATTGATGGAATAAAAAAAGCTGAAAAAGATATTAATTTGAATTCAACAAGTTCTTTAACTATAGACTAATTATATAAAAAATGAAGGAGAAATAAAAAAATGTATGAAGTATCAACCTCTTTTTTGAGTTTAGTAGAAGACAATTATTCAAAGGAAGATTTAAATTTTGAATTGAGAAAAGAATCAGAAATTGTATTAAATTTAGAAAGATCAAAAACAGATTATTACCATATAGATGTTACAGATGGAAAATTTGTTGAAAAAGATGATTATGATTGGATGAAAGGGCTATGTTCATACATTAAAAGAATTTCTAGCTTACCTTTAGATATTCATTTGATGGTTAAAGATGTAAAATCAGCAGTAGATGATTTTGCAGTATTTGAACCTAATATAATATCATTTCATTATGAAGCATGTAAAGATGATGAAGAAGTTATGGAAATGATTAATCTAATTAAATCATGTAATTGTAGAGTAGGGATTGCTATAAATCCGGATACTCCAGCAGAAAAAATATATAGCTTTTTACCTTATATCCATTTGATTTTAATAATGACAGTTAAACCTGGAAAGGGTGGACAAGGCTTTATTACTGAGATGCTTAATAAAATTAAAGAATTAAAAGAATATCAAATAAACAATAATTTGGATTTCCAAATTGAGGTTGATGGAGGAATTAATTTAGCAACTTGTGAAAAAGTTAAACAAGCAGGAGCAGAAATTTTAGTTGCTGGAACAGCAATTATAAATGCAGTTGATTATAAAGTTATAATTGATGATTTAAAAAAATAATAATTAAGAGGTCAGAACTACAAAAAGCTTTGACCTCTTATTATGATTTAATAATAAATTTCTAAAAACTCAGTAGCAGTCATTATTTCAGGTTTGTCAATTTTTACATCATCAAAATCTTTATCTCCTGTAATGAAAATATCAACATCTTCTAGTATGGCAGTATGTAATATTATATAATCATCTTTATCTCTAATATCAAATAATATATTTTCAACACTGTCAGGAGAGTATACCAAATTAAATGGGAAGTTTTTAAGAAACTCATCCAATTCTACTGTATTAACCTTAAATTTTGTATTTATTAATTCTTTAAGTTCTTCTATTGTATATGAGCAAATTATTATTTCGTGTTCCTTAGAAAGTTTATAGATTAGTTCATTCATTTTTTTACTCTTAAATACAAAAGCCGAAACAAGAATATTAGTGTCTAGCATTACTTTCATAACTAATCCTTCTTTCTGTTTTTTCTAAATTCTTTAATCATTTCCACAACATCATCTTCGGTTTTTAATCCAAGTCTTTCTGCTTCGCCTTCAAAAGCATTTTGAATTTTCTCTAAAGCTAACATAGCAGAATTCTGAATAACTATATCATTTCCTTTTTGAATAAAAAGAATTTTGCTACCTTCTTTTAGTTCTAATAATTCCCTAATTGGCTTTGGAATAGTTATCTGACCTTTTGTGGTTACTTTTGCTAATTCCATACAATCACGTCCTTTCTTACTTTCCTTACTTATATTATATGATATTTTTAGTTTTTTATCAATATTTTTTTTAAATTTCTTTGATTATTTACATTTAAGGAAAAATTTGATATAATTTTGGAAGAATAAATACAGGAGAAGTTTAATGATATTTATTAAAGAGCAAAGTTTAAACAAAGTTTGGAGAACAGCTGTAAAAGAACTAATGGAAAATGGATACACACCGCAAGATAAAAGATTTATAAAAATAGAATCTATGGCTATAGAAATTGAAAATCCAAAACTTGAAGATATAGATAAGTATTTTCCAATGACACAAGAAGATATAAATATTATAAATAATTATATAACTACTGGAGAAAATGAAGAAAAAGTATGCCATGAATGGACTAAACTATATTATCATAGATTATTTGATGAGCCAAACTCTCAAATTAAATACATAATAAATCGCATAAAAGCTGGTAGAGCAGGAATTGCTTCAAATTGGGTAAAACAAGACCAAAACTCAAAAATAAAACCTTGTATGATGAGTATAACAGCAAATAATGAAAATGGAAAATTATTTTTTAACTTGCATGCGAGAGCATGTGATGTATATAATAAACTTTTGATGAATTTACAAGAATTTATTACATTACAATATTACATTGCAGAAAAAACAAATCTTGAAGTAGGTAGATTTACAATGTTTATAGATTATGGGCAGATATTGAAAGAAGATGAGGAAAAGACTAGAAAAATTATAAAATAAGGAGAATAAAGGTAAAATGAAATTATATCACGGAAGTAATGTTCAAGTTAGAGAGCCTAAAATATTAGAAAGTGTTCGTACTTTAGATTTTGGTACAGGGTTTTATTTAACATCAGATTATGAACAAGCAAGAAAATGGGTAATATTAAAACAGAAAAGAAACAATTCGGGAGTAGCCCTTATATCTGTTTTTGAAATCGATGAAAATGTTTTTAAAGAGTTATCAACATTAAAATTTAATGAACCTAATATAAGAATGGTTAAATTTTGTTTGTAATAAT
>Ga0247608_10002670_pt1 | contig 21759 bp, 17 predicted proteins | sample 176DNAGHGlowgp2_FD_193490 | JGI IMG/M metagenome (GOLD analysis project Ga0247608, IMG submission 193490) | Sheep rumen microbial communities from Palmerston North, Manawatu-Wanganui, New Zealand - 1766 DNA GHGlow gp2 | ecosystem: Host-associated > Mammals > Digestive system > Stomach > Rumen ...
ATTGGATACCATCTCTATACCAAGGTAGGAATAGAGCTCTTCGACAAGATCAACGTTGAATGTTGACGCAAGGCATGTTCCGTTGGGAAGAGAGAATGCCTTCTTGCCTGAATCAAGACGCATGCCTGAAGGACCGTCTGTGCAGCAGAGTGTCGGAACGCCCATTGCTTTCAGCTCTCTTGTTACACCTCCGAATGCTGCGGCAGTGCCGATCGTTACCTTGGGGCTGCCCATGCCCTCGCCTCTGATAATGAGGCAGAGCTCTTCATCGGCGAGCTGTGCGACGAATTCATCCATCGTATTCCTGCCGCTCTTAACGTCAGTCAGTTTGATGCCCTTATCACCTGTCTGAGGGATCTCGGCAGGGACTCTGTCCATTCTCGTTGCGAGGTGGTCTATTGTCTGGAGAGGTGTATCCTCTTCGCCCTTTGAATATGTGCCGTCGCCGTTAGGAACTGCAGTAAGTCGCTTATATGCCTTGCGCGGAAGGAGGGCATTCTCGAGTGCTTCAAGGAGCCTGCCTTCTGAGAGCTCGAAAGTTCCGACAGGTGATGCGCTTATAAAATCGCTTCCAAGGAAGAACTCATATGTGCCCTTCTCAAGGACGAAGCCTGTTGAGCCCAGGCCCGTTCTGCCGTCGTCGTCAAAGGATGCGAATCTTCTTACAGGTGCGGTGATCGTTACGCGCTCTTCGCAGCCTGAGGGAATATTGCCTGTCTTGGTAAAGCCTGCAAGAACTCTTGAAGGCTTGGAGAGCTTTCCGTCAGGAGCCTTGCAGTAGAGCATGACTGCCTTCTTGCCTGCCGTATCGCCTGTGTTCTTAACGGTAACGCTTACTGTGACCGTGTCATTTTCGAAATCAAAAGAAGAGTCAACAAGATTAAATGTCGTATAGGAAAGTCCGAAGCCGAAGGGATAGAGGACTTTGTCCTTTGCGAATGTTGAGAAATATCTGTAGCCTACGAAAATATCTTCCTGATAGATGTCTTCCTTCATATCCTTGAGGAAGTTTGCATCGGAAGCGTAGTCTTCGAGCTTCTCGGCGATGGTGTCAGGAAGGCAGCCTGAAGGATTCTCCCTGCCTGAGAGGACTCTTGCGACGCTGATGCCGCCGATCATGCCGGCCTGCCATACATAGAGGACACCCTTGACGTTGTACTTCTTTACGAAGGACATGTCGATGATGTTTCCGACGTTAAGGAGAACGATGACATTGCTGAATGCAGCTGTAACGTTCTTTAAGAGATCCTCTTCGCTGTCGCTTAAGTAATAAGCGCCCTTCTCGGCGGAATTGTCCCTGTCCTCACCAGCAGTTCTTGCGATGATGACGACAGCATAATCGTTGCGCGAAGCCATTGTCTTCGCTAATTCCGCGGACACAGGCATCTCGGCCTGAGACCATGCCTCCTTGCCCCAGCCGAGTCCTGCGTCTATGGGATTTTCAGCATCCCATTTGTCGTATATGTCCATGAGCTCTGCATCCAGCGTGATGCCGGAGCAGTCATTAAGACCTTCCCTGATGTCTGTTACGTGGTGAACATTTACCATGCCGCCGGAACCTGTTCCGGACTTGTAGTAGTGAGTCTGCATCCTTCCGAAAAGCGCGACGCGGGCGCCTGTCTTAAGAGGAAGAACGTTCTCCCTGTTCTCGATCATGACGATGCCTTCTGCAGCTGTCCTGACAGCCGATTCCGTATATTCATTCCAGTTAAGGGTTATCTCGTTCATTGATAATACCTCCTGCCAGTTCCCATTGATTGCCAGACTTAACACTGTGCATTGAATATACAGCATTTGGGAGATGCCCGATTGTATTTTACCCGCTTTTATTATTCATTTCTTGCGTTGTAACCAAAGACTCCGGAATATGCCTCAAATTAAGGCCGTATAAGGGTGTACGGCACTTTTTTACCGTTGATAAATCTATAAATTTGCAATCTATCTGATATTAAATAAAATATTGCAGTCCTATAATGTGGAAACTTCAATATCCGAAAGGCGTTTATGGCAGGCAGAAGAACCGATACAGACATGACAAAGGGCAATCCGATGTCGATCATATTAAAGTTCACGCTGATGCTCCTGCTGGGTAATGTTGCCCAGCAGCTTTATAACATTTCCGATACCATCATCGTAGGCAGGAGCGTCGATCCGCTGGCGCTAGCAGCCGTAGGTTCCACCGGCACCGTCATGTTCCTTATGTTCGGTACTTCAAACGGTATGGTGTCGGGTTTCTCGATCGTTACGAGCCAGCGATACGGCGCAGGCGACGAAAGAGGCGTAAAAGCTTCCGTTACCAACGGTCTTTATCTCTCACTTATCATCGCTGCACTCATCACTATCGTGGGTCTTGTCTTCATGCGTCCTTTGCTCGTTCTCATGAATACACCCGAGCCGATCTTCGATTATGCTCTGACTTATATATCGACTATCTGCGCAGGCATCGTCTGCGTCATCCTTTATAACTACTGTGCTTCGCTTATGAGGGCAGTCGGCAACAGCTTAATGCCCCTGATCTTCCTTATCTGCTCAGCTGCAACGAATGTCGGATTAGACATCTGGTTCATCGTCGGACTCCGTATGGGTACATTCGGCGCTGCGCTCGCGACTGTAATCGCACAGGGCCTTGCCGTTATCCCCTGTATCATTTTTATCTATGCGAAAATGCCGGCTTTAAGACCTTCAAAAGAAGACTGGAAGCTGAACCCCGCAATCATCAAAGAACAGCTCAAATTAGGCATTCCGATGGCTATCCAGTACGGCATCACGGCTTCCGGCACGGTCATCATGCAGAGCGCATTCAATACCTTCGATTATGTTGCAGTCGGCGCGATCACAGCTGCAAGCAAGTTCCAGGGGATCATCACGATGGGAATGTTCTCCGTCGGCCAGACAATGGCAGCTTACGCAGGCCAGAACTACGGCGCGCGCAATATGCTGAGGATCAGACAGGGCGTAAAGAGCGCGCTGAAGATCTATATCGTCTATTCTGCCGCTGCGGCAGTCTTTGCGATCCTCGCCGTGCCGAAGATACTCTGGATCTTTTTCGATTCCGATGTGGACGTCTCGCTTTATATCCCGTGGGCCATGCCCTACATCATTGAGTGCGCGGTATGCTATTTCTTCCTCGCCATGATCTTCATCTACAGGCACTCGATCCAGTCCGTCGGCTTTGCCCATATCGCAATGATCCTGGGCTTTGTGGAGCTTGGCGCGAGAATGATCACATCCTTTTACTCGATCCATGTTCATAACTACTACATCGCCGTCGCATCAGACCCTCTGGCGTGGGCTGCAGCTGGTATCGCGGGCATGGTTATCGGCCATTATCTTTTCAAAAAGATCGAGAAAAGCTGGGCAAAAGAAAACGGCAGTGTGCCTGCTGTAAAAGACAGGTAACCGCCGTTTCCGATAATTTTGTAAATCTTCTTATGTGGTAGTCTCAGTTGTGGACTCCGTTGTCGTGGGCATGCTTCCATCCTTGGTGTTATATACGTCGTATTCCATTCCCATGAGGGTCTCTGACTGCGGATCGTAGATAATGAAGCAGTAGTAACCCGTCTTGAAGTTCTCATCCTGCTTATACGTTATACGGATCTCCGTCGGGGATTCGACCGTGATCCTGCTTGATGTATAGAGATGGTTCCACTTGGGATTGAGCTCCTCGGAGACCCTGTAGATATAGGTCCAGACGTAATTCTTTGCTCTCTCGTCGAGCTCGAAAACTATCGTGAACTCATTGACGTCCGTATAGCTCTCTGTCGCCTCATCCCAGCCGGGACCTGTCATGTAGACATTCTTGACCATGTCGAAGCAGTTTTTCATGAACTTCAAGGTCTCAAGGTTCTCGTAATTGTAGAGGCAGATGAACTCTGCAGGATTATAGAGCTGGTAATCGTCTCCAACCTTCGTGAAAATGAGGTTGATCTTGGTGTCGATCGTCTTTTCGACATCATATAAAAGGGTATTAAAGTCGGCAGGACCTAAGAACTCTTCCCTCATGCCGACCACCTCGTGGTAATCCTTATAGGAGAAAGTAACATCGACAGAGCACTTGCTGCCCCAGAAGCCGCCCTTAAAGCTGTCGTCATCGATCTTGTAAGTGATCGTCTCGGCGATCATGTGCTTTACCTTCCAGGAATCGGTGACTTTAGGAACCTTGTAGTTATCCTTGTCCTTGTCTTTTTCCGAGATGGAAGGCATCGCCCTCTCAAGATCCCTGCATTCTTCGCTGAATTCCTTGAATCTCTCATAGTCGCTGTCAGCTAAAGCCTTGCTGATCTTGTCGATCTTATCGTAGATCTTATCCCTGGTGCTTTCCAAGCGCGCGGTCGTCTCATCGGGATCGTCATCCTCAGGGAAAGTGGGTGTTGTAAACATAGAACAGGAAGCCAATGAAAGAACATTAGCTAAAACCAGTATTGCCGCCAAAATCTTTTTGCTCATTTTTGCTCCCTCCCGGACAGAGCTATTATATCAATCTAAACACCTTAGGGGGCGAAAATGTTGCAAGTTGGCTTTTTGGCACTGCAATAAAAACCGCCCCGGGAAATCCTCCCAGGGCGGTCAAATAAGCTTTTAATAGTCAGTTAAGCTAAGATCAAGCCTTACCGTCTGAACCGAGAACGTACTTAATCTTGTGAGCAACCATGTCCTTAACAGCCTGACGAGCGGGCTTAAGGTACTGACGGGGATCGAAGTGATCAGGGTGCTCAACGAAGTACTTACGGATGTTAGCTGTCATAGCAAGACGGATATCGGAGTCGATGTTGATCTTGCATACAGCGAGTGTAGCTGCCTTACGGAGCTGCTCTTCAGGGATACCAACTGCATCAGGCATATTTCCGCCGTACTGGTTAACCATCTTAACGAACTCCTGAGGTACGGAAGAAGAACCGTGGAGAACGATAGGGAAGCCGGGGAGTCTCTTGATGCACTCTTCGAGAACGTCGAAGCGGAGCGGAGGAGGTACAAGGATGCCATCTGCATTTCTTGTGCACTGAGCTGCTGTGAACTTGTAAGCACCGTGAGAAGTACCGATAGCGATAGCGAGTGAGTCGCATCCTGTTCTGGAAACGAATTCCTCAACCTCTTCAGGTCTTGTGTAGCTCTCGTGGCCTGACTCTACGACAACCTCATCCTCGATACCGGCGAGTGTTCCGAGCTCAGCCTCAACAACTACGCCGTGGTCGTGAGCATACTCAACAACCTGCTTTGTGAGAGCGATGTTGTCCTCGAAAGACTTGGAAGAAGCGTCGATCATTACGGATGTGAAGCCGCCGTCGATGCATGACTTACAAAGCTCGAATGTATCACCGTGGTCAAGGTGAAGAGCGATCGGGATCTCAGGATTCTCGATGACAGCTGCCTCAACGAGCTTTACAAGGTATGTGTGATTAGCGTAAGCTCTTGCGCCCTTGGAAACCTGAAGGATAACAGGGCTCTTGAGCTCACCTGCTGCTTCTGTGATTCCCTGAACGATTTCCATGTTGTTTACGTTGAAAGCACCAACAGCATAACCGCCGTCATAAGCCTTCTTGAACATCTCAGTCGTTGTTACTAAAGACATATATATATCCTCCTAACGAATTTTGTCTTGACGTTCTTATATTACAATCTTTTTGTCAAAACTCAACCGCAAAATGGAGGAAAGTGTCCCATATTAACAGAAGATTTCCATATTAAAGGGGCCTTTTTTGCCAAATGATTTTCGCTATGCCCGAAAACGGGTTAATTGCGGCTAACTTTTGACAATATAAAAGCAGACCGCGAAATTGCAGCCTGCCGTTTTGCCTGATCTTTAATAAAGACTTATTTTGCGAGCTTTGCGCCGCATTTAAGGCAGAAGACCGCCTCAGGATCTGTGATCTCGGCGCCGCAATCCGGGCAGATCACCGTATTTGCAGCCTTCTCTTCCCTGGCTTTCTCTACCTCAGCCTCTTTCCTGGCTGCCTCTTTGGCATCGTCTCTCTCAGCCCAGTCATTTGCCTTGTTTACAACGACTGCACCGGACTTGACGATAGACTTGCCGAGTTGCTTGAAAGCGCCGCCCAAGTCCTTGCCGGTCTCTTTCCAATCATCCTTCAGACTTCCCATTGCTTATTCCTCCATATGGTTTTCGATGTTACATACAAAAGAATATTCGCAAGCACTTTTAAAATCAACCACCGGCGCGTGAACAGTTTATTACCGGAGTGTAATCGGCGGACATTGTTGCCAGTCACATCCAAAAAAGGTAGACTATTGAACGTGCTGACTTTTTTGCCGGGAGGGTATTTGCAATGGAGAATCAGGCTCAGACGGGCGACAACATGGTCACCGTTACTTATGACAAGGACAGAAAGACCATTACTTTCTACGACACATTCGTCGACATCAACGGAGAAGTCATCAAGTACGACGACATAGCGGTCATCCAGTCGGGCGCCATGGACCATTCCTTTATGTACTACATCGTCTTCGGCAACTCATTTACCTATAATTTTGACTTCACGACCTACGACGGGAACAAGCATAAGTTCAAGCGCTACGGCCTTTCCGTCTACGGTATCGGCATCTATAAGCGCGTAAAGAAGGAATTTGAGACCGTATCTCCGCCGTTCTACGGGATCGTGGTAAGGAAGGTCGGCGAGCGCCTGATCGACAGGATCGCAAACGGCGCAACGGCCAACATCTGCGGCCTTGAGATCACCAAGGACAAGATCACTTATGTCAAGAACAAGAAAAAGACATATGTCATCGACAGGAGCAACTTCGACCGTGCCGTCAACAACAGCTCCTATGCGGCAAGTTATGCCGAGATCTACATAAGAGACGAGAAAAAGCCCGTCTTCAGGGTATCCCTCAACGAACCCAACGCAAGGCTCATCGTCCCCATCGTCAACACATTTTTCGAATTCAGGATAAATGAAGCTGCTGCGGGCGCACAGGGCTGATCTGACTCAAATTATATAGGGCGTCTCACCGACAGGAGACGCCCTTTTCTATTGAATAAACTGATTATCTCGGCAGATATTCCTCTTCAGGGTTGAGCTTCTTTTTCTTCTCTTTGGCTGCATTGACGAAATAAGTGACGAAGCCGAAGACGGGGATCAGCATGACGCCGCCGACAAGAAGGATCGTGCTTGCTCTTGAGCTCGTGCAGTCGAGAAGGACATGTCTTATCACCCAGCCTTCCTTCTCGCTGATCTTAAGGTAATCGAGACCTTCCTTATAGTATTTCTCGGCATCGGACTTCTGGGCCTTTACTGTTCCGATGAATTCTCTCGGAGGAACCGAGATGGTCTTCGTGACGCCGTCGAAATAATCGTATGTCGCATCTGTCAGGGCATCCAGATACTCCCTGTCAGCCTTCTTGGAGACGGTCATCGGCATGACGGAGCCGTCCTCCATCATGATGATGTAATAATACTCGTGGCCGGTCGGGATGAATGAGTAGGACTCGGTCTCTTCGGCATAGTTTCCGAGGCAGGCAACGACCTCATATGAGATCCACTGCTCTGAATAAGCATTATAGTTATCCACCACTTCTTCATAAGTTCCCTTAACACCTCCGAACAAAAGATCCCTCAGAAAGAAGGCACATGCTCCGAACAGAACAAAGGCAATGATGGAGACGACAAGAAGGCCAGTTTTTTTCATAATAATTCCCCCGCTTTGATTGACTGTCCGATATTGTATCACACGGACAGGTCATCATGCTGCGGGGGAGTTTTAAAGATCATTTCCCGGCGGGCTTTTTGGTTATCAAGGCCTCGAAAACACCGGCCTTGAGCTGCGTCTTAAGATAGAGCCTGTGCTGCTCTAAGATCCTTCCGGCGATCGCAAGGCCGGTGCCGGGCGTATATTTCGCTGCGTCCGTCTTATTCGTGATCTTAATGCCCTTTCCGGTGATGTCGGCTTCGATCTTTGAATCAGCGGTCTTATATTTCGATGCATTGTCGATAAGACAGAACAGCGCGGTCTTGAAATACTCCTTGTCCATCTTGATGTCAGAGTCACCTTTGATGACGACCTCCGTACCGGCCTTTTCCGCAGCTTCCGCAAGGGCAGTGCGGACTGAAGCTTTGATAAACTTGCGGTCAGACTTCTCGGCGGTCTTAAGGATCGCTTCTATGTCCTTGTTCATCTCAGCTGTCTTGGCGAGGATCTGGTCTGCGTAACGGTCCTTCTCTTCGCCTGTCTCTACATCCTTAAGATTCTCGGCATAGCCGCCCAGGATCTGCAGCGGAGTCTTCATGTTGTGCGCCAGAGAATCGATGAGGTTGTTCTTGAAGTTGTTGTTCTCATATGCCTTCTTATACTGGCTGTACGGCCTGACCGCCAGGATAAGAGCTGTCGCAAGGCAGAGCACCAGAAGAATGATGCCGAAAGTGATCAGGAACGGGCTGTAAAATTCCTCGAACGATGCACATGATATAACGAATTCGGCCAGGTATTTTTGACCGTCGATGCTGAATACTGCTACGACACCTTTGGTATTCGGAATGCCTTTCTTAAATATCACGTACTGGTGTTCGTTACCTTTGTAGTTATCGTAACTGTAAACAGTATATTCACTGTCTTCTTTTTCACTGGCGGCGTCAGCTTCACGGATAAGGCTGTCCAGATCAGCAGCCGATAAGATGCCGGCATTAGCATTCAAAAATGCTTCGGGCTTCTTTAGAGTCGGGAAGATAGTAAGGCTTGGCACAATTCCCTCTTCATCGCAGAGCTTATAAAGATCTGCCTTGGAAGGATCCGTAAAATCCCATTTAGCGGGAAAAGCTTTCCCGAATAAATAGTCAACGCCGGATTCTCTGACCTTTCCTATATGCAGTCCGGCCTCATCAAAGTAATACGATTTGACGTCCGGCTGAGCATACCTTAAAGCACCGCAGAGCTCTGATGAAACACACACCAGCTTGTCTGCATAGTAACTATCGGTCATGGTGCAAAGGTCCCAGCCATTGGTCAATCGCCTGTCCCAGCTGCTTTCTTCTGAGATCTTCCGTACTTCATCGCACTTTATATATTCGATCACCCAGTCTTCGTTTGCCGGTTTGATCGTTTCGATTCTCTTTCCCTCGGCAAGCAGCTCCGGATCGTCAGTAACGTAGTACCAGTGATGCATTCTTTCTTCAACAGGAATAACGTTGTAATCTGTCTCGAAAAAAGTATCTATGCTTCCGTCTTCACCGATCCTGGCAAGCTTTATGTAGTCGGCAGAATAGAAATTGGTAATGATGCTCATAAAAACGCTGCCGTATCTGCCTTCATCATAGTTGGTGATTATCTTTTTATACAGCTCCACCCTGTCATTAAAACCTGTTACAAGAGACGACTGATACACGCTCGATAAATGCATCGTAACAGCAGTGTAGAGCACTGCCCCTATGAGCAGGCTTGCGATCACTCTTCCGGCTGCAAAATGGAAATACTTCTTTCTTTTCATTATGTAACTCCTCCCCGTATTTGCGGCCGTCCTTTGTGCCCGCCTCTTCAGCGGAAAGCTTTTTAAGGACGCTCCTTAATCGAACCTGTATCCGACGCCTATAAGGGTCTTTATGCGGGCTCCTTCTTTTCGAAGTTTCTTACGGAGATTCTTCACGCGGTTATCGATAACGCGCTCGGAGATGTAATCATCCCCGCCCCAGGCAACCGCGAGCAAGAGCTTTCTCGTGACTGCGACACCCGGGTGCTCCATCATGTACTTCAAGATCTGGTATTCCTTCGGCGGAAGATCGACCACGTCCCCTGCCACGCGCACTTCGAATCTCAGGGGATCGAGCTCTATCTGCCCGCTTCTCAAGATCTTGCGTTCCACATGTTCCGTGCCTGCGCGCTCAAGGATCGCCAAGAGCTTTTTATACAGGACCGCTATCGAAAAAGGCTTCACGATATAATCGTCAGCACCAAGTTCGTAGCCGTAAAGGACGTCTTCCTCCCTGACTTTTCCTGTGAGGAAAACGACCGGCTTATCCGACCTCTTCCTTATGATCCTGCAGAGCTCAAAGCCGTCAAGGCCCGGCATCATTATGTCGAGAAGGAAGAGATCATACTCTTCGTTGAGGATCTTACTAAGGCCCAGATTTCCGTCCTCGGCAAAATCGAGCGCGATCTTGTCGCGCCTCCCGAAATAATCCCCGATGACCTGCCTGATCTGGCTGTCATCCTCAACGAGCAAGACTCTGTACATGAGAACCTCCGTCAAGAGTATGTTACATGTTCAGTGTATCGTTAGTGTATTGTTTTGGGAATGGGGCGGGGGACAGACCCCGACTGTAATACAGGGGGGTAAAAAAATGCCGACAATTATATAAAACGGCTTTTTTATATAATTGTTGCCCCTAAAAAAGGGCGTGTATTACAGTGGCGCTGCAAAAATGCCGGCAAGACGAATTCAAGCGGCATTCATTTGTTGAAACTGATAATCAATTTCATATTGACACTCCCAGCACGCGCACCTATAATACTTTTCCGTACCCTATAAATAAGAAGAGGCATCAATGGAGCAGCTGATCTGCAAAAACTTAAAACTCGGATACGAGAATATCACCCTCGCTGAGGACTTGAGCTTTTCAGTAGAAGCGGGCGATTATCTTTGCATCGTCGGCGAAAACGGCGCGGGCAAGTCCACGCTCATGAGAACGCTCCTCCGACTCCAGAAGCCTTTGGGCGGCACTATCGAATACCATGACGATCTGACCGCATCTTCGATCGGTTATCTTCCGCAGCAGACGTTAGTCCAGAAGGATTTCCCGGCTTCAGTTTATGAGGTCGTCCTCTCCGGCTGCCAGAACAGCCTGGGTTTTGGCCTTTTCTATTCCAAGGCAGCGAAAGAAAGAGCCCGCAAGAACATGGAGCGCTTAGGGATCAGCGACCTCGCGAAAAGGTGCTACAGGGAGCTTTCCGGCGGCCAGCAGCAGCGCGTGCTCCTTGCAAGAGCCCTTTGCGCCACAGAGAAAATGCTCCTTCTTGACGAGCCTGTGGCAGGCCTCGATCCCCTCGTTACGAGCGAGATGTATTCCCTCATAGAGAAGCTCAACGACGAAGGCATCACGGTCATCATGATCTCACATGACATCGCTTGCTCGGTCAAATATGCCAAGCACGTTCTTCATATCGGCAATGATTTCTTCTTCGGAACTGTTGAAGACTACAAGAAGTCACCTGCCGGAAGCAAATATCTCGGGGAAGGAGGGCATCATCATCACCATGTTTGATATCCTGATCGAATCCCTCGCTTATCCCTTCGTAAGATACGCTTTGATCGTCGGCGTTCTGATCGCGCTGTGCTCATCGCTTCTCGGCGTCATCCTTGTACTCAAGAGATTCTCATATATCGGCGACGGCCTGTCACACGTCGCATTCGGCGCTATGGCGATCGCAGCGGTCGTGGGCCTTGCAGACCAGATGGTACTGACATTGCCCATCACGATCCTTTGTGCGATCCTGCTCCTTTGGTCAGGCCAGAATGCGAAGATAAAAGGTGATGCGGCAATAGCTATGATCTCCGTAGGTGCCCTGGCATTCGGTTATCTCCTGATGAATATCTTCCCGACGTCATCGAATGTCGCAGGCGATGTATGCTCTTCACTCTTCGGATCTATGAAGATATTGACGCTCACCAAATCGGAGGTCGTCCTCTGTATCGTTCTGTCGATCGTTGTGGTAATAGCTTTTGTGCTTTTGTATAACAGGTTTTTCGCGGTCACATTCGATGAGAGCTTTGCAAAAGCCGTCGGCACGAAGACCAGACTTCTTAACTTCGTGATCGCAACGGTTATCGCGGTCATCATCGTTCTTGCAATGAACCTCGTAGGATCCCTTCTCGTATCCGCGCTCGTTATCTTCCCCGCGCTCTCCGCGATGAGGATCTTCAAGAGCTTTAAGTCGGTTACAATCTTCTCTGCAATACTTTCCGTCTTCTGCGCATTTGCAGGGATCATCCTCTCGATCCTCTTCAACACGCCCGTCGGAGCAACGATCGTAATTACGGACATCGTTGCATTCGTGATCTGCTCAGTAATAGGAAAGATCAGGGGCTGATCACTTCATATATTTCGACATCGTCTCGCCCCAGAGACCGATACGTTCATAGGTAATGAGCTTGCAGAGCGCATCAGTCAGCTTGCCGAATTTCCTGTAGAAAAGATTGAACATCAGATATGCAGCGCGCTGATCCTTCTTCTCCGGAATGCGCCTGATTATGTTCCTGAACGAATAGATCTTCTTATACATCCCGAGATAGCCTTTATAGAGGTCTTCCGGAGATATGTCCGAAGGCTTGTAGACAACGTTCGCCGTGTTGTAAAGGGACAGATCGTCAGTTAATATCCTGCCCTCTTCCTTCATCCTGTCATAGAGCTTTGTGCCGGGATAAGGCGTTAAGATGTGTGAAGTAACGGTCTCGATCTTATTCTTTACGATCCAGTCAAGTGTGTCCTTGAAGGTGTCTTTCGTATCTCCGTCGAGCCCGAAAACAAAACTAGCGTTGATCATGATGCCCCTGTCATGGATATTCCTGATCGCGCGCTCATATGTGTCCGTGTGATTCTGGACTTTATGAACATTGGATACGGCATTCTGGTTGATGCTCTCAAAGCCTATGAACAGGCCCTGGCAGCCGCTCTCCTTCATGAGGTCTAAAAGCTCTTCATCGTATGCGGCATTTATCGATACCGCGGCATTCCACCTGATATGAAGGTCCTTGAGCCTTGTAAGGAATTCGCGCGTCCACTTAGGGTTCCCGCAGAAGTTGTCATCTATTATCATGATGTGCTTCTTATTGAGCATCCTTATCTCGTCCAAGACCACATCGATGTCCCTGTTTATGAACTGCTGGTCATTGCCGCTGTTGTAGCAGAAATCGCATCTGAAAGGACATCCTCTGCTCGTGTGGATTATGTTGCAGTAAAGGTAATCCCTGTGATCGACCAGATCATAAGCAGGACTTACGATGTCACCGGTGGTAAGCTTCCTGCAGCGGTAGATCTTCTTAAGACAACCGTTCTCAAGATCCTCCATGATCTGAGGCCAGGTGCCTTCTGCCGCGCCCACGCACAAAACGTCGAAAAGCCCGTCCTCTATCGTATCGAGCGCCGTTGTGATGTGGATCCCGCCCGCAACGACAGGGATGCCTTTTGCACGGTATGCTTTCGAGATCTCTATGGCTCTCGGAAGAGCATCTACCGTTATGGAGATACCTACGATATCAGGAGAATCCGTAAGATCGATATCTCTGATGTTCTCGTTCTCGATCCTGATCTCATGCCTGTCACGGATAATGTTGGCGATCGTAAGAAGTCCTAAAGGAGGCGACATGTGAAGCTTAAGATCCGTGTCGACGGGTCTTTTATGCATCCTTGGCATTATGAGTTTAACGTAAGCCATATAACACCCAGTAAGGTCCTAGTGCATAGCGTTAATGAAGGCTGCTATCGATATGTAACCGTACAGGAGCACAACAGCCGTATCGAGGATATAAAGGACCATCAGGACCTTGCCGAAGAGACAATCCTTCTTATGCAGCCTGACACCGATCATCAAACCCCATGACACAAAATAGGGAGCAAACACCATTAAATGCATCAGCAACATGATTGCCATGCTGTTAAATACAGATCCATAAAGACGGGCGTAAATACCGATATATAACAAGATCCAGAACAAGGCCGGTACGCCGTATCTTAAAACAAGTGAGATTATGCAGTGTGCCTTTGCGCGCTCAGGCGTCATTTCGGCGCCTGCTGCGGCTAACTGTTCGCTGTCATAGATTTGTCGCGTCATACCGGTACCTCCGTGCTGCTATATTGCCTTATGGCAGTATAGTAACACGACGCACCGCGAATTTCAATAGATTTTTATCGTTATTCGATATTTTTATGTTGAATAGCAACAACATCCTTGTTCAGGCTCTGCCCTCTTTGAACATCTTCATCATCTCGTTCGTAAGGCTGTAATCGTCGGGCTGGAGCTCGATATCTTCTCTGGTCCGCCACTCGGCGACCTTAAGCTCGCCCTCGTCCATATTGATCGTATCGTCACCGTCAACATCGCAATAGAAACCCACCAGGATATCGTCGACGATGCCCCACGGCTGCGACTTGTAGTAACGGATGTTCCTGACCTTAAGACCGGTCTCCTCCATCGCTTCACGCGCGACGGTCTCTTCCAAAGTCTCACCGATCTCAGTAAATCCCGCAACGAGCGCGAAATGCGCAAACCCCGTCTTGTACTTGGTCACAAGTATCTTGTCGCCGTTCGTGATGCCCACGATAACAGCGGGCACGATCCTGGGATAGATCACATTGCCGCACTCACAGCGCAGCGCGCGCTCCTTATCGTCTATGTGCGTTTCCTTACCGCAGATGCCGCAGTACTTATTGCCGCGGTACCAATTGGCAAGCTGCAGAGCGGTAAATGCGAGGAACACGTTCGTCTTCTTTGCTATCCCCGAGCGCCTGAAAGACCTGACATTAACGAATTCATAGTCTTCGGGAAGCGCCATTGTCTCATCACGGGCGTCAAGGAAGAAATAGTAATCTTCGTCGACTGCGAAAAGATAGATAAGCTTTTCGCGGCAATCGTCAGAAAAACTGCTTACACGCGGGAATTCCTCGCCCTTAACCAAAATGTCCTGATGCCTGAAGGCCATTACATAACTGTTGGCGTCAGGTTTTCTGGCCGGATAAAAATGATTATCCAGCTTGTGCGGAAATATATCCTGGATCATGTTATTCCTTAGAAGCTAAATGTCTCAGGTGCAGCTGTAAAGGAGCTGATTGTCGCTGTGGCATCCTTGAAGTAAAGTACCTGTGTATTGTCATCATCAGGGCTGTACATAGCCTTGAGCTCAGGGTGTTTCTCGAGCATGGCGACCTTGACATCGCGGTTGTCATCGTTGATGAGTTCGCCTGCAACGCGGAGCCATGCACCTGTGCTGCCGTCAAATGCGCAGATCTCAGCCTTAGGATTAATAGCGAGCTGCTTTGAAACGGGCTTAACCTTGCCTGTCTGAATGTAGAGCTTGCCGTCGTAAATGAGAGCCGTGCCAAAAGGTCTTACTCTCGGCTGATCGCCCTCAACTGTAGCGAGATAATAAGTCTGTACCTTGTCCAAAAATGCGAGAACTTTTTCTAATCCTTCCATAATCCTGTTTCCTTTCCTGGAATTTGAAATAATTATACCAAATAATCGAAGCTGCTCCTGACCTTAACGAACGGTCTTACCTTGGTCGTGGCGACCTCAACGTGGAGCGGATTTGATGAATATCCTTTCAAGGCTTCCTCGCTCTCAAAAAGTGAATCGAGCATCGCGTCACCTGATGAACTTGCTAATCTTTCAGTGTTTACCTTGATCTCGATGAGGCCGGGGATTTTACCGGCAAGTCCTTCCAGACCTGCCTTGATGCCGGCCTTGATCTCTTCTTTTTCGCTATCGGAAAATTCGTCCTTGAGCGTCCAAACGATCACATGTCTTACCATATCCGATCCTCCATCTGAAAAGCTACCGCAATTATAACATTGAGGGCTCAGCAGTTTTCGGTTGTTCATAACCCTTAATTTCTGTCAGGCAAGCCTGGAGCTATCTCAAACGCCATTTTTTCGAATGAAAAGGATAGAAAATCGCGATTTTCTATCTTTTTTAGCGTTTTTTTCGCCATTTGCGATAGTCGTACCATTCGAAGCCCCCTTCCGGGAAAGATCATTTAAGTTTGCATGTCCGCACATCATGTGCTATCGTATTATTGAACGCGTACAATAATTGAGGTCAAACCATGCAAAAAGAAATAAAACTGGGCATTACAAAGGAAAAACTGCTGGACGCCACTTTCGCGCTGATGGAAGAAGCTGACGACCCGCTCAACGTGACATCAAGGCAGATCGCGGAGCGCGCCGGCACGAAGCCCTCCATGATCAACTACTGCTTCGGTTCACGAGAGAACCTTATTTATCAGACCTTCCGGAAACAGTACCTGGATTTCCTGAAGGAGAAGCCCATCGCCGAACTGATCGCGTCGGACATCTCTCCCAAGGAACTTTTGAAAAAGCTCCATTTCATCGTCGCAAAGTGCCTTGTGGAGAACCCCAAGTTCACAAAGGCGATCTCGCCGTTCGTGCTTTTCGAGCGCGACCTGTCAAAAGAATCCTTCAGCTTCCCTTACGTTAAGAAGCACTATGCGGGCAGGAAGACCGACCGCGAGTGCCGCCTGATCGCATATGAACTGTCTTCCATGATGCAGCTCATGATCTGCCGCAAGGACGACCTCAAACGCGACTTCGGAATCGATCTGGATAATGACAAAGAACTTAAGAAATATATCGATATGAGGGTCGACCTCCTGCTTGCGTGATATGAAATACATTTTTGACCTAAGAACCATACCGTCTTCAGAGCTCGAAAAGTGCGGCGGCAAAGCAACGTCGCTGTCTTTGATGATGCAGAACCTGAAGATGAACATACCTTCCGGATACGTTATCACCGCGGATGCTTTCAGGGACGGAAAGATAACAGAAGAGGCAAACGCGGAACTTGGTGCGGTAATCGCGAAACTGGACCGCCTTAAGACTTATGCGGTAAGGTCTTCCGCAATCGGCGAAGACGGCGCGGGCAATTCATTTGCAGGACAGTATGAGACATTGACCGATCTGATGGTCCCCGGAATCAGGGACGCTGTTAACACAGTCGCCGCATCTGCCAAAAATGCGCGCGTCGAGAACTATAAGGCGCAGAACGATATCTCAAGCGAAGGCATCGGCGTCGTGATCCAGGAGTTCATTAAGGCTGACTATGCGGGCGTCATATTCACCTCTGATGCCCTGACCGGAAAAGACGATTACATCATCGGCAACTACGTCCATGGCGAGGGCGAGAAGCTCGTGTCAGGCACGGAGAACGCCGAAGAATTCAGGATCGGCGCGCTCGAATATTCCTACGAAGGCAATCCCGAGCTTTCCCCTTACGCAAAAACGCTGCGGAAATACAGCCTCGCGATACGCTTTTTCTACGGCGTTCCAATGGACATCGAATGGGCCGTAAAGGGGCGCAAAGTCTATATACTTCAGGCGCGCCCCATCACGACGCTTACAAGGCTCAATGTTAAGAACTACGACGTAAACGGCACCCGTTCGGGCTCAAAGCTCCTTACAAAGACCAATGTCGGCGAGATCTTCATGAAGCCCGTAAGTCCCATGACCTTCAGCGTTCTCGAGAAGATCAACGAATTCCTGGGACTCCCCTGCTGGCTCGAGAACGTCTGCGGCCAGGCATACATGAACATATCGGTAATGTGCTCACTGATGGTGAGCTTCGGAAGATCCCGCGAGAAAGCCTATGAGACCGTAAAAGACCTGGTCGGCGTCATTCCCGAAGGCTGTGAGATCCCCATATCGCCCTTCGACAAAAAAGCTTTCATGAGGAACCTCCGAAAGCTCCTGTTCCCCAAGGACAGATCGAAGCTGACAAAGAAGCAGAAACACAAGATGGTGGCTGATCTTCACGGCATTTCAGAAGGGCTCCTGGAACAGATCAAGGCAATCGGCTCGAACGCCGAACTGATGGCTTTCTGGGACGATGTGCTTCAGCCTAAGTTAAATGACGGCCTCGCTTCGATCCTCGCAGAGAGTGGAACGTCGCTGGTGCCTCTCTTCTCGCTGCGCAAAAAGATCTCTGAGATCGCCGGAGAAGACATGGCAAACCGCCTTCTTGGCGGCTCACTCGGCATTATCGAATGCATGAAGCCGACACTGCTCTTGGAAGACGTCGCTTCAGGCAGGATGTCCCGCGAAGAATACATCCGCGAGTGCGGACACAGGTCCGCTGACGAGATGGAGCTCATGTCTCCAAGGCCCTATGAAGATCCGTCGTTCATCGACGCTCTGCTGAAAGACCGCGAAGCCGCCACATCAAGCCTGCATGAGATGCTCGAGCGCCAGAAAGCCTCCTACGAAGAGGCTCTCGCAGAATTCAAGGAGAAATACCCTTCCAGGCGCAAGTGGATCGACAAAGAGCTCGCGAAGTTCGTCCGTGCGAATGATTTTCGCGAAGACATAAGGAGTAAAGGCGTAAGGATCTTCTGCGTCTTCAGGCAGTACTGCCTTAAGGCGGGCGAATTAAACGGCATCGGCGAAGACATCTTCATGCTGGGCTACAAGGAAATGTTCGCGCTCCTGAAGGGCGATAAGACCGCCGTCTTCTACATCCCTGCCCGCAAAAAGACTTTTGCCGGGTATCTCTCCTACCCGGGCTTCCCGGGCGTCATCATAGGCAGGTTCGATCCCGATAAGTGGCTGGCAGACCCTGACAGAAGATACGATTATTACGTAAGCGGCCGCCCCTCCGGCTGTGACCGCACCTCCGATTCGGCCTCAGCCTCCGACGTCAAAGGCTTTGCGGGCGCTGCGGGCGTCGTCACCGGCAAGGTCCGCGTGATCAATGACGTCTCCCGCATAGACGAGCTTAACGATGGCGAGATCCTCGTTACCCGCGCCACCAATATCGGCTGGACCGTCGCGTTCCACAAGGTCTCCGCGATCGTCACGGACATCGGCGCGCCCCTGTCCCACGCTGCGATCGTCGCCCGCGAATTCGGCATTCCGGCCGTTGTCGGCTGCTCTAATGCAACCACGGTCCTTAAGACCGGCGATGTCGTTACCGTCGACGGCGGAGAAGGCACTGTGACGATCGTTGACCCGGCGTGATCTTCCCTGTCGAAGGCGGCTTCTGCCCCGGCGGGGGGGCTTCCTGTCGAATGCTTCTTCTGGCACGGCGCGGGACTTCACTATCGCAAATGGCCTTTTTGGGAGGCGAAAATGACAGAAAACGGCGATTTTCTATCGCAAACGGCATTTTTTCGAGCATTTGCGATAGAAACAGGGCCGCTCGACATAAAATGCGATAGTGGACAGGACCAGTGCACCCAAATGATAGTGACAGCGCGGCCGAGTAACAATGCACCCGCCCCCACTGCAACATTCTCCCGCCAAAGACTGTTTTAATGGCATAAGGACATGTAAAAGCTTTTTGTGATACTATTACTTGAAGGAATAAATAAGGGAGAAGCGCTTCATGATAGATTTCTATAACGCATTTATCTCGTACAAACACGCCCCGCTGGACATCAAGATCGCCGAGCACGTTCAAAGGCAGCTCGAGCATTTCCACGTGCCGCACAACCTTAAGGGCAAGATACAGCATGAGAAGATCACGAGGATCTTCAGAGACAAGGATGAGCTCCCGATCACGAGCGATCTTACGGAGACCCTTACCAATGCGCTCGAAAAGTCCGAGTACCTGATCGTTATCTGCTCGACCAACACCAAGGAGTCCATGTGGGTCAAAAGAGAGATCCAGACATTCCTTAAGACACATACAAAAGACAAGATCTTTACCGTTCTCTGCGACGGTGAGCCGCAGGATGTAATCCCTGAAGAGCTCACGACCGGAGAGAAGGAGATCATCGACTCTAACGGATTCTCCCACATGATAAATGTTCCCGTAGAGCCGCTCTCCTGCGACTACAGGCTTCCGAGAGCAAGGGCAGACAGAGAAGAGCTTCCGAGGCTTGCAGCAGGACTTCTCGGCTGCTCATACGATGAGCTCCAGAGAAGGAGAAGACAGTACAGATTAAGACGCGCGGGAATGATCGTGGCAGCTGCTTTTGCAGGCGTACTTGCTTTCGGCGGTTACATGCTCTACAGCAGGATGCAGATCAATAAGGCTTATATGGAATCCTTAAGGACCAGATCAGTCTACCTTGCCAACGAATCACGTCAGCTGCTCGATAACGGCAAGAGGACCGATGCGATCCAGCTGGCCCTGGCCGCCCTTCCTGCCGACAAGAAAGATAAGACACCCGTAACAGCACCTGCGATCCGTGCGATCTCAGATGCGACCGGAGCATATACATCCAACCGCGGACTGGAATTCACGCCGGCATGGAACTATAAGTGCAAATACGCAGTTAAGACCAGCATCGTGTCTGAAGACCTGTCCTATCTGGGTGCTCTTGATGATGCAGGCAATATCTACTGCTGGGATACCGAGACAAGGAATCTTGTTTTCGAGAAAGCCTGCTTTGAAGAACCGGTAAGGATCGATCTCCCGAACAAAGAGACGTTTGTCATCACTTACAGCCACAAGGTCGAGGCATATAACATTCCTTCCGGAAAGCACATGTGGACATATACGCCGGAATCTTCCTCAGCGATCTTATCGCATTATATCCATTTCACCATAAGCGATGTCTTCCTTTATGTCGGCGGCTGCGAGGTCGTAAAGTTCTCCTTAAGGGACGGTGCCGTCAAGGAATCTTACCAGCTGAAAGAAAAGACACTCCTTAACAGCGTCTACAATCCCGCAGTATCTCCTGACGGCAAGAAGATCGCTTATTCCGACGACACTCTGACCACAGAAGACAGCATAAAGATCCACATCTATGACGTTGAGACCAAAAAGGACCAGTCTTACGATATCAAGGCCAAGTATCTTGAGAAGCTGACGTTTGTAGATAACAACACCCTTTGTGCCATCTCAACCATGGACTTCGTCAACACATCTGTTTCTTTCAGCCTGGATTACCGTATTCTCAAGCCCGCGACGAAGACATTCAGTTTCTTCGGTACAAACTCGAACAAGAACTGGTCACAAGACCTGGTCTATACCGACGTCTCCATGGGTTCTGACATACGCGCTCTCCCTTCACGCAATGCAGTGCTCTGTTATGTAGGCAATGCAGTTGGGATCTTTGATCTGGAGACCGGAAATGAACTCAACAGATACATAACCAGCAGTTCCGTCGTCACCTCAGGTGACTTTAACGATGACGGTTATCCGGAATTCATCTTAAGGCACGGCGAATATATCTATGCTGCAAATTCAAAGAACAATGACCTGGCATCTTACAACGTGCTCTGCAATAACATTACTTCAGGCGCGATCGGAAACATCGTCTATGCAGTCTCCCAGTATGATACGGACATCATAAGCTATAACCGCAGCATTCAGGATGACGAGTGGAAGGCCGTAAAGGTTCCTTCAGAGTATTCGATGGGCTCAACCTCACAGACATTCGATTCGAATGAGGAATATCTCGTCTCCGCCGCTCTGGTCGCAGACGATGACAAGACCTATGTCAGAGTCAGCATAATCGACCTCAACACCGGCAAGCTGTCCTATACTGAAGATCTTACTGATGTCGATGTCAGCGCAACCAACTTTAACGTTGAATATCTGGACGGCGAGTTCTACCTGTTGCTCGAAAAGTCGGTCTTCCAGATCGATCCGGACAAAGACAAAATAACCCAGATCAACTCGGAACTGGATTTCGGAACGGTAAGATCTGCCGGCAAGCTGTTTTCCACCGAGAAGGACTACAGTTCGGACAAATTATTGGTTAAGATCAGCAATTACGACGGTTCGGACAAGGACGAATTTGACGTTCCGGGAACCTGGGACGATTTTGTAGGATACAACAATTTCAATGCTGTCTACTGCAAGAGCCTTAATAAGGCATTCATCTTCGTTGTCGACACGTTATTTGCCGTTGATATGAAGTCCATGGATTACGACGAGGTCGATCTCCCGGACAACTGGGACTTCACCAAGATCCGTGGTTACTATATAACAGTAAATGACGACAGCTCCCGTGTGCTTATATCTGACGGCAATACTGTCCTTGTTACGGATGCATCCCTCAAGGAGCAGTTTACGATCAGCCGCAACGGAACCTCCGTTGACTGTGCCGCCTTCAAGGGTGACCGCATCTATATCGTCGGA
>Ga0247608_10002671_pt1 | contig 21759 bp, 16 predicted proteins | sample 176DNAGHGlowgp2_FD_193490 | JGI IMG/M metagenome (GOLD analysis project Ga0247608, IMG submission 193490) | Sheep rumen microbial communities from Palmerston North, Manawatu-Wanganui, New Zealand - 1766 DNA GHGlow gp2 | ecosystem: Host-associated > Mammals > Digestive system > Stomach > Rumen ...
CGAGGTTTCTCGCCCTCTTCAGGATGTGGCACATATCCGAAGATACAAAGTGCAACAACTCTAACTAACGCTTCTATAGATTCCTCAGACCACGCACTTAAGGAACGGAACGAACGATTTCCCCTGCTGCCGTAGCTAACAGGCTGCTTCGATTCATAGGCCTGTGCACCAACCTATGACTGCCCGTAATTATAAATAGTATTATCTTTAAAGTTATTTCAATTGGTCTTCAATTTCCTTAATCATTTTATTTACCTTTTCAAGATATTCTTTTGCATCACGTATTGATTCATCAGATGAAGATCTATCGAAACTTCCCCAGTTTTCAGGATTTTCTTTACCTCTTTCTTTTGCGCGTTGAACTGATTTTTCTGCTGAATGTTTATAATTCATTGATTTATAGAATTGTTCATATGCATAAGAAACATATCTCATCAAATCTGATAAATCAAAACGCATATCCATATTTTCAGGTTTTGACATTACCTTTTGGAATAAAGCAACAACATCGTCATTTGCTTTCTTTATGTCATTAAATAAAATATTTGGATCATCTTGAAGTTTCTTTGCTTTAATTTCTTTTACCATTGCATTGTAACGTGCTTTTTGTTGTTTAAGCAAAGCTTTCATGCTATCTTCATCCATTTCAATTGAACCTTTTTGAGTATCAGTACGATCTTTATGAAGTTCATCATAATCTTTAATCATTGATTCTGTTATTTCAAGAACATAAATATCAAAATCTTTAATTAATTCAAGTGTTTCATTAACTTTTAATGAACGAACATCATATTTATATTTCTTTGCAGTTTTCTCTTGAACACCTTTTTTCCAACCTTCTGTTGCAAAGTAATATACTCTAACATCTCCTAAAGTTTTTGCATATCCTTTAATAAATGCAACAATATCTTTAGTACCTGGAGCACAAACAATCATATCAGCAATAGCTTTCTTTGCATAAACTGATTTTAAGAACTTTACAAATTCTTTATCATCACCTTTATATTGCTTGAAATCACTATCTTTAATTTCTGACCATTTCAAACCACGAATACCAGTTTTCTTGTCACCCCATCTTGGAGTTTCTGTTAATGGACCAAAAATAGATGCGAAAGTTTTTGCTGTTTTTGTTGGTTTATAACCACGACCTTCTTCTTTATATCTTTGCTCTTGTTTCTTGTCGTTTTCAGCATGTTCCTTTTCAGCATTTTTAATTGCTGTTGCAAGGTTTGTTAATAATGATGCTTGGAAACTTTCATTAAGTATTTCATCAACAATTAAATTACATGTTTCGGTTAATATTTCATTATTATATAAACCATCTGATACAAATTCAAATAAGTCTTTCATTATATTATATATATTTTTTTATATATAAAAATAAAATTATAAACCCATCTGTTTCTGATATTCTCTATCTCTTCTATCAATTTCTGATAATGGAGAAACACCAGCGTCAAGCAATTCAATTTTTTCAAATCCATTTGCTTCAGTTATAAGAGAATCTTTTTCAGGTACACATCCTTCATATCGTTCTCCATAAGATCCAGTCATCTTTTTTGTTGCAGGATCTAAATCTCCCCAATCTGCAGAATGTGTATTACCAATAGGTTCTACAAAATATTTCTTTCCTGTTATGTTAGACTTTACAATAAAACGACCGGTTTTGTCACTTTCTTGTAAAAATCTCTTTTCATCGATTTTCATTTTCTCTCTATATATTATTGCGGAGGCGGTAGGATTCGAACCTACGGACCGCTCTCACGGCCTCCGGTTTTCAAGACCGGTGCAATCGACCGCTCTGCCACACCTCCAATGATGCTTGTTTGATTGGCACAAGCATAAGCCTCGATAGATACCTTTACATTTCACTATCCCGTACAACTCTAATGCTTTACCTTGATTGTATGATGCTACACATTGGTTGCCTACGGTAACTTCTCCTGTTCATATACAGGTATGTCCTTCAAGATATTCGGGTGGTATGTTGGATTCGAACCAACGTGAGCTCTCGCTACCAGGACCACAATCTGGCGTCATCGGCCTCTAGACGAATACCACCATGTAAACAATTTCTTAAACAACTTATCAAAAACTCAAATTGTAAATAAATCCCTCACCGATGTTTCTGCGAATTTTCCTCTCCTGAGTTGCAGGTGTACACTTCTTCGTTACCTTCGGACTAACCTCGACAGCATTACTTAGAATTTATTATAGTTTTATCCCGTGTGTCGCATCGGATTCGAACCGACATCTCAGTGATTCACAGTCACCGCCTTTCACCAGTTAAGTTAACGACACCATGTTAATAAAAAGGAATTAAGGAAAAATAATGAGTTTGTGAAACTCATAGAATTTCTACCACTTTACCAAAGATATTGTTTCTTGATATAACCCCATTTGGATGATTATGATTATTCCCAATCAAGAACCTATCTCCTGGCTTCAAACTCCAAATAAGGTGAAGGTAATAATATCCATTGACTTTACACAAAACTATGTCACGTTTCGCTAACACAGTATTTTCATCAACTGGAATACAGATTACAGGTTGTCTAGACTTTAATATTGGTGTCATTGAATTACCAATACCTGTAACCTTTACTACTTCACCAGCTTTCAAGTGTTCCGCAGAAATTCTGTTTTCTAATCCACTGTAAGTGTATTCCATAACAAAATTCCTATTTATTTGTAGAATTATAAAAATGACAGGTCAACCATTCTCCCTGTCTTGTCCCGATATGTTTTTTACTATAATCAAGGCTTATAGCTGCTCAAGCTACGAGGGCGGGATTTCAACATTATATTGCAAATTAAAATTCACAATTTTTATAACCTCATGAAGATGGCCCTACACGGATTTAAGAGACTGCAGGGATTCCTCTATTGGAGCAGGGTGGACATGCTGCGTACCTCACAGCTCCCTGCGTATTGAGCAGTAGATGGGATTTGAACCCACGAAAGCCTCTGCCTTGGCAAGGCAGCGTGCACCTCCAACTACACCACTACTGCATTATTTCATATAATACTTCCCAAAACTTATAATATAGTAAAAGAAAAAAGTCAAACTATAATTGTTAAAAAAAATGTTAAAGAGCGACTGATGGGAGTCGAACCCACATCACTGGATTGGAAGTCGAGTATAATAAACCGTTATACGACAGTCGCATTATTAATGGTCTCCCACCATTTCAAACCTCTACTTTTTGCCACTAGTATGTGCTTCCTTGATATTATCTCATCACACCAGAGTATGGGTCTTTCAAAACTGCGTCGTCGCGGAGGTTGGACTCGAACCAACATAATCTTTTTTTCCTGAAAAGCGTGTATACCGAAGTAACTCTAATCTACAGCATTCATTCGAAGCAACAGCGAATAAAGTCTAATTTTAAATTTCACCACTCCGCGAATTTGAAGGTTCCATTATTAGTAAACGGCGGCGCGAAGCTCGCTGTGCCTATGCTGAAAAGTCACCTACAACCAAAAGGTACGTAGCCCCCACGGGATTCGAACCCGTTATTCCGGCTTGAGAGACCGACGACTTAAACCAATCTGTCCCGAGGGCCAACAAATAATTCCTGTAACATTCTCGAAAAGTATATTTATGGGCTTGAACCATCACCTCGGGCTTTGCAGGCCCGCGCTCTAACCAATTAAGCTAAAAATCCAAAGTTTCTGGCGGATTAAGAAGTAACTCTTCAATTCAACAAGGAATTTGGGTGGAGATATCTTATCACTATCAGATATCCGATTGTTTTTCTTTGCAAGATATAATTGTAAGTACTGTTTAATTAGTCCTGCGCAAGTGAACCTCCATAAGTAGGGATGACAAGAATCGAACTTGTATCTAAGCCTTATGAGAGCTTCGTCTTAACCATTAGACGACATCCCCATGGTCACCGGCCTAGTTCCATGCCTACCTCGAGTAGCATAGGATGGGACCGGTGTTATACGGTCGGGAACCACTGACTTTCACAGGACCTCTACCCACCACGGGTAGCGCAGTATGTTCGCTTCTTCAAATTCAATTTTATAAGGTAGCTAATCTTATTACTTTATCTTTTTGTTATTACTTATTGTATATATTTTCCATTATAGTACGTACTCTTACTAAAATCGTATAGATGATAGCATTAAATAATTTCCAATATAACAACTTTCATACGAATCATTTTGCTAATTCCCAAAGTTGAGCTGATAGGACTTGAACCTACGACCTCCATCTTATCAGGATGGCATTCTGACCAACTGAAATACAGCTCAATATAATAAAATATGTTAACCAATTACACCAATGCCAGCTTTACACTTTCAGATTAATATTCTAGAACTATTAACCATCAATCATATAGATTTCGATACTGGCATATAGGACTCGAACCCATATCATTTTAAGTTGGGGAACCGAGACTCGAACTCGGAACTTCAGCTTCAAAGGCTGACGTGTTAACCAATTACACAGCATTCCCCAATATAAATGGATTTGTAGGGAGGCCCAGGGTCGAACTGGGATTGCCGCCGTATCAGAGCGGGAGCCTAACCTATTAGCAGATCTCCCCATAAATAAACTATTCAATTACCATCTCGCCCAATGTATTTAAGCTAAAGCCTATGGGAAATTTGTTCTTGTATGCGCACTTGATTCCAAATTTCCGACAAGTAGTACATGGCATAAACTTCCGGAATAACCTGTACTTCTAATGTCTCCTATCTGCTGTCAGCCAGCCACCAGGATGAATAGTTTTAAGTTTTCATCTATAAAGATGAATAATTTTAAGTACTCGGTATGGGGTTCGAACCCATAATCTCCTGCGTGAAAGGCAGACGAGTTAAACCAATTCCTCTAACCGAGCATTTATGTACGGGTAACGGAATTCGAATCCGTATCTCAGCCTTGAAAGGGCTGCCACCTAACCTATTAGTATGATACCCGCGTAAAATCATAACATTTACCTTCTTCCTCCTCTCCATGTCCCCGGTTGGCCACACTGTAACACTTGAAATGGAGTCTTATCAAAAATTAGACGGACTAAGCAGCTGCATTACGCGAGTACGCGAGGTAAATGTTATAATTTAATTTTTTAACTATTATAAAAATCTAAAAATTTATCTATTTTTTCTTTCATTAATTGTTTACCATTTTCTGAATTAATTTCATTCCATGGTATTCTATAAACTTCTATTCCTTTAGATTTTATATATTTATCTCTAATTTTATCATGTTCTTTTCGATCTTCCCATAAATGTTGTTTACCGTCTATTTCTAAATCAATTTTTCTATCATTTATTTCAATATAAAAATCTAAAAAATATCTTTCCCCATTTCCTTTGTTACCATATTCTAATACATATTCACGTATATATTGAATATTGTTATTATCTAAAACTTGTTTCCAAAATTTTTCTGCATATGAAGTAATATTTCTTGATTTCCAACCTTGAAATGTTCCATTTTGAATTTGTTTTTGTATTATTTCTTTAGACCGTAATGATTTTAGTTGTTTATGGCATTTTTCACAACATGTATCACCTCCGCCAAGTTTTCCAAATTTTGTAATTCTGCAATAAAATTCTTTGTTACATATTATACAATTATGTTTATTAAATTTATTGAAATTAACCAACTTATCTTCATAATTATAATTATCGTCATTTAAAATATATCCTAATGAAATTAATTCTGAAATATACTTATAATTATTTAGATTTGAATATTCTTTCTTTTGTTTAATATTTAATGATTTTATTTTTGAAATATAATATTCTTTATTTGGACCTGAATATTGGTTTTTAACTAACTCGGGATGATTTTTATATGTTTCTTTAACAGATTTTGAAATTTTAATTTTTGTTTCTTCTGTTCGTTTACCTTTTTTCTTATTTCCTAATGCTGAACCGCATGATTGATTACAACATTTTGCAAATCTTTTTTCAAATGGTAATTTTTTTCCACAGTATTCACAATATTTAGGATTTAATTCATAATCTCTTTTTTGAATTTCTAACCAATGATTAGATAAATTCTTTTTAGAAATTTGTTCTCTTGAATTAATTCCTATTTGTGAAAAATATTCTAAAATATCTTTATCAATGTTAAAACCATTTTGATTAGTTCGAACATTTAATTTTTTACAAATTTCTCCTTTTGATTTAGAATAGTCATAAATTTGTTGAATTTCTTCTAATGACATATAATTAATTATGATATATATTATAATTAAAAATAGTTAAATTTGTCAAAAAATTCAAATTCGAACAGGCATTTTCTACGTCTGGGTAACCGGATTTGAACCGATTCCACATGCTCCCAAAGCACGTATGCTACCGTTAAACACCATACCCAGATATATAAAGTGGCGTAGACACGACTCCAACGTGCGACCACAGCATCCCAAATGCCGCATTCTAAGCTACTGAACTACTACGCCATTAAAAATCTTTCTAAATCCTTGTTATCAATATTTCCTCTTCATTCCGCGTAGGCGAGGTACTTATTGGCGCCTTGATTAACAAGATAACTCTTAAGATATATAGAAATATAGAAAGTTGCGCAAATTTTATATTATATTTCTACAGAGTTTCTTACCAACCGCATCTGTTACCAGAATTACTTAAGTTGATGAGTTAAAACATTTAGAAGTTTTTAGCTTCTTATATAAATTAATAACTACTTATATATCTTTATAAGTTACTAATTTATTTTAATTTATTATATAAATCAATATAATATTTCTTGTTAATTTTATGATTTGGATTTTGTCTATTCCATTCTGTTAATATGACTTCAATATTTAATTTATCATCTTCTTCAGAATTGATTTCCATAAACCATTCTTTGATAGCTTTTTTTATAGCTTTCAATTGTTTCCAATCATGTTTTACCGTTTTACTTCTCCAAATATCTAAGCTATGGAAATTATCAAATTTAATTTCAAATTCAAATCTATTATCTATTTTAACATGAAAATGCGGAGGTTTTGTTCCTTGTTCATCATTTTCACCATAAACCCATATTGAAGAATTTTCTGGTAATTCACCTTTATCTGATATTTGAGACATTTCAAAAATACCATGAGGACCTTTTATATGTTCTTGTTCAAATATAAAATCATTAATATTTTTCATAATATAATTTAATTTGGACAATATTTTTTAATTATAAAAACATATTTATGTGGTTCAAGGGGACTCGAACCCTCCTCCTCGTGATTTTCAGTCACGCTTGCACACCCGTTACACTATTGAACCTTCTATACAGGTCTCTCCCTATTTGTCACAACGACTTTATAATGAACATTCTTGTAGAAAAGTCCTTGTTGAAACTACTTCGAGGGCCAGACGGGACTCGAACCCGTATAAAAACCACGATTTTGCAGATCGGGGGCTAACCATTCACACCACTGACCCAATATAAATTCATGGAACCTTCGAACAAAGTATAAAATTAAGGGTTGCGTTTACCAATTTCGCCATCACGGTACATAATGACCATAACCAGGATTCGAACCTAGAAAAAACCCTTCAGGAATTTGTTTGTATTTATCTGTATTTAATATTATCATTGAAGTAACTCTATTCTTCACCAATGAATTTTGCGGAGAGACAGGGACTCGAACCCTGAAGCCGCTCATCACGACCAACGATTTTCAAGACCGTCCGACTACCAATTATCACACCTCTCCAAATAGATACCTTAGGTCTGCATTCAACCACTCTGCCACCCAGACACACGGCCCGAGAAGGGATTCGAACCCCCGGACCCACTCCTTTCGTTTGCGTGGGCCAACCATAGCATCTTTTATCTTTATAAAAATAAATCTCATAAACCCGTTACGACTGCTCAGTAGCTGGCACTTTACGCATCTGTTATGTTTCAACAGCGTTCTGAGAGTTTATGACTTACGACCTGTACCCCTCTGTACCTTAGAATCGTTGACCAGTACAGGTGATTTATGAAAATTGTAGGCGGGCTTCTCACCACTTAGTTGCGTTTCATCAGTTCTACCAATAAAGGCATTACCCTCAGCGTCCTTCTTGTTTCCATATTTCACAATATAGATGTTCTAGACGACTACAATTATATTTTATTTAGTTGTACCAACATGTCAAAGAACGTTTATTAAATATTATTGGATTCGAACCAATGATTATCACCAATGTGAATATCACTTTACCTAATTCATAGGGAGCAATGCAATAGACCAACTCTGCCAAATATTTAATAATTGTACTGCGTAGGGGATTCGAACCCCTGTGTCGATTTTCATCAACTACCACATTGAAAGTGTGGTGACCTAAGCCACTAGTCGAACGCAGCAGATTTTCAAAGAACTAAAATCTTTATAATACTAAATATTAAATATTATTTAGATTTATATATTTAATATAGAACTATTTTTAAATTATTCAAATTTTTTGTAATTTTTTTCAATATTTTTTTCTACCGTAAAACCAACCATTTTTATTGTATTCTTCATAAAAAAATCTCCAAAACTTTCACAAGTTCCGGAGATATATCATATACTATTTGTAATATTTTCTATCGTTACATTTTCATATCTCCGGAATATATTCTTCTGAGTTCAGAGCGAAATCCACAAGGTTCACCAAAAATTGAAGAACCGAACATTGGACTAATATGTGAACTTTGCAACATCATACGTTTTTATTTATTACATCCGTAATAAAGACGGATTTTATATTCTAAAGATTTTTTATTGTTATTTAATTAATAATATAATTTAATTTAGTAAAAGGTAAAAGAAATTTCAAATATTTTTCATTTTTTTTCTACCTTCCCTATTATACATAATTATTTTTATATATATATATTATATAGATATACCTAAAAATAAAATTCAAAATATGTTTAAATATGTTTAAATCATTATTGAGAACATTACCATCATTAAGTGGTAATTTTACTATTGCATGTAAATTAAATGAAATTAAGAAAGATGATAATGAGAATTATCATACATATGTTAGAGTTGCAGACTTAATGCCTTTGCAAAATAATATATATAAAAATAGTATAGAATTGAACTTATTAAATGGTAAGTATGAACATGACATAAAAAAATATTTCATAAAATATTCTAACTATTTCTATAAAGAAAACTTTACATATGATAAGAACAATTATAAGATACTTAATTTAGATTCTTTATATAATGAGACAAATGATAATCGTAATAAAGATTATGAATTTGGATGTAAACGTATTTATTATTCTAGAACAGGTTATCAATTTGCATTTTATGCTCCTTTTTATTTAGATGACATTAATAACTTACCAGATTATTTTGGCATTCATATAAAAATTGGAAATATTGAAAAGGTCATAAAAGTATATTTAAATAAAGATAATAAAATAAATTATTTAAAAAGATATTTGACATCATATTTTGAAGGTGTTGACAATAGAGTCATATTCTGTTTACCTGATTCGTTACAAGCTACATATTTTGGTATAGACGTTAAAAAGGGTGGATTTGTTCAATATAAAGACAATATTTTTGGTTATTTATATACTAATCAAATAATGCTTAATAATTTTGATAAACTTATATGCCAAGGATTTGAACGTAATAATCTTATAATGAAACAAATTATTCCTATAAGTTTTATCTTTAACATTAATGATTTATTAACAGAATATGAACGTTCATTCTTTGCTGGTTATAAAATGAACATTTATGGTTACTATTATAAAAATGACTTAAAATTGGATATGTTTGATTTTGATATTGATTATTTTAAGTCATATGACAAGTATAATAAATATAATAGTAAGTCAGCAAAATATGAATATGTTAATGGAAATGATGGTAATTCAATAATTAATATTATGGATGTTGGATATCCAGCATTAAATGAATCAAAATACATTAAGTATGAATTTGAAAATAAGATATCACCAAATTATTGTAAATTTAAGATGATGTTATCTTCTGATGACAATCCATATATTACTAATGTAAATTTTGCATATTCATATTTGCAATATCCTAATCAGAAATATGGATATTTCCCAACAACTTTCAAAGGAATAAATCCAAAGCTAGTATGTGTAGATTATGACATTAAGTTGCCAATAGGAAACAATATTGAATCTTATTATATAAATAGTTCATATAATGCTAATACAATAATTACCAATGATCTTAATTATAATAAATTTATAAAGTTAATGCAAAACTATACGTCATCATGGTTTAATGTAGGCAATATAGATGATATTGATGAATTATGTAATAACAATAAATTATGGAGTGATGTTGTATTTAATTATGCATATTTCAAAGGCATACTATATAATCTTAATGATTTATATAAATATAATATTGATAAATTTGGTGTATTATTAGATTTTAATATAAATAAAATAAGTGAAGCAGATGAATATGTAAAAGCAAAATATGTATATTCAACATCAGATAGTTCATCAATTAATACTTATAAGTTTAATAATAAGCATAATATGAAAGTGTATGATCCATTGCTTAATGTGTCATATTATAATAATTTCTTTATAAACAATGTTTTAGATAATAATTATTATTTACATTATGATAAGTTATTAGTTAAAGATACACATGGTAAATATATAAAAGAAACTAATTATAAAAATGAAAATGCTTTCATAAAATTAAATGACTTATATACTCTTATTAATAATTCTGAGTTTCCTTCATCAATAAAGCAAAAGATATATGAATATTTGAACACTGAAAAGACCATAGGATATCTTTTATTGGATGGCGTACATAATATGAATTATTTTGAAAAGTATACTGATATATGTGGAAAAGAGCATTTGCAGTTTATGTTAACGAATTCATTATTTAATACAAATAATAAGGATGCAAACTATGAATGGCTTTATAATAAATTATATTATTCTACACACATATCAACAAATAAAGTAAATATTTCAAATAATTACGATACATTAGAATATGATGAAGATTTCGGTGGTAAGTTTTTTGTATATTTAGAAGATAACTTTGTTAACTTATATAACATATATTTTATTTTAAATGAAATATATAAAAATACAGATAATAATAATGAAATATATTCAGAAATAACTGTTAATAAGTTAATAAATGCATATAATGAATTTAAAAACATATATGATGCAAAAAATAAATATGATACATCAGGAAATGAATCAGATTTAGATAATTTGTGTATGATCTTATTTAATAAGCATTATGCAGCAATTAAGGATGGGTTGATAGATACTGGCTATGATGAAGATGAAGCAGATATTGAAATTAAAAAAATAATTAATGAATCATATATAAAATCTGAAAATAAATATAAAGACGAATATCTTAATAGTATATTTAATAAGTTTACGACATCTATAGATAATAATGATAAATATGTGTTTAATTCATATAATAAAATTAATGGAGTTGATATTACTAATTATTTTAGTAAATTAACAAATAATAATGATAAAGACATATATGTTGATTCATATAATTTAAATAACTTAATTGATATATATAACAAAGAAAACAATTCAAAAATTAGTTTACAATCAAGTGTTTCAAAAGAATATTATATTAAGTTTTTAAATAAAGATCATATTAAAGAATATTTCTATAAGTTGAATAATGATGAAACTGGTTTTAATACATCATATTATGATTCATTAATTGATGATGCATATTTTGGATTGAACATATTAAAGAGTACATATGTTAAAGAAAGATATTGGATAATTGATAATGGGGTTATTGAAACAAAAGATATATATACGACATTATATAATTATATATTAAAATATCTATTAAAGCATGATAAGTTAGAACCTGAAATAATAGGTAATGAAACATATTATAGTACCGATGAAAATACTGAAAAGGTAATTAAAATAATATATGATTTACTTCAGGAAGATAATGAAACAATATTTAACTTTATTTATGACAATATATCAGAAAATAGAAATACAAACAATAAATTTGAATTAACAATTGATTCTATTAAAATTGAATTGGACTTATGTTTTAGAAAGAAGGTATATAAGTTGGATAGTACATTATTTAATCTTTTATATAAAGACAATAAGATTAGTAATTATTTATACTTATATATTAATGATGCATGTCAAAATGAAAATAAAACTATATGGCCAATTATTAACTCAACATATATTAGTACTTATAATACAAATGTTACATATAAATCATGGGAATTAAATATTGATAAGAAATTATATCAAGAAAATATCAATGAATATTTAGTCCCACTATTTTCGAATGTTTATGTTGATGAATATAATACAAACATTATATATAATATGATTCAACATAACAAAATATATAATTATAAATATATTTTAAACGAAGAAGAATATTATAAAGAAATTGATGTTATTGAAACATTATATAATATTTATAAAGATAAAAGTGATTTAATAAGTAGCTTATATTATAATTATGATAAAAGTAATGTCACATTAGAAACACAAATTGAAAACTTAATAAAATACAATATAAATATATTGTCATCTACATTATTAAATAATTTTACTAATTTGAATTCTCCATATTTGGATGCAAATCATTTATTACAATATCTTAATGATTACGATGAGCAAAATTTAGAAACTTTAAAAAATGCAATAATATATATTGTTCAAAATGAATCAAAAATTAATGAGTTAAATGATTTTATAGTTTCTAATGGCTTAAGTGATTTGTTTAATAATGATTATATAATTAATAACAATATTGATATTGATGCGTTAAGTACTAATGAATTAGTTCATCATAAATTGAATTTCTTATATGAATATGCATATGATAAGTTTTATGAATTAGTTAAGATGAATGGAATAACTTTATATTCTATTCAAGATACTTTGACGTTATCGTTAGAAAATGGTTGTCCAAATAATATGACATATGATAAAGATAATAAAATTTATATATATCATAAAGATGACATAACTTATGGATTCTATTATCTTAATATAAATATTGATAATTCAAACTATTCATTTAATATATTAGATGATTATAATCTTAATATATTATTTAACACAGTTAATGGTAATGACATATTAGACAAATCATTTGTAAAGAATATATTTTATATCTTATATCCATTCTTGAGAATTAATATATTTGAAGAATTTACAAAACAAGTAAAAACATTATCATATCAAAATGAATTGGAAATATTAATTAAATATAAGGCTAATGGATATCTATCAGAAAATGAAAAATATAAGTATACTAATTATATCGATTCATTAAATGATAAATTATATTCTTCATTAATAGAATTTGATAATTATAAGAAGATTAAGCTATTAAGATATTTCAATTATATAACACCATATCTCAAAAAGATTTCAAATATCATAGACAATGTTTGGACTTTGAGATTTATGGAAAACAATAATAAATACAATAATATAAAAAAATATAACACATTAAATATTGATAACATTAATATCTATAAGTATAGTCCATTAACTATTTATTATGAATCATATAACGAAGAGTCAGATACTAATAAGAAAAAATATCAATTTACAAATTCATATGTAATTAAACAATATGAATATAAGCATTTTAACGACAATGCATTATATAATTTACCTGAACAAATTATATTATATGATGAAAATGTTTATGAATTATCTTTAATAAAAAATATTGAAAACGACTCTGAATATTTATATAATAGTAAAGTTAATATATTATATAAATTTTTCAGTGAAAATGGATTAGATTATACAAATATTAAGTTATTTTTATATAATAAATATGATTCTAGTTTCTTTATAGAAAAGGACAATAATAAATATAGAATTAAATACGTCTTTAATTTAATTTAAGTATCTTATAAAAAACATAATACAAACCAATGATAACAACAGTAAACTTAATGCAAAATCCTGAAGATATAGTTTTTGATAAGGATTCTTCTTACTCAAAGGAATATCTTATTCAGGCATTAGCAAATTTAGGACAACGTATAGGTATAAAAGGTGATGGTATTTCATATAAGTCATTTACATTTAATGACATATTGATAGAATCAAATAATTATTCTTCCAATGATTATGTTGGATATATAACATATATTAAAAGTAATGATAGGATAAAGGCATTATTTGGAATTAGTAATAAGTTTAACTTGGAAGAAACTTATGCAGTTGATTCTTCATTTGATATCAATAATACTTTGAATTTTAATTCTGAATTATCATTTTCTATTCCAATTTGTGGCATTGAAAAATATGCTAAAAATTCAATATGCATTAATAACAATAATGAGTTAACATTTATGTTGGCATGTAAAAAGATTGGATATGATGATGATGATGAAAATAATACTATACTTTTATATTATAAGTTTGATACCTTAACAAATAAGCCAATTTGTTGTTATAAGCTTTATCATTATTTAAAAGATGATAATGGGGAAAATTATTATTGCTTACTAAATTTAAATAATAAGACACAAAATACATATGAATTATCTATAAATATTTTTAATTCTTCATTATTAATAACTGATGATGACGATAATAGTTTGATTCACAAGCAAAACTTTGAAAACTTATTTAAGTATAGTAATTACGAATCAACAGTAGATATAGAATTTTCGATTATCAATAGAAATTATGAAGACGTTAATAAGCTATTAAGTTATAATTCAAATAATTTATATTTTAATTCAGCAATAGCAATTATCTTAAATTCTTCAAAAAGCAAATTATATCATTCAAAAACAATTGAATTATATTTTGATACACAAAGAAATGAATTACTTTCTGATAATAATGATCAATTAGATAATGCTAAAGAATTTTTCTATAATGAATATAAGTTAAATCTTAATAAGATAATATTTGATATTAATGAAGAAATAAATAAGTTATATGTTAATATCTTTAATTATTATAATGAAAAGTTTTATTTAGAAAAACGTGCAACATTAATAAAACGAATCTTATTGAAGATTTATGAAAAGTCAATTGATTATAAGCAAACATTAGGAAAGAAATTATATATACCGCTTAATTATGAATTCCATTATATATGTAATAGTAATAATGAATTAAACATTTATTATTCAAACAATATATATATTACATATACATCTTTAAAGAATATAAACTTAAATAAGTTTTGGGATTCAAATAATAATTTAATATTTGATTATGAAGATCTTAATAAGTTGAAAGTATATAATTTTGAAGTAAACTATAACTCATATATTGAAAACTTAATTAATTCAATACATATTAAAGATGTATATACAATGCCTTATATTAATGCAAACAACAACTGGTGCATTAATGATTCAGATACAAAAATTAAGGCAGTAGGTAAAGATGCAGGCAATCCAAATATTATAATTGTTTATAGTAATGATGTTAATAATACAGAAAACAGTTATAAGTTATTAAATGCAATTTCAAATAAAGAAGAAATATTAAAGTCATCATTTGAACAAAAATGGTTTAATGTTCATAATGCATTATTTGAAAATACATATGATGTTAAAATAGATTGCTGTGCATATATACCTGAAGTAACAAATGATAACTATGAATACTTTAAAGATAGTATGATCTTAAGCATATCTGATTTAAATTGTTTAAGATATGACGAATATAAAGATAAATACAAAGGATCATACATATTGACTTTATGGTATTTAAGTAATGAAAATAATGAAGACACACCTCAATTTGAATATATTCAACAGGTAGATGCTGATAATGCATTAGCTTTAGGTTCAACAGTTAATATATTGAATGAATTAAGCGATACATCAATTGCTAATCTTAATTCACAAGATTTAATATTACTTAAGTCAATCATTAGTAATGTTGCACAAGAAAGATTAAATGTTAACGCAAACAATTGGCTTATCATTAAAAACAAGCAATCAGAAGAATATTCATCAGTTAAAAATGAATATAATAATGATCTTAATATGATAATGCAATATGATGATAATATAACAGTAAGTACTAATCATATTGTTCACTCACATTCAAATTCAAGATATATATCTAATATAAGTAATATCGTTTCTACTAATTCATTATATCCTAAATATGAATATAATGTAAAAACTGAAACAATTAAAGATGGTAAAATATCTGTATTGATTCAAAAGTTATCTAATGCAACATTAGAAAATTCTACAATAACAGTAAATGGAAAAACAGTAACAAATGTAGAAAGCTTAATTGAGAAACTAAAAAATAAATTGGAAAATACAGAAACATCAACTCCAATTAAAGAAATTAAAACAACTTCAGTAGTTTCTACAAATACTAATTATTATGAATATATATTTAACAATAATGTTCCAACATTAGATTATAAAGAAATCTTTGCAAGAAACGTTAATTTATTAAATAGATTGAATTTAATTTCAATTGATAATAATGGTAATTTATATAATGGATATATTGGTACTTCATATAATGAATCAGATAAGTCAACATTACATATTGGAACATCTAATTTAAATATTAATGTTGGTTCAGATACATTAATTAAAGAGGAAGATAGAAACAAATTTAATAAACATAATACTTTATCAATTGATTTCGACAATATTAAGTTAAATGCTTCTAAACGAATTGATATATCTAAAGAATTATGCTATACATTTAATTATGCTAATTTAGATTTTAAATTATGTAATATTAAATTAATAGGAAACTTAACACGCGCAACTATTAATAGTAATGATCAAATAAATCAAATAAATACAGAAATAAATACATTATTCGTTTATGATTATAATAATGATGTTTATTATTTATGTATTAATGATTTAATGAACAAAATGAATATTAATATAAATTCATATTTAGATAATCAAATTAATATTAATAGTAATTATGGAGAACATTGCATAGCAACATTATATACAATATTAAATGGTGAATCTTCAGTAAAATCAATTTATCATTTTATAAAACTTTCAACATCAGACATCTATAATAATGATGCATTAATAAACAAAAATATATTATATGCACAGAAAGAATTAGAATTAATGTATTATGAGGATTATGTTGATGATAATAATGTATCAAATACTGGAGCTAATCGCATAAATATATTTTTAACATTTAAATAATGAATCAAAAAATTTTTATAGTGTGTTTAGATAAGTCAAAAGCATTGGATATTGCTAAAAAAATTGTATATAAAGATGATAATTATACAATTGCACCAATGTTTACTACAAATAAAGAATATGATAACGAAGATAATGAAGTTAATGAAAACTATGAAACATATTTAGATGTCCATACAGCAAACTTGGCTTACAAAAACAATTCTTTATTATTTATTAAAACAATTCAATATGTATCATCAGGAATAACTATAGATGATTTTTATAATAATGACATATGCATAATGGATATTAATGAATATAATTTAATAGCCGAAAATATATTTAATAAATATAACATTATTACAATATGGATAGATTCTAAAAATCATGAGATCTTATCAAATTCTGATATGATTGAAATAAACTATTTTTATAATTATTTAAATAATATTGATTATTTATATTTTTTAGATAATGAAAATGATATTGAAGATACTATAATTGAATATGTTAAAGGAGATGAAGAACGCCGTAGATTAATACTTGAAGAAAATAGTTAAATAGATTGTTAAAAAATATTAAAATCAAATTGAATTTGAATTCATATAATATCTATTTTTAACTATTATATAAGACTTATAAAAACTTATAACTACGACAAAAAAATACGATTAATATAAATGGGCGAAAACAAATATGAAGGTAAAATATCGGGAAGAGAATTTTTACCAGATACTAATACTGGCGGAATGGATATTATCGGAACTTGGATGAATAAACGAACAGGTCAAAAGGTTAATGTCCGTCAGGCAGTACAAGATGGCGACAATATGATTATTGTTACAGATCAAGGTCAAATATCAATGGATGTTTTTTCACAAGATTATATTCAGGCATCTGATGAAATATATGATGAAAGTGGAACAGTTATTGATAGCAAACCAATGGAAATGGATGAAGACTTAAATGCTATTATGAATTATGAAAACAACAATTCATCTTTACAGGGAATATATAATCAAACATCTCCAATAGCACCAGTGATGAATTCTAATGATCAAATTATTAAAAAAGTATTTGATAAGTTAACATCATTCCCAGAAGTAAAAGTTTCAATTAAATGGGATAATTTTCCAGATGCGCAAATTAATACATTGGTTAACTTCCTTGATGTAAAGATTGATGACATATCACAATATATTATAAATAATTATGTAAATAATCAAACTTTATCTAAATCTATTGATAAGATATTAAATAATAAATTATCAAAGTATGATAAAGCAAATGATTAACATACTATAGTAATTAGCTAAAGCTATAATAATTATATATAAATTTGAACTAACAATGAGCAAGGAAAATGAAAAGTTTATCGTAGAATCATTTCTTAATTTAAATCATAATATAGAAGAGGCGCAAAAGTATATAAAAGAATCATATGCAGTAAATAGCGAATATGATAATGAGGAAGATACATTATATATTTGGAATGAAAATATTAATGAAAATCTTAATCTTGCACAAGCTAAACAATATGTTCTTGATACTATAGGAAGTGAAATGATTAACGTAATGTATGGAAAAAAACAATAGAAAAAAACATTCTAGATTTAAACATAAAATGTCAATATATGTTAATATGTTTTTTATATTTTCTTACATTAGATGATGACAAAACAATAGCCAGGGATGAATTAAATATCCCTGGCTTATTTTATTTTTTTAATTTTTTTTAACAAATTTTAATTTAGATAATATCAAGAATTCCTCTTAATTTATTATTACTTGCTTGTATTTGTGCTTCGGCTATTGATGTATCCTTAGAAAGATTATATTCATTATATTTATCAAACGTTTCCAATATTTCTTTTGGATATGAATCTTTTTCTAATACAACCAATCTACGATTATATTTGAAATGATTTATAATATCGTCTTCAGATTTATCAATACGACCTTCATAATTCTTTTGGTGAATTAAATGATCAATATAATTAAATATTGCATTGTCATCATTATAATCAAGGCTATAATCAATATCTTTAGCAGCAACCTTAAACATTCTTCCAGAATTTGTTTTAGATTTTCTTAGAATAATTGGATAAATATTATCACCAGCATCTCCTCGGATAATTTTATCAATAATAATTGTCTTAGGATTAATCTTATGAATTTCTTTTGACTTATCAATTAGCTTATTTAATATATCTTCATTAATATTAAATTCAGTATTGAATAAGAAATTAAATTCATCTTCTGGAAAATCTTCTACAAATAGACCATTAGATTCATTCCACCAAGCAGTAAAGCATTTATCAGAATTCATTGAAACTAATTGCTTAAGATCATTATCTTTAGTCCATATAATACAATTTGTTCCTTGTGAATTTAATAATGTTGACCAATGATAACACCAATCATCTCCTTCTACACCGCTTTCTTGACATGAAGTAATACCACAGCTTTGTAATGTTGTTATAAAATCATTATAAGAAGAAAATAACAAATCCCAATTAATATCATCAGATCTTACACGATTACCCTTATATTCTGCAGATTGAACATCGGATATCTCATCATAAATATATTTTGGAATTTCTAATTGGTTTCTCCAAGAGCCACCATCGGCTACAAAAATAATATTATCTATAAATGGAAAAAATCTAAGCACTTTATTAATAGACTTAATTAGCATTAATTTTAATTCTTGATTAAGTTCATATTCATCTGCAAATCTATTATTTAATACCGAAAGTCTACTCATTAGAAGCCAGTTTCCATCAACTATTAATGTTAATTTACTTTTAGGCATAAACTTGAGTACATATATTTAATTAAAAATAGTTAAATTGGTGGAATTATAACTAAAATTATAAACAAAAAATTCCAATCATATTTGCATATAATTGGAATTTGTTTAGATTTATGGTTAAAAAATATATCCTTTTTCATTTAACATTGACTGATACTTGAGATAGATTTCTTTTGCAATATCTCCAGTTGTCTTATGAATATAATCTTCAGTTTGATAATATCCAGTTGTTACAACCTTCTTTGATTTGCTTTCGATAATTTTATATTGATAGCAATGTGATTCCGCGTTCCAACAACAATTAATTTTTATCTTCTTCATAAGTTTTATATTTTATTTGTTTTATATAAATAATATAGTATTTTTTATATATTATTCAAATTTAAAAGAAAAATATACAAAAAAGTCAGGTATATCTATCGATATCCTGACATATACTACTTTTGTGAAATTTCTTGTTGGGTTATTTAACAACGGTAGTATCACCAGCAACTGTGTCTGCTACAACTGAATCAACTGCTAAAGTATCAACTGCTGTGCTATCTACGTCTGTTGCTGTACCAGTACCGTTTCCGCAGCCTACGATAGCCATGCTAAACATAATTGCACACAAAAAAGCAAAAATTGTCTTTCTCATATTACTTTACGTTTTATTTAATTTTTTTGTTTAATTTTTTTGTTTTATATTTTAATTGTCCAAACTTAACGTTTGAATTTTTATAATTTTTATAATTTTTATAATAATAATAGATTTAATTGTCAATAGTTTACATAAATCATACAAAATATGTACTAAAATATGAATTTATTAATATAAATTAATATAAATTAACATATATTATCTTCTACCACCGCCATGACTGCCAAAATTTCTTGTTCCTTGTGATCTTGTCATATTAAAATTACGTTGCTGTGGCGTAATTGATGATCTATTTGGTCTTGGTGAATATGTTCTCCTATCTGGTTGAACCTGTCTTGGCTTAATATCTGGACGTGAACTATTTGGTCGTCTATTATTGAACCCTCTATTCTGATGATGTGGAGCTATACTTCTATATTGTACATTAGGGTTTCGTGGCCTATCAAATCCTCTATAATGACCTGGGCTAAATCTATAGTCGTAACGATGAGGTCTAAAATAAGGTCGTATATCAAAATGAGTAAATGGTCTACGATAAGCTCTTACATACCAATATTTATTATAATAGAACGAATAATAATATATATCTTTATAAAGATAATAAAGTAATACACCATCTCTATAATAAGGAGTTCCATATTGTATAATTACATCAAATGCTACATTTGAATGAACTATATCATCATCTGTTTCAACATATATATCATCTTGTGTAGTTGCATATGTATATACTCCGCAACTTGAAATAGTAATCATCATAAATAATGTTACTAAAAATGATATCAAATTTCTTTTAATGTTCTTTTTCATAACTAATCAATTCATAAATTTTGATCTTACTAATCTGATAATAAATTTTTTGATTCCAATTCATTAGCAATGATTATTGCGCGGGCAACACATTCTTTTGCTATTTGCATTGGAGATTTTGAACTGCTATCAAAATTTGTATTAGTAAATAATGTTAATGCACAATTTCTAATTATCGCTTTATTATTTGGTTTTATTGCATTAGAAATTCCTTCTAAATAACTATTAATTTCTTTAAAATCAATATTTATTACTGGAGCTGCACTTGATCCGCCTCCTGATGGATCCATAATATCTGTAATATCTGCCATGTAAATTAATAAACTATTTTTTATAAAAATATTAATTTATTATCCTTTAGTATTTC
>Ga0247608_10002672_pt1 | contig 21753 bp, 19 predicted proteins | sample 176DNAGHGlowgp2_FD_193490 | JGI IMG/M metagenome (GOLD analysis project Ga0247608, IMG submission 193490) | Sheep rumen microbial communities from Palmerston North, Manawatu-Wanganui, New Zealand - 1766 DNA GHGlow gp2 | ecosystem: Host-associated > Mammals > Digestive system > Stomach > Rumen ...
CAAGTCGTACAGCGTGTGCGTGCGATTCATCAGCACGTCCAAATCGAGGAGTTCGAGTGCTTTTTGGTTTCTGAGAAGATAGTTAACTTGTTGATACAACAGGCTGATTTCGTGCTTAATAGACAATAACCTATCTTTTTGTTGGTCAAATGTATCGTTCATATACTAATTATCTTTATTTTTGCCTTTTCAAGCGGATTTATGAAACCGCTAAAGTACAAAATAATTTGGTCGCTGATACATGTTTATTGAAAAAGATTCTCATAATATTGCACAAGGCTGGATTGAGGTGATTTGCGGCTCGATGTTTTCGGGCAAAACCGAAGAGTTGATCCGTCGTTTGAAACGCGCCAAAATCGCAAAACTGAAGGTGGAGATCTTCAAGCCAGGCGTCGACACGCGCTATAGCGAGGAGGACGTGGTGTCGCACAATGCCACAGCCTTGCATTCCATCCCGGTGGAAAGTGCCAGCGAAATCCTTTTCTATGCCAACGATGTCGATGTCATTGGCATCGATGAGGCACAATTCCTCGACGACGAGCTGCCTAACGTCTGCCAACAACTGGCCAACCAAGGCGTACGCGTCATTGTGGCAGGTTTGGACATGGACTTCATGGGCAATCCTTTCGGCCCCATGCCCAAGCTAATGGCTATCGCAGAAGACGTCACCAAAGTGCATGCCATCTGCGTGCGCTGTGGCAGTCAAGCGCAGTTCTCGCATCGCACCATTGCGGGCGACAAGTTGGTAGTTTTAGGCGAAACAGAGAGCTACGAGCCCTTATGCAGAGCTTGTTATCTGAAGGCTTGCGAGGAAAAATCACTTCCCACGACCTTGGACAACGATTAAAACCGTATAAATCAATATTTTGATATCTAAGGCAAGGCTAACGTTCTCGATATAGAGCACGTCATATTTCAGCCTTTCGATCATCTCGTCGACATTCTCGGCATAGCCATATTTCACCTCGCCCCAGCTGGTGATGCCAGGCTTCACCTTGAGCAACAGACGATAATACGGGGCCCTTTCCATAATCTTGTCAATGAAATACTGACGCTCAGGGCGATAACCCACCAGCGACATGTCGCCTTTGAGCACGGTCCAAAACTGCGGAATCTCGTCGAGACGTACCTTGCGCATGAACTTGCCGAACTTGGTGATGCGTGGGTCGTCATCGCTCGAAAGCTGCGGTGTTCCACTCGATTCGGCATCGACTCTCATGCTGCGGAACTTCGACATTTTGAAAGGCTTGCCACCTTTGCCGATGCGTTCCTGGGAATAGAAGACGGGGCCTTTTGAAGTGGCTTTCACGATGATGGCGCAAACCAAAAACACCGGCGACAGCACAATCAGGGCCAAGGCCGAAGCCACAATATCGAAAGCGCGTTTGACCACCCTTTGCCACACAGGCATCAGTTCGGGCGTAACCTGCACCAACGGTGCTTGCCAGATGGCAGACTGTTTCACTGTGCCAAACACCAGGTCTTGCATGGCGGGGATGATCTTCACATTGGCATCCGTCGTGTCGACCACGGTGAGCAGCACCTTCATCGTCTCCACTTCCGAGCGTTCGATGGCGATGATGACCTCCTCCACGTTGTTTTCCTTGATGATGCGCTCGATATCGTTGTAGGAGCCCAAGTGCGGCAAGAACTCGCCCAGCTTGTATTCCTTTTTGTCGTACACATTGAGGAATCCGATCATACGGCGTCCCGACGGCTTTACCTCATCCTCGATCTCCTTATAGATGGCGCAAGCGTTGTCGTTACTGCCCACGATGAGCGTATTGAACCCGATCTTCTTGCTACGGATGCGCGAAATCACCGAGGTAGTGATGATGAGCCTTGGGATGTAGGTGATGACAAACTGAAGTGTGAACAGCGCGATAAACGATTGGTAATAAGACTTGTAGTTGGTCACCTCATCATCAAGGATGACGACAAAGAAAAGGACCACGGCCCCCAACAAAGTGATAAAGAAGGTCTGACCCAATTCTTTCAGACGCGACTTGTAGTACACTTTCTCATAGGCCCCCGTCACGGCATGGAGGATCAACCAACAGATGGGGATGACGACCACACCAATCCAAAAACTGGGCGTCACGAAAGAATGCGTGATGCGATCCCAATAATTGATGTAAAGGTCTTCGTGGGCCTTGCGGAAGAAATAGAACAGCGTCCACGCCAGAATGGAGGCAATCCAATCGACGACGAAATACAGCGTTGCCAACCTTTTCTTATTCATAACGAACGATAGATCAGTTTCAGGTTATCGAAATAATAGTATCGCGGTTCACTAATGGGCGTATAGGGTGGGTCATAGATCGTGGACAGATTGGAGGTGATATAGATCTTGAAATAGGAAGCCCATGGATTGTTGTTCATCTGAGGTCCGATATTGATGTAGATCTTGTTCCACCGCTGCGGCTTTTCGTGGGTCTTGTCGGTGGGCGTCACTTTCACCAGAGGTGTTGTCGTCAGCTGATAGTCTTTCATATACTGCACACCAACAAAGAAAGTGTCGTTGCAGTTGTAGTCCATTTCGAGCAAGCAATAGACGCCAGCGTTGAAAGACTTATAGAAATCGAATTCGTCGGCAGTGGCGATCATGAAGTCCAAAGAATCGGGCGGCAGTTCCACCTTGCCCGACCAGAACGAGTTGGTTGAATGCCAAGCCTCGCTTCCCGTGCAGCGAAACAAAACCGTGTCGCTGTTGTCGTCGGGCAGCATAGTGTTGGTCGTCTCAAAATCCTCCATCCAAGCGATATTGGCTCCATCACCGATAGGGTAATACGTCACCACTGGATTGAGGTTGATGATGCTGTCTTCGACGAGGTTGACCTGCTGATAAACGCAAGGCCTATAGAACGGATAGATGTCGCGAGCCGGCGAGCGGCCATCGACCTTGATGCCTGCGTAGACGGCCACCTTGTGAGGGCCGTTCTTCAACACGGGGAAAGTAGCGGGCAGCTCGTATGTGCCGATCAGGTTGTCGTCGACATACACCCATGCGTCGGTTATTTTCTGGGTGTTGGCACCATAAACGAAATAATCGGTCAACGAATCCAACTGGATGGATTCGATATGGATATAGGCGGGCACGGTCTGCGAGCCGCTGAATTTGCGGCATGAGCTGAAACTCAAGGCCATAAGCGCAATGCCCAACAAAAGACAAAAGGTAAATCTTCGTGTCATAACGATGTTTTTGTAGAAAGATAACGAGAAAGGGTTGCGAATATTGTAGACGACCGGTGTTATTTCTTCACTTTGGCAGTGGCTTCATCGACAGCGTCGAGAATGCGATAGGCCAGCTTGAGTACATTGATGCCGTCGTCGATGCTGACCGTCGGTGTGGTGTTGTGCACGATGGCATCGTAGAAGCTTTCCAATTCGGTCTTGATGGCGTTGATGGGATGGATCTCCGGCATCTCGAAAGTGATCTGTCGTTCGCTTCCATCGGCCAACGTGAGCGTAGCCGACAGTGGATTAGCCTCGTCGACCACCTCGTTGATGCGGAAAATCTCGGTTTTCTTATCCAAGAAGTCGACAGTGATGTAGGCGTCTTTTTGGAAGATACGGGTCTTGCGCATGTATTTCATCGAGAGACGCGAAGCCGTAAGATTGGCCACCGTTCCGTTTTCGAACTCGATGCGCACATTGGTGATGTCGGGCGTGGGGCTGACAATGCTCACGCCACTCGCACTGATATGAACGATAGGCGACTTGACAATGGAGAGCAAGATGTCGAGGTCGTGCACCATCAGGTCGAGGACAACGGGGACATCGGTTCCCCTTGGGTTGAACTGCGCCAGGCGATGCGCCTCGATGAAGAGCGGCTCGCCGATGAAAGGCTCGGCTGCGATGAATGCCGGATTGAAGCGCTCGACGTGACCTACCTGTACCTTCACGCCTGCCTCGTCGGCAAGTTTCTTCAAGGCATTGGCCTCGTCGGGCGTGGCCACGATGGGCTTTTCGATGAAGACGTGTTTACGCTTCTGCAAGGCTTTTGAGGCACATTCAAAATGGCGGATGGTAGGCGTGACGATGTCGACGACATCCACCGCATCAATCAGTGCATCAATGGATTCATAGCTCTTCACTCCCATTTCTGTTGCCACCTGTTGGGCGGTCTCCGAGACGGGGTCGAAAAAGCCGACCAAGTCGTATCGTTCGATCTGTTTGATGCAGTTGAGATGAATCTTCCCCAAATGGCCTGCACCTAAAACACCAATTTTCAGCATATTCAAAAATTTCCGCAAAAATAGTCTTTTTCTCGTTCCAATGCGTCGGTTTTTAGCGTATTTTCGCGCCATGATTACCCATATCGAAGACAACTACCGTCACAAAGGCTTGCGCAAACAGCTCGTCGACATCTTGCGCACGAAAGGCATCACTGACGAGGCCGTGCTGTCAGCCATCAACGAGGTGCCGCGCCATGTGTTTCTCGACTCCTCTTTCGTCGAACTCGCCTATCAAGACCAAGCCTTCCCCATCGGCTCGGGGCAGACCATCTCGCAGCCTTCCACCGTGGCCTTCCAAACGCAGCTTTTAGGTGTGACAAAGGGCATGAAAGTGCTCGAAATCGGCACTGGATCGGGCTATCAGGCTTGTGTGTTGGCTGCCATGGGCGCCAAGGTGTTCAGCATCGAGCGGCAACGCAACCTTTTTTTCAAGACCAAAACAATCCTTGAGCAGTTGCCCTTTCGCGTGAAGACTTTCCTCGGCGACGGTTATGAAGGCCTACCCACCTACCAGCCTTTCGACCGCGTCATCATCACGGCAGGTGCCCCCACCCTTCCCACAACGCTGATCGAGCAAATGAAACCCAACGGCGTCATGGTCATCCCGATGGACAATGCCGAAGGCGACGGCCAGACCATGCTGAGGGTCACCAAAATGGAGGATGGCACGCTGAAAAAAGAGGAGTTCGGCGACTTCAAGTTTGTGCCGATGCTGAAGGAGATTGGGAATGATTAAAAAAAGGAAGCCGATTGGGCTTCCTTTTTCAATCACTTCTTGAAGATACTCCCCAATATGGAGCGGACTATTGACTTGCCGAGGCTACGCCCAATGGTCGTCGCCGTCGTGTTGATGGTTTTCTCAAGCGCCTTGCCTGCCGTCGATTTCTTCTTTCTGGTGGTCGTACTTCTCGAGCTGGTACTTCTCGAGCGCTCCCGATCTTTGGCTTCCTTGGCTTTGCGTTTCTCTTCCTCTTCGGCTTCACGTTGGAGTCGTTTCTCCTCTTGTTTTTGTTGTTCCACAAGCAGTTCGTAGGCGCTTTCGCGGTCGAAGCTCTTATCGTAGATGCCATAGAGTCGCGAGGTGCGGATCAGCTTGCTGCGCTGTTCCTCGGTGATGGCTCCGATTTGGCTCAGCGGGAAGAGGATCTTTGCGCGTTCCACAATGCAGGGCGCTCCTTTCTCGTCAAGGAACGAGACCAGGGCTTCGCCCGTTCCGAGTTCAAGGATGGCCGCTTCGGTATTGAAATCAGGATTGGCGCGGAAGGTTTGTGCCGCCGCCTTCACGGTCTTCTGGTCTTTGGGTGTGTATGCTCTCAGTCCATGCAAAACGCGATTGCCCAATTGTCCCGCAATGACTTCCGGGATATCGCTCGGGCTTTGCGTGACGAAATAGACGCCCACGCCCTTGGAACGCACCAGTCGGATAACCTGTTCAATCTTGTCAATCAAGGCCTTAGAAGTGTCTTTGAACAGCATGTGTGCCTCGTCGAAGAAGAAGATGAGCTTGGGCAGTTCGAGGTCGCCCACTTCGGGGAGCTGGGTGTAGAGCTCACTCAGCAGCCACAGCAGGAAGGTGGAATAAAGTTTGGGGTTGAGCATCAGCTTGTCGGCTGCCAGCACGTTCATCACCCCCTTGCCGCCTTCAGTTTGTAGGAAGTCGAGCACATTGAACGAAGGCTCGCCGAAGAAGAGCTCGCCGCCTTCGGCCTCCAAAGCCAACAAGGCGCGCTGGATAGCCCCCACGCTCACCGACGAAACGGTTCCATAGGTGGTGGTGAACTCCTTGGCATTCTTCGCTACATAGTCGAGCATGAGGCGCAAGTCCTTCATGTCGATGAGCAGCAGCCCACGATCGTCGGCAATCTTGAATACGATGTTGAGGATGCCTGTCTGGGTCTCGTTGAGGCCGAGCAAACGCGCCAGCAGTTGCGGGCCCATATCGGAAATGGTGGCTCTCAACGGATGGCCTTGTTCGCCATACACGTCGAAGAAACGAGTGGGGCATCCATGGAAGTTGGGATTCTCGATGCCAAACTCAGGACAACGCTTCTCGATGAAGCCGCTCATCTGTCCCGCTTGGCTGATGCCCGAGAGGTCGCCTTTCATATCGGCCATGAAGCAAGGCACGCCTGCCTCGCAGAAGGTCTCAGCGAGCACTTGAAGGGTGACGGTCTTACCCGTGCCGGTGGCGCCTGCAATCATGCCGTGACGGTTGGCCATCTTGCCCACCATGTAGATGGGGCCGTTGTCGCAATGCGCGATGTAGAGTTTATTGTCGTCGGTATACATGTTAGTTTGATTTGAAATTCAAGAATTAAAGATTCAAAGATTTAAAATTCAAATATTTAAGATTCAACATTTCTCATTCAGCATTAATCTTGAACCGTAAATACTTAATGGTCAGCCCTTGGTCGAGCCACATCTGCTCGTAGAAGGTGCGGATGGTCTTCACTTCGAGGTTGTCGTCGTTCGCATAGAGGTCATCGGTGGCATAAAGCAGCGGAAGGCCTTGTTTCTCAATCACATCGTGGAGGGTGAACTCATACATGACAGGGCTGTCGGTCTTAAGGTTGAGGATGCCGTCAGGACGAACGATCTTACGATAACGGTCGAGAAACTCGGGCGAGGTAAGACGGTGCCGTGCATTGCGTGCCCCTTCGCCAAGATGCGGGTCGGGGAAGGTGACCCAAATCTCGGCCACTTCGTCTTTGGCGAAGAAATGCTCGATTTGGTCGATGCGGGCGCGCAGGAAAGCCACGTTCTTCAGTGCTTCCTCGTTCGATTGTTTCAGTCCGCGCCAGATGCGGGCGCCTTTGATATCGACACCTATATAATTAATGTCGCGATGCGCACGGGCCAAGCCGACGGTGTATTCTCCCTTGCCGCAGCCCAACTCAAGCACGATGGGATTGTCGTTGTGGAAAAAATCCTCGTGCCACCGTCCTTGCAGCGGAAAGCCTTCAGCCATGATGCGTTCGTAGCTGTATTCGAACAAGTTAGGAAAGGTTTTGTTCTCGGCAAATCGTTCTAGTTTGTTTTTCTTTGACATTGTCGTTCTGTTTCATTTCTTAATCCACGCCTTATATTCCGTGTTGGCCCTGATTTCACGAAGCACCTTGGTGGCTTCTTCATCGGTGGCATAGCGGCCAAACGAGACAAACCACTTGCTGCCGCTCAACTCGTAGAATGCGCCGTCAAATCCCTCGGCCTTCAACGTGTTGGTCAATCGGGCAGCGTTTTCCTCCTGACCAAAGCAGCCTGCGATAATGCGGATGGTGCACGTTGAATCCACTGCCGGAGCAGGAGTCTCTATGGGTTCGTCGACAGGCTCTTTTTCCTTCCACTCCCATGTCTTTTCATAGCTGGGCACCTTGAAGGTACCAGGAGCATATTGGATCGGTTGGGAAGGATGGCTTCTCCACTTTCCGAAGTCGATGACCTTGAAACAATACAAGCCATAGCCAACAGCCGCCAGCAGTAAGACACCCAACAAGACCCAAAGCCATGCCAAGCCGCGTCGCGGTTCCTCATCGTCTTCGACTTCGTCACCTTCATGCACCGCTTTTTCGTCAACCGTCATTGGCGTATTCTTGTCCATCTGTTGTTTCTCAATCTCAGCCTTGATTTCATTCTTCGTCATCGAACGCACGACGGGCGTAGGCGAGAAATCAGACAAGCCGAAGGCGTCGCTATTATAATTGGAGGCTTTGTCTTGCTCAAAGACCAAATCGGAGGCCCAGTCGTAATACAACGTACCGATATTCTTCAGCGCCAGTTTCTTCCCTTTCTTCAAGCTATTGAAGCAATCGGAGACAAACATCGCCAGCAGTTTTTGCGCCTCGTCTTTAGGGATTTCATTTCTCTCCGCCATATAGTCGACCACCAAATCATTGTCCTCCCGCAGGTTGGCATCAAACTCGAGTTGGCTGCCCGGCATGGTGAAATGGTTGGCCACGGGGTTCACCTTGGCCGACGTCGCCTTCTTGACAAAGGCCCCAAGGCCAGGCACCACCACGGTGTCCCTGACATACAAAAGGTCTGATATGGCTTCAGCGATGGAGATCATTTTTCTTTCAGCGTTTGAGTTTTAGCAAGATGCTCGGCCTTAAGCAAATCGGAGGGTATGTCGATGGAGACATTGATTGCATCCGTCACCGCCATTCGTATGCTCAAGCCGTTTTCGAGCCAACGCAACTGTTCGAGCGACTCGGCGAGTTCCAGCTTCGAAGGTTGCATCTTCGCGATCTGACGCAATACAGCCGCCTTATAGGCATAAATGCCAATATGCTGATAAAAAGCGCCCTTTTCAAGCCATTGGTTCTGTGCCAGATTACGCATAAACGGGATGGGTGACCTACTGAAATACAAGGCCTTGCCTTCGTGGTCCATCACTACCTTCACCGCGTTGGGACTGAACAAGTCGTCCTCCTCGTCAATCCTCTTGGCCAACGAAGCCAGTTGCGTCTCCTTTTGTGAAATCAAGTCGACGAGTAAATTGATTTGGCGCGGGTCGATGAACGGTTCGTCACCTTGGATATTGACCACTGCATCAAACTGTTCGTCAAGCATTCCCAAGGCCTCGCAACAGCGATCGGTGCCGCTTTGGTGGTTGGGATTGGTAAGCACATATCGTCCGCCAAAGCTGAGCACCTCGTCGGCAATACGCATGTCGTCGGTGGCCACCACAACAGCGTCCAACTTTGATTTCCAAGCCTGTTCAACCACGCGTCGTATCATTGTCTTGCCCTTGATCATGGCCAAGGGCTTGCCAGGAAAACGCGTCGAGGCATAACGAGAGGGTATGATTCCTACTACTTTCATAATCAAAACAATCCATTTAGTGAACCTTCGATCCTGTCGACCACTGTACTTAGGTCTTCAGGATTCTCGAGTTCGATGTTGTCGGTATCAATGATGAGGAGTTTGCCGTCTTTGTACTCGCTGATCCATTTCTCATACCGTTCGTTGAGGTTGGTCAGGTAGCTGATGCTGATCGACTGTTCAAACTCGCGGTTGCGCTTGGCGATATGTCGGATAAGCGTAGGCACAGATGCACGCAGATATATCAAGAGGTCGGGCGGCTGCAGGAACTTCGTCATCAGCTCGAAGAGCGACTGGTAGTTCTCAAAATCGCGGGTCTCCATCAGCCCCATTGAATAGAGGTTGGCTGCGAAGATGTGGGCGTCCTCATAAATGGTGCGGTCTTGGATGACGTCCTCGCCGCTCTTGCGGATGTCCATCACCTGACGGAAGCGGCTGTTGAGGAAGAAAATCTGGATATTGAACGACCAGCGTTGCATGTCCTCGTAAAAGCTGTCGAGGTAAGGGTTGTGCTCAACTTCCTCATAATGAGGCTTCCAGTTGAAATGTTTGGCGAGGAGTCCCGTGAGGGTCGTCTTTCCTGAGCCGATGTTGCCTGCTACTGCGATGTGCATAATGCGAAGATTTTGTAGTTGATTGAAGTGGCTAAATTAAGGAAAAGTCGGCAAAGGACGGTCTTTTTTTTGCAGAAAAATAACAAGCACTTGATTTTCAAACTATTTAGGCGCCTTCTTTAGCAAATAAATCCCAATGAGACAGAAGATGAAATTGGGAATCCAGGCAGCAATGGATGGCGAGAGGCTTCCCGAGATGGCGAACGACTTGGAGACCTGCATGAAGAGGATATAGGCAAAGGCGATGGTGATGCCAATGCCAAGGTGCATTCCGATGCCTCCTCTCACCTTCCGGCTCGACAAGGCGGCACCAATCAGTGTGAGGATGAGGACGGCCGCTGGGGCCGACATACGTTGGTGCATTTCCACCTCATAAGCCTTGACGCCCTCCGAGCCCTTCTCTTTCATGCTTCTGATGTGGTCGCGAAGCTCAAAATAATTCATCTCCTCGAAGTCCTCCTTGGTTTTGTATAGGTCAGTCGGATACAAATTGAGCAGTGTGTCGAGGTTGCGCCCTTTCAGCAGTTCTTCTTCCGGGCCAGCGATAGACCTGATGGCATAAGGGTCGATTCTCCAACTATTGGCAGCCACCGTGTCGTGGTAAAGCATATCAGCCATCACCTTGTAAGTCAACTCATTGCCTTCATACTTCTCCCATGAAAACTTGTATCCATACTGTTTGGCGATGTTGAAGCTCTCCACATAGACGAACTCATTTTTCCCGATTTGTACATGGACATTGCGCCCTGCACTTTGGCTCAGCTTTTCCATATATTCGTCCTTAAACTGCCTCCTGATTTCGTTTGTCTTGGGTATCAAGAAGTTACCAAAATAAAGCGACATTACGGCGATGGTAATGGCAGCCATCATATAAGGCACGAGAAAACGCCAAAAGCTGATGCCGCTACTCAAGATCGCCACAATCTCGGTGCGAGCGGCCATCTTTGAGGTGAAGAACACCACTGCGATGAAGGCAAAGAGATGGACGAAAAGGTTGATATAGTAGGGTATCGACATGATGTAGTAGTCGACCACTACCCTTTGCCACGGCGCGTTGTGCTTCAAGAAGCTGTCGATATTCTCCGACAAATCGAAAATGATGACCACGAGGATCAGCATGGAGATGGCGAAGAAGAACGTACCGATGTACTTCCTAAAGATATATGCGTCAATTTTTCTCATTTACAGACGTTTGGTCACTTTGTTCAGCATCACGTCGCGCCATTCGGCGAAGTCGCCTTCCACGATATGTTGGCGTGCCTCACGCACCAGCCACAGGTAGAACCCGATGTTGTGGAGACTGGCAATCATGGGGCCAAGGATTTCGCCAGCGACGAAGAGATGACGCAGATAGGCTCTCGAATATTGTACATCCACGAAAGTTTCGCCATTGGGATCGACGGGCGAGAAATCCATCTTCCACTTCTCGTTCTTCAGATTGATAATGCCTTCGGAGGTGAAAATCATGCCGTTGCGCCCATTACGGGTAGGCATCACGCAGTCGAACATGTCGACGCCACGCGAGATGCCTTCCAGGATATTGGCCGGTGTGCCGACACCCATCAGATACCGCGGACGATCCTTGGGCAAGATGGCATTCACCAACTCAATCATCTCATACATCTTCTCGGTCGGCTCGCCCACGGCCAAACCGCCAATGGCATTGCCAACGGCATTCTTGGAGGCGATGAACTCGGCCGACTGCTCGCGCAAGTCACGATAGACACAGCCCTGGACGATAGGAAACAGCGCTTGTTCGTAGCCATACTTAGGCTCGGTGGCATTGAAACGCTCGAAACAACGGTCGAGCCAACGGTGCGTACGCTCCATCGACTGACGTGCATAGGCATAATCGGCGGTGCCAGGCGTGCATTCGTCGAACGCCATCATAATGTCGGCCCCGATGCTGCGCTGGATGTCCATCACATTCTCGGGCGTAAAGAGATGGCGTGAGCCATCGATGTGCGACTGGAAAGTGACGCCTTCCTCTTTCATCTTGCGGATGCCCGTAAGCGAGAACACTTGAAAGCCACCGCTATCGGTCAGGATGGGACGGTCCCAGCCGTTGAATTTGTGGAGGCCACCAACAGCCTCAAGCACTTCCAGCCCCGGCCGTAAATAGAGGTGATAGGTGTTGCCCAGGATGATTTGTGCCTTGACCTCGTCGTGCACATCACGAATATGACAAGCCTTGACGGTACCAGCAGTACCGACAGGCATAAAAATCGGGGTCTCGATCGGACCATGGTCGGTCTGCAACACACCCGCCCTTGCATTGCTTTTGGCGTCGTTGGAAACTATGCTGAATCTCATCATTCTAATTTTGTGCAAAAGTACGACTTTTTTCGCAACTTTTTTCATATCTTTGCATTCACTAAAATTCAAGTGCCGTGCATATCAGTTTTTCATATAACAGCTTAAGTTTCATCATTTTAATCATCTTTTGCATTAGCCTAATCATCCAATTGCTATATCACTGGAGACTGTTTTCGAAAGTCGCTTTCTTCAAAAAAGGCGGACGTCCCAAGCTTGATGAGGAGCTGGAGCCCGTCTCCATTGTATTGTGCGCTCGCGACGCTTACGAATATCTGGTGGAGTTGATTCCCGCCTTGCTCAAGCAGGACTATCCTGATTTCGAAATCGTTGTAGTGAACGACTGCTCCGACGACGAGACGGAGGAATACCTGAAAGACCTTGAACGCCAGGAGTCGCGTGTGAAGCCTGTACAACTCAAGCAGCACCTCAACTTCTTCAATGGCAAGAAGTTCCCCCTCTCGATGGGTATCAAGTCGGCACAAAACGACCTCATCGTGTTGACCGATTGCAACTGTATGCCCGTCAATGACCAATGGCTGCGTAGCATGGTGAACCGATACAACAGCCGCACAGAGATTGTCATCGGCTACAGTCCTTACGTCCAGAAAAAAAGCGTTCTCAACCGCATCATGCGTTTCGATTCGCTTCAAAACGGACTGCTTTACCTTTCATCGGCCCTCAACCGACATCCTTATATGGGCGTGGGCAAGAACCTATCGTATCGTAAAGAGTTGTTTTACAGAAACAAAGGATTTATCTCGCATTATACCACCACCGTTGGTGACGACGACTTATTCATCAGCCAGGTGGCCAACAAGAAAAACACGGAAGTCTTGATTGATGCTGAAAACGCCATTCTCTGCACGCCTCCAAGCAATTTCCGCCTTTGGATGCGACAAAAAAGCAGCCGCTATTCGACAATACCGAAATACAGTCCACGCGCCCGACTTTCGCTGAGCTTGTTCTATCTTTCGCAGTTCCTATTCTATGCGTCATTCATCGCATTGCTTTGCATGCAGCCAGCCTTCAGCATCGCCAATGGAGCAGCGTTCTACATTCCGATATTGGCGTTTTTCTTCCTACTGCGTTTGGGGACTCAGCTCTTTATCTACTACAAAGCCTCCAAGCGCCTTGGCGAAAAAGGCCTGTTGCCAGGCCTTATCGTCTACGACTTTATGTTTGCTGTCCTTTCGCCATTGCTTAGGCTGATGGGGCGCATGAATGTAGGAGTGGAATAAACCTTTCAGCCTTTGATTTGAATCAAAAAGCCTTCGTCGATGAGAGGCTGCAACAGCCGATGCATCTCGTCGACGGTGATTTTCTGCAAGCCCTCTTCGGGTGTGGGCCTGTCGATGGTATACGCCATGATCTCGCGCGGACGCAAGGTGCGCACGATGTCCATCCAACCATTCAGAACTTCCGGATTTGACGAATCGAAGTTCTTGCTTCTCAGGAACATCGTTTGCAAAATGAAGTTGCCATTGAAGAGTTTCAAGGCCTCCACTACCCTATTCACGTCGTAACCAGGTGCTGGATGGTTGATTTTCTCGACGAGTTCATTGGTGGGTGCATCGATTTTCATCGTCGGGTTGTCGACCTTACACAAGGCTTTGAAGACCTCGGGCAGGTGTACCCGTGTGGCATTCGACAGCACCGTAATCTTCGAGTTGGGATAATACCAATTGCGCAGTTTGATGGTGTCGTCGATGATTTGCGGGAAGTCGGGGTTGATCGTCGGTTCGCCGTCACCACTGAAAGTGATGGAATCGATGGCAATGTGGTTGGACTGGCACTGCTGCAATTTGATTTCCAATGCTTTATAGACATCTTCAGCAGTTGGCAGTTTGGTGTCGTTACGTCCATCCTTGTTCCAACCGCATTCGCAATAGATGCAGTCGAAATTGCAGAGTTTGCCCTCGGTTGGGAGCAAATTGATGCCCAAAGAGCTACCAAGACGGCGGCTATGGATGGGCCCGAATACGGTTTCTTCTCTGATCATGTGTTTGTTTTAGCTTATGGCTGATAGCTAATGGCCTATGGCCTGCCCCAATATAGAAGCAAGCCATAGGCCATAGGCTATGAGCCAATGTATTTACTTTGCGTACTGTACGGCTCTCGTTTCGCGGATGACCGTGATCTTGATTTGACCCGGATAGGTCATCTCGGTCTGGATCTGTTTCGAGAGGTCGTAGGCGATGCGGTCGGCGTCTTGGTCGCTCACCTTGTCGGCACCAACGATGACACGCAGCTCACGACCGGCCTGGATGGCGTAAGTCTTCACCACGCCCGGATAGCTCATGGCCATTTCCTCCAACTTGTTGAGACGTTGGATATAGGCCTCCACCACCTCGCGACGGGCACCTGGGCGGGCGCCAGAGATGGCGTCGCACACCTGCACGATGGGCGAGATAAGGTTGTCCATCTCAATTTCGTCATGGTGGGCACCGATAGCGTTGCAGATATCAGGTTTCTCCTTGAGGCGTTCGGCCACCTTCATACCTAGGATGGCGTGCGGCAGTTCTTCCTCGTTCTCGGCCACCTTACCGATGTCGTGCAAGAGACCAGCGCGTTTGGCGGCTTTCACGTTGAGTCCCAACTCGGCAGCCATGGTAGCGCAGAGTTTTGCCGTCTCGATGGAGTGCTGCAGCAGGTTCTGGCCATAGCTGGTGCGGTATTTCATACGACCAATCATCTTAATGAGCTCGGGGTTGAGGTTGTGGACACCGAGGTCAATGCAAGTGCGCTTACCGGTTTCCATAATCTCTTGATCCACTTGTTTCTCCACCTTATGCACCACTTCTTCAATGCGGGCGGGGTGGATACGTCCGTCGGTGACGAGCTTCTGCAACGAGAGGCGTGCGATTTCGCGACGGATGGGGTCGAAGCCAGAGATGAGGATGGCATCGGGGCTGTCGTCGATGATGATTTCGACGCCCGTAAGCGATTCGAGGGTGCGGATGTTGCGGCCCTCACGACCGATGATACGGCCTTTAATCTCATCATTTTCAATGTTGAACACGCTGACGGTGTTTTCGATAGCTGTCTCTGAGGCCGTGCGTTGGATGGTCTCCAGCACAATCTTCTTGGCTGTTTGGGCGGCGCTCATCTTGGCCTCTTCGGTGACTTCCTTCACGTAGACCATGGCGTCGGCCTGGGCTTCTTCCTTGATGAGTTCGACAAGCTGCGTCTTGGCTTCCTTAGCCGAAAGGCCTGAAATGGTCTCCAGCTTCTGTGTCTCTTCCTTGTAGATACGGTCGAGGTCAGCCTTTTTCTTATCGAAGACCTCGATTTGGTTTTCGAGTTTCTGCTGGGCAGCCTGCACCTCTTTCGACTTGCGTTGGGCCTCTTCCATCTTCTTGTTGGCATCTTGCTTCATCTGGTTGATGCGGTTTTCGGCGCTGGCCAGTTCGCGCTTACGGTCTTCGCAGGCCTTCTCGTGTTCGTCCTTCAGTTGGAGGAATTTCTCCTTGGCTTGCAGGATACGTTCCTTCTTGATGACTTCGGCCTTTTCCTTGGCCTCTTCGAGCAATGCGGTCTCTTCTTTGGTGACAGCCTTCTTCAGCAGCGTGGACGTGATAAGATAACCCACCGCAAAGCCCACGACCAAAGCTGCGGCGGCGATGATAATCCAAGTAGTGTTTGTGATGAGTAATAACATTTTAAACTCTGTTTTTACCCGAAAAATGAGGAGGAATAAAAAGAAACTGCCTGCTCGTGGGATGTGAGTAAACCCCAATATGATACGCTTATGGCCACCGCGGTGCGCAAACTTCCACTGGCACCAAGGTGCTTCCCCGAAGGGAATGAGGCCCGTTTTTGCAGAGCGCGAGTAGACCGGTTGATGTTTAGATTCTGTTGAGTTTACCAATGCGCTGAGCAGGCAGTTCCAACTCTTCAAAGAACGTTGCCACGGTAGCCGTGGTTATGATTATTTGCTCAACAAGTCGTTCAGATCCTGCAGCTTACGTTCCAGATTCTGATTCCGATAAGTCAATTCAGCGTCCATCTTGACCACTGAGGTGGCAAACTGCAAGGCGGTCATCGAAAGCAGGTCCTGCACATCCTTATAGGCATAATGCTTTGAATAATACTTGATCCTCTCATTGATGAGGTTGCCAGCCTTGCGGACTTTTTCTTCATCAGCGCGGGCCACCGAAAGCCGGTAAGGCCTGTCCAATAGGGTGATATTGATTGTGATCTCATCCATCACGCTGATGTTCAATTATCTGAGTTATTCCTTACTGTTCAAAATCGAAACGCACCTGTCGATCTCTCTCACCAACTCTTTTATGAGCTTTCTTCCTTCTTCTACTTCTCCCTCGTCATCGAGTGCGTTAACAATTGTACATTTATTTATTTTATCTTGCAACTCCACTGCCGACCTACGCAGCGCCAGGTTTTCCTTGTCTAACGCTTCGTTTTCCTCAGCAAGCCGCTTGTTTTCAATGGCCAACTGGTTCCTTTCATCAAGCAATTTCCTCAATTTCACTTCAATTTCGGATACTATGATGCTCAAATCGGCCATGTCGCAATCGGAGTTATGGAATTGTGCCACAAAAATACGGATTTATATCATACTTCACCCATTTTCAGGAAAAAAATTTCCGCGATTTGTTCAACTTGACGGAAAAAGCCGTACTTTTAGGGCTTTAAAAGCCATCATCCACAATGAAAACATCACTCAAATTCATGATCATCCTCACCGCGATGTTCGCCTCATGTTCTCAAAAAGAGACCACGCTTACCCTATTGGAAACCACTGACACTCACGGCCGTTACGACGAGTTTGCCAATGACGCGCTCATCATCAAGCAGATGAAAGCCGAGCTGGGCGACCGACTGATTTTGCTCGACAACGGCGATGACCTGCAAGGCACCGTGTTCCAATATTGCTCCAACCAAGATCCCGAACACCCCAACCTAACCTCGGAGTTCCTCAATTATTTCCCCTACGACGTGGCTTGCGTGGGCAACCACGACATCGAGGCAGGGCGAAAGGTGTTCGACCGCGTCTATTCCGAGGCGAAGGTGCCCGTTTTGGCCGCCAATGTCATCGACGAGACCACGGGGGAGCCTTACTTCACACCTTATATTATATTGGAGCGCGAAGGCTACAAGATTGCCGTGCTCGGACTGCTGACACCTTACGTCGTCACCTGGGTGCCTGAGCGTTTGCGTCCCGGCTTGCGCTTCGAGCAACTGGAAGCCGCAGCCGAGAAATGGGTGAAAACCATCCAAGAGAAAGAGCACCCCGACCTGATGGTGGGCCTTTTCCATTCGGGATTTGAGCCACAGATGCAAAACCTGCCTGAAGACCACCCCTTGGGTCGCGAGAACGCCACAAAATGGGTGGCCGAAAACGTGCCTGGCTTCGACATCATCTTCTACGGCCATGACCACCGCGCCCGTGCCGAGAAGCTAACCAATATCAATGGAGAGCCCGTCTATGTGCTCAACTCAGGCAACCGAGGTGTGGGTCTTGCCCTCGCCGAGGTGACCTTCAAGAAAGGCAAAAAGCCCAGCATAAGCATCAGCCTCATGGCCACCGTCGACGAACAGAAAGACGAAAACTTCCTTGCCTTGATCCAACCCTACATCGACCGCGCCGAGGCCTATCGGCAACGCGAAGTAGCCACACTCCCCGTCAGCATCAGCAGCGACGACATCTTCAGTGGGCCTTGCCTCTGGGTCGACGAAATACACCGTTGCCAGTTTGAGACCGTCGAAGCTGAAGGCATCCATGCCGACATCTCCATGGCGGCTCCGCTCAGCAGCGGCAAGACCATTGAGGCGGGGATGCTGAAAGTCAGCGATTTCTTCACCTGGTATCCCTTCGAGAACTCGCTGGCTGTCATGGCCTTGACAGGCAAGGAAGTGAAAGCCTTCCTCGAATACGCCTACGAGATGAAGGACCCCATCTACAACTTCGACTGCGCTGCGGGCATCCGCTATGAGGTGACCGACAAAAACCCCATGGGCGAGCGCATCCACATCCTCAGCATGGCCGATGGCACGCCTTTCGACATGGAGAAGACCTACAACGTGGTGATGAACTCCTACCGCTCGATGGGCGGTGGCAACCACCTCATCAACGGCGTTGGCTGGGCACAAGAGGACATCAAGAACCACGTGGTTTGGCAAAGCGACCGCGACCTGCGCTCCCTCTTCATCGACTGGGCCGCGAAGAAAGGCACGCTCGACAGCGAACCACTGAACCATTGGAGAATAAAATGAAAGAAGAATTTCTATACTACATTTGGGAGAACCGTCTGACCGACAAGGACTTGAAGTCCACAGACAACGAAGCGGTTGACATCGTGGCCACGGGCTACCGCAACACCGACTCGGGTCCCGACTACTTGGAGGCCAAAATCCAAATCGGCGACAAGCTCTGGGCCGGCCATGTGGAAATCCACGTAAAAGCCTCCGACTGGAACCGTCACGGCCACCAAAGGGACAAAGCCTACCAAAACGTCATCCTGCATGTGGTATACGAAAACGACGCCAAGGTAAACGACATCCCGACTTTGGAGCTGAAAGGGCATTTCAACGAAAGCCTTTTTGCTCAATATCAGAAGCTTATTGCTTCTAAGACTTGGATTCCCTGCGAGAAAAGCATCGCCAAAGTGCCTCTCTTCACAAGGCTTTCGTGGCTCGACCGCATGGCTGTGGAACGTTTGGAGAGCAAGTCGGGGACCGTCACCAAGATACTGGAAGCCAACCAATTCGACTGGGAAGACGCACTTTACAAACTGCTCATGCGCTATTTCGGCCTGAAAGTCAACAACGAGGCTTTTGAGTATTTGGCCAACATCTTGCCTTTCAAGACCTTGCTCAAACATGCCGACAACCTTTTGCAAGTGGAAGCCATGCTGATGGGCTGCGCGGGCTTCCTCGAAGACGAGTTCACGGAGGAATATCCCCTACTGCTCAAACGTGAATTTAGCGTGATGAAGGCCAAGTTCAACCTGCTGACCATGCCTGCCGAGCGGTGGAAGTTCATGCGCATGCGGCCATCAAATTTCCCTACTATTCGTCTGGCACAAATGGCGCAACTCATCCACAAAAACGGGTGTCTGTTCTCCAAAATCAAAGCGGCGAAAGACATTGCCGAGGTCAATGCCTTGTTTGACGTGGCCGCATCGGGGTATTGGGAGACGCATTGGCGGTTTGAAAAACGTGACCGGCTGCCACAATCTGAACGGCTGCCACAATGTGACAGCCCTACACAACCATCTGGGGCTGTAGGGCTGTCGTACAACGGCAGCCGCGAATCATCATTGCGTTTGCCACAATGTGACCGGCTGCCACAATGTGACAGCCCTACAAGGTCACAACCGAAACATTTGGGCGATGCCACCGCCGATCTGTTGCTCATCAATGCGGTGGTGCCTTTGTTGTTTTGCCACGGCAAACTGCACAAGGACGAATCGGTGTGCGAAACGGCGATGCAATTCCTCGAAGAGACTGAGGCTGAGGACAATGCCATCATCCGCCATTTCGCGGCCTGCGGCATCACTGCGGAAAATGCCATGCAAACCCAGGCCTTGTTGCACCTTTATTCGTATTTTTGCAAGCGCAAACGTTGTCTCGAATGCCGCATCGGGAACGTTTTATTACACAAAACCAACCAATTATGAAGAAAGCATTTTTTTCGGTGTTTTTCACCCTTTTATTCGGCTTGATGTTCGGTCAGGCCCCACACCGCATCCTCGTGATGATGGCAGAACAATACAACGACACCCAATTGTCGCAAAAAACGGCACTCATGAGCAAGCAACAACGCCGCGACTTCGTCATCGCCGAACGTAAGGCGTTTTGCCACGCCTCACAAGCCCAAGTGATTGATTTCCTGAAGGGTTTCAAAGATGCCAACCACGTTGACCAAATCAAACAGTTTTGGTCGATCAATGGGTTCAGCTGCGTGGCAAGCGACGAAGTCATCGCCCTACTTGCCGAGCGCAAGGATGTGGCTTGGGCCGGTGCCGACGAGATGCGCCTGATGATCCCCGAAACGGAGAAGCCCCATCCCATCACGGCCAAAGACATCGCTTGGCACGTCGACAAGATCAACGCGCCTTCGGTTTGGAACTATGAAAGCACAGGCTTCACTGGACAAAACGTGATCGTCGCCATCCTCGACACAGGCGTGAACTACAACCACATCGACATTGCCAACAGCATGTGGGATGGTGGCAATGAATATCCCCACCACGGCTACGATGTCGTCAACCACGACGACGACCCCATGGACGACCACGGCCATGGCAGCCACTGCGCCGGCATCGTGGCAGGTCAGGGCACGGCTGGCACCCAGACGGGTGTCGCTCCTGGCGCCAAAATCATGGCCATCAAGATGATGAGTGCCGAGGGACAAGGTGGCGACGCCGAGCTTATCAGTGGTGTTGAGTTTGCCTTGGAGCATGGTGCCGACATCTTGAGTTGCTCGTTTGGCGACCCAGGCGTAGGAGGTTACAGCGTTTACCGCCAATTGTACGAAACTGTCCTCGACGCAGGTGTGATCGCGGCCGTGGCGGCTGGCAATGACGGCCAAACCCAATACGCCCAGCCCGTCCCTTACAACATCGAGTCGCCTGGCAACTGCCCTCCACCGTGGTTCCACCCCGACCAAACCCTCACCGGAGGTCGTACTGCCGTGGTCAGCATCGGCGCCACCGACAGCAACGACGCGCATTCCGCTTTTTCGTCGGTGGGTCCTGTCACGTGGGCCGAAGGCGCACAGATTGGCGAGTATAATGACTATCCCTACGAAAACGGCAACGCTGCCAAGCCCGGACTGATTCGTCCCGACATCTCCGCGCCGGGGTCAAACATCACCTCGCTCAACTATGCGACCAACGACGGTTATGTGGCCTACGACGGCACCTCGATGGCGACGCCTTGTGCCGCCGGCGTGATGGCATTGCTCCTCGAAGCCAATCCCGAGCTACTTCCCGCCGAAATCGATTCCATCATCGAACTCACCGCCGTCAAAATCGGCAATAGCAAGAAAAACAACATCACCGGCTCGGGCCGCATCGATGCCTTGGCCGCCATCAATGCCTTGTTCCATCATGGACCCACCCAGCTCACCGCCGACTACGACGGTGAAACGGTCGTATTAAATTGGGTTGCCGCCCCCGAAGGCATCTCTTATACCGTCTACCGCGACGGCCTACCCATTGCCACGGGCCTGACAGCAACCACCTACACCGACCATCTCAGCTATGGCGGCAGCTACACCTACTATGTGACCGCCCAACTCGGCAACGACATGACCTCGCTTCCCTCCAATTACGTCACCTTGACGAAAACTGTTGAGATTGAGGCCGAAGTCATCAACAACATGCGCGTGTCGTTGTCGTGGAACCTGCCTACGGGCATATACGACGGCTTCGAGTCGGGCGACTTCTACCAAAACATGTGGATCAACGACGCCACCAGCCCTTGGGTCGTCACCGACACGCAACCCAACACAGGCACCTATTGCGCCAAGTCGACCAACACGGGTATGTTCTCCAACAGCAAAATCTCGTTGGCGGTCAACCTGCCCACAACGAGTGTCGTGAGCTATTATGCCCGCGTCAGCTGCTTCCCGCTCAACGGCTGCGGCTTCTTTGTCGACAACGTGCAGTATGGCGAGACCTTGAAAGACGAAGTGCCGTGGACACGCTATACGGTGACCATTGGCCCCGGTAACCACATCTTGGAATGGAAGTATGCCAACCAACTCAATGAGGGCGAATACGACAACGCATTCTATA
>Ga0247608_10002678_pt1 | contig 21740 bp, 19 predicted proteins | sample 176DNAGHGlowgp2_FD_193490 | JGI IMG/M metagenome (GOLD analysis project Ga0247608, IMG submission 193490) | Sheep rumen microbial communities from Palmerston North, Manawatu-Wanganui, New Zealand - 1766 DNA GHGlow gp2 | ecosystem: Host-associated > Mammals > Digestive system > Stomach > Rumen ...
CAATGCTGCAAAGCATTCCTTTATGGGCATATCACCTGAACCCATCATCTTATATACGACCTTGTCACCGTCCATGACGCTGTCCTTGACGTGCGTGTATTTGATGAGCTCGCCTAAGTTTGCAACAGTCTCTTCGGGGCTCTCGCCTGCGAACCTGTAAGGGTGATGCATGTCCCAGAGGGCTGCGACCTTACGGCTGCCGATGGCATCGATGACTCTCTTGAGCCTCTTTGTATCGCAATATACGCCGTTTGTCTCGAGGAGCAATGTCACATTGTACTCTTCCGCGATCGAAACGAGCTTCTTCATGATGTCTATTACTATATTGTCGTCAACTTCGCCTGCAGGAGCGGGATCCCTGTCACCGAGGACACGGATGTAACTGGCGCCGACCTTGCCTGCGAGCTTGGCATATGCCGTAACTTCCTCTACGGCTTTGGCTTCATTAGCCGGGTCATTAACGACCACGCCGGAGGACAGGCATGATATCTCGAGCTTTAGCTTCTTCAGCTTTGCCACTGTAGCATCGATATTCTCGTCCCTGAACGGGGGCGCCTTTACCGAGAAAATGTCCTTGCCAAGGCCTCTGAGCTCGATCCCGTCGAACCCGAAATCCTTTGCCATCGAATAGATCTCCTGCCACGTAAAGTCGGGGCATGCCAATGTCGAAAAACTTGTTTTCATAATATACCGCTCTACTTTTCTTCAGATTATCGCAGAAAATTCTAACATACCCCTATTTGTTATTAAATATGTTTTCGCGCAATGAAACTTAACGATAGATGACAAAGTCTATAGTATAATTGCCTTATGGACACCTCAAGGACAAAACGCACCGCGACCATCATCTTCATCCCGTCATTCCTGATAATCCTGGGAATGCTCCTCTGGAAATGCAGATACGGCTTCCCTTCCGACGAAGCGCTGTATCTGCTCGTGCCGATGAGGTTCATAAACGGTGACATCCCCCTGATCCACGAGTGGCACCCGACGCAGATCTGCTATATCTGGCTGCAGCCTGTCGTGGCTCTGTTTCTTAAGATCAACGGAGGTACCGAGGGTATCTTCCTGGCGTTCAGATATATCTTTACGGCAGTATGGGGATTGTTCTCGCTGTTTGTTTTCGCAAGGCTGCGTAAGATCTCCCCCATTGGTGCGCTTCTGGCATCGCTGATGATATTCATATATGTTCCCTTTGGTGAGATGGCACTGTACTATAACACGATCGGCATCATCACATTGCTGTCGTCATCTGTGATCGTGCTCACTGCGCAGAAATGGAAACCGTTCCAGTACATGGCAGCAGGCGCCCTCTACGCTGTAGCCGTGACCTGCTGTCCGTTCCTGGCACTGGCATTCCCGGTGCTCATCATCATCGCCATCATCTGCAAGGAGAAGCTGTTCCTGTTCTTCACCGGCGGCATCCTGGTGATATTTGCGGTCTTCTGCATCTATTGCCTGTCCAAGGCATCGCTTTCCGATATCATCCATTCCATACCCTACCTCGCCGGCGACAGGGAGCATCCATTCAGCCTGACTGACAAGATCGCGACTTACTTTCTGTCGATCCTCACATCCTCATATCTTACCCCAGTGTTCCTTGCCCTTCTCCTTGGCCCCATTGCACTTGCACTCTGCCGCAAGGACAGCAGGACGCATAAGATAGGGTTCGTGATCACAGTAGCACTTACCATCGCGATGCAGGTCATTTATCTGGTTAAGGGAAGCTTTTTCAATACGTTTATGTTCGCGCCGATGTTCATCGCCGTCTATTGTTTCATAACAAGCAAGGATAAGGATATCCGGCGGCTGTTCTTCATGGTATGGCTGCCTGGTCTGTTCTACACGGTATGCCTCCACATGTCGTCCAACCTTGATTTCGGGGCGATATCATCCGCCGCCTCCATCCCCTCTGTTGCATCGGTCATCATTGCAGTCATCTACATCAGGGAAGAGTTCAGCACCGGCGATCTCAGGAAGATCTCGATCGCAGTCTTTGCTGCGCTTATCGCCTTCCAGCTCTCTGTCGAGACCTACATGAGGATAACGTACATCTTCAGTGAGAACACGCTCTCCAACATGACGGACACAGCTGACAAGGGCGCCATGAAAGGCCTGATCAGCACCGGCAACAGGATCTTCTACTATGAGGTAATGCTCTACGAACTCAAGCCCCTGATCGAAAGCGATGCTGACAAAGTCCTTATAATGTCACCTGAGTCATGGATGTATCTTGAAGTGGATAAGGCGATCGGTTCATATACCTGCTGGTCGCCGCTGATAGATGATTACACGGTAGACCTTCTCGAAGAATACTATGGCATGTATCCGGACATGAAGCCTGACATGATATATGTCGAACCATATTACACCGATCTTGTTCCGCGCCTGGCATCCCTCGGCTATACGGAACAGAAGACTGCGCTCGGCGGGTATGTGCTGAGCTGATGGATGTGACACCCGGGACACCTTTGATCCCGGTCGTGGGATCAGCTCATTCTATAAAACACTCTATGTATTTTCATTACATAGAGCGATACATAGAATACTCTATAAACCATTCTATGTTTTTCCATTACATAGAGCACTTTATAGAATGGATCATCAGGTAGCCATAAACCACCCCTCATCTGACACCCGGGACACCCCTGCGGAGCTTAACAACCTTCTTCACCGGATCCAATCTGCGTCACTCCCGTCAAAAAAAGAGGCCGCCTCTCTCACGAGACAGCCCCCTTGCAATTTACCTTTAGCTAAAACTTACGGGATATAGCTGATAACGATCTTGGAGATCTCACCCTTCTTGTACTCGAAAGAATACTCTCTTGAACCGAGATACTTCTCAGACTTCTGCTTGTAGTTGTAAGTATCTGTGTAGTATCCGTCGTCACCGTCATAGTGATCCTTATCGCCTTCCTTAGGCTCACCGGCATTTGCTACGAGCTCATCCATTGTGATGTCGTAAGGGAAATCGAATGAGAGGTTAGCGTTGTTCTGATAGTGATCATCAATGCTGGGCATGTAGATCCTGTAGATAACGCACTCGCTCATGGGCTTCTCTGAATCAGAAAGGTTCATAACATAAACCTGAGGTGACCAGAATTTGTCGAGTTCGATGCCAAATCCGTTGAAAGACTGTGTGTTCTTCTTGATCTTCTCAGAAGCATACTTGATGTCGCTCTCCTTGAAAGGAACACCGTCATCGATCATCTCCTGAAGTGTTGTTGTACCGAGTGTGTACTTCTTGCCGTTTACGAAGAAGTGCATATCCTCGAAGTCAAGGACCTTGCCTGTGTAAGCTGCACGGCTAGCCTGTGTAGCCTCAGTCTCCTCAGAAGTTGTTGTAGTGGTTGTTGACTCCTCGGACTTCTCAGTCTTCTCGGTAGACTCCTCTGTTTCTTTTGTATCTTCTGTCTCTTCTGTCTGTGACTCCTCTGTGCGGTCTGTATCGTCGTCTGTACGCTTATTTGCGTTACAAGCAGCGATGGACATTACCATACAGCCTGCGAGAAGGAGTGCTACGATCTTCTTGCTTTTCATGATTTTGTTCTCCCTTTCATAAAATAAAGCGTCAACATAATATCACAATAATCCGACGTGTCAAGTCACGAATATTTCGATGTGAAAAGCTCCGGATCCTTATTATAGATATAGTCTCCCAGTTTATCAGACACTTCGATCACCATCCGCTCATAGGCGCACTGAAGGGGTGATACGCGGTTCTCGTCGCCGGTATTCATCCGGTTGGCGCAGCCGCATGAATTAGTGCAGCGCTTGTTGAGATCACAGGAGAGACACTCTTCAGGTGTATTGGACTTGGAAGAGATGCGGACGAGATTGTCCTCATCTATGCCGTCGTAGACATTGCCGAGGTAGTATTCCTTGTCACCGATAAAGGATGTGCAGGGATACAGGTCACCTTTGGGTGTCACAGGCATCTGCCTAGCACCGAGATGACATTTGGAATCCGGGTTATATCCCCGTATCATCTGCATGATCTTGACGTCTAACGGGCCTATGTCAAATTCCGCCCCTTTAAGATAGATCTCCTTAAGGAATTTGGCAGTCTTCTCGAGTTCTGCCCTAAGTTCCTCCAGCTTCTCCTCACTCCACGAGACCTTATGGCCGTAAGCGGGAGTCATGGAGACCTTCTTAAAGCCGAGTTCATAGAAGTATTTGACTGAATCCGAGTAATACGGGACTGCATCCGGGCATATCGTTGCCATGGCGATGGAATCGGGCAGGTATTCCAGAAGGAGCTTTGCCTTGGACTCGAGCACTTCAAAAGTCTTGCCGCCCGTGACATATCTCCTTGCAACATCCTGAGCCAGACCGTCGAAAGATAGTCCGATCACCATGCCATGTTCCCTTGCAACAGCAAGAAACCCCGCATCGAGCAAAGTGCCGTTCGTCGTCATCTTGCAGTCAAACCGCATTCCGGTCTCGGCCGACTTTGCCCTGCAGTATTCCAGTGCTTTATAGATCAGGTCTTTCTTCAGGAGCGGCTCACCGCCGAAGAAACACAGGCCGGCCCTCTTCCCCTTGGAGAAAGCAAGATCGCATGCCTTGATAAGAGTCTCCTCCGACATGTCACAGGGATGCTTCTCGCGTATGCAGTAACTGCAGTTCATGTTACAGTTGTCAGTAAGGTGTAAAGTCAGATTCATTTCGAGGATGCCTTGTCGCCTGTTATGGGGAATGCCGTAGGCGGAGTCTCACTTGGGTCCAGGCAGACCATTCCGCCTGCAATATCCAGATCATCCGTGGGCACAGTGTCTGCCACTTCACCGTCGAGCTGTACCGGGTCGTCTGTGGGATCAACCACCTGAATGTCACCGGCTATGTCGACTGCTCTTGTCGTGGGATCCGCCTTGTCCGGAACATCCCTTCTGATCCTCTTGGGATCGGCACAGCCCGTTGCTGCGGATGCCAGCATTATGGCAGTCATGCCAGCTGCAAAGAGCGGGATCTTATAGTTCTTAACAGGTGTTACCTTCATTATCTTGCCCTCCATATCAGGTTTTCTGTCATTAATACAACCGGGAGACCCGAAATGTTGCACGCTGAACAGATTATTTTATTATCCCCGTTATCCTTCCTTCACCATCTACCGCAAGATCATGCGGTCTTACCGGAGCTGCACAGTAAGGGCAGCTCGTATGATGTCCTACGACATATGTCCCGCCGCAGTACTCACAGGCCTCCTGTCTGATCACTTCGCCGCTGCAGTCGACCATCTTCCTGAACTTTTTGGCACGGAACGGGTGGTAGTCTATCACAAAGAAAGCACAAAGCCCGACTATGCCCAAGGCTATCAGTGCAAACGGCATAAGAAACCAGTTGACATTGACTTCCATTACAGTGCCGCTAAACTCGTTGACCGCTTCAGCGAATGCATCACCTACGGTACAGTCATCCTTAAGGAGCTTGCGCTGCACGTTGTTGTTGAACCTTGTAGTCTTGCCCGGAGTAAGGATCTTATCGGTAAGGTCTCCCTGCATGCCCTCCCAGTACCAGTCAACAAAACCTGAGGTCTTATTCACGGGCTGCGAATACACGAACAGCCAGTGTGACTCGTCATCGAAAGTATTAACATACAGGTCATACGCGTAATTCTCGAGCGATGTATAATTCTTATTCCACTCTTCATTATTGACCGTGATCATCGCAGGCGTGATATTCGTCTTATACTGAAACACTTCAAACTTATCCCTAAGGTTCTCCTCTTCCACGGGACTCATGACTCCTATCCTGTCATCGATGACTATCTTTGTATCCGGATAGGAACCGAGCTTCACCGGAATGTCGAACATCGTCTTTGAGAAACCGAGGATAAGGAAGATAAGGAGAGGAACAAAGAGGAAGAGCCACAAAAGCCCTTTAGCGCCGCTTCCTGCTTTGGTAACATCCATGTTGGCATAAAGGAATTCAGGCTTGTTGTCACTGCCATAATAGAAGAACGTCTTAGCTCCGGGAAAGTAGGATCTCGATGTCCTGAGACGAGGTGTATAGCTGAACGGACTCCCCCCGCGTCCATGCGAAGAGGATCGGGAGTGTGAGGAATGATGTGAACCGCCGTGCGAGCCGCCTCCGTGTGAGCCGCCGCCTGATGAATGTGGCATGACGCTATCCCCTCCCTTCCCGTATAAATCAACAAGTAAAATATTAGCATAATATGATAGAATTAACAAAGGACGGAGGTGGATGATGAGACTAGAAGAACTTCTCGTTTACGACGATATCGTAATACAGTGTCACGACAACCCTGATGCCGATGCGATCGCTTCAGGATTCGCTCTTTATGAATACTTTCTTGCACATGACAAGAAGCCGGAATTCATCTACAGAGGAGCCAATATGATCTCGAAGAGCAACCTCCTCATGATGGTGACTCAGCTTGAGATACCGATCGAATACGCTCCTGACTTCGACAGGGTTCCCGAACTCCTTATCACCTGCGACTGCCAGATCGGCCAGCGCAACGTCACCAACACAGATGCAAAGACATATGCCGTGATCGACCATCACCAGCCTACTGTAAATCTCCCTGATCTCAACGAGGTCAGGAGGAGCGTCGGAAGCTGTGCGACAGTCGTATGGGACATGATGAGAGTGGAAGATCTCGATGTCAATCTGAACAAGAATCTTGCCACAGCCCTCTACTACGGACTTTACACGGATACCAACAAGTTCTCGGAATTATCCCACCCGTTGGACCGTGATATGATCGATAACCTGATCATCAACAAGAGTCTCATCACGGAGATGAGCAATTCCAACATCTCCCTCGAGGAACTCAAGATAACAGGCAAGGCGATCTTCGACTACGATTATCATCCGGAGAACAGGTATCTCATAATCCACGCAGAGCCCTGCGACCCCAACATCCTTGGCGTCATAAGCGATTTCGCGATGGAGACCGCTGATGTTGATGTATGTGTTGCATACTTTGCTTCACAGTCTGAGATCAAGTTCTCCGTAAGATCCTGCGTCAAGGAAGTCCATGCTAATGAACTTGCATCATATATCGCCGACGGCATTGGCGGGGGCGGAGGCCATCTCCTGAAGGCCGGCGGCACGATCTGGCCCGATAAGATAACTTCGTCAATATCTGAAGTCATCGCGGGCAGGATCCGCAGTTATTACGATTCCTACGTTATCATCTATGCCAAGGATACTATCCTTGATACATCGCTCATGAAGCTCTACACCAAGCGTGAACAGAGGCTCGGAACAGTTAAGCTCACTGATGTATTCCCTTCCGGAACGCTCGTTGAGATAAGAACACTCGAGGGCGACGTCAATGTCACGATCGCTGACGATACATACCTCATGATAGGCATCGAGGGAGAGATCTATCCGATCAAGGAAGAGAAGCTCGTGAACAGCTATCAGATGACGGGATTCGTTTTCGTGAAGGATTTTGAATACCAGCCTACCATAAGAGATCTGGCAACGGGCGTCACCAAGCCTGTCATCCCTTACGCCAAGACTGTTATCAGTCCTCCGGGCACGTCTGTCATCTATGCTGCAGAACTCACGATGCCTACGAAGCTCTTCACCGCGTGGGACGATGAGAAGTACTATTCCGGCAATCCTGGCGACATCATCGCAGTAAGACAAGACGACCCTCATGACATATACATCATAAAGGGCCGCCTTTTCGATCAGCTTTATAAGGAGATCTGATATCTCAGATCCCGTACAGTGACTTCAGGTCTTCTGCAGGCTCTATTCCCTGCAGTGTTTCCTTTGCCTTGTTCTTCAGGTCTTCAAGACTGTAGTGCTTGAAGTATCCGAGGTATTTCTCGTTTGAGTCCGTGAAAGTCACTGCGTAGAACTCATCACTCTTCCTGCAGTATCCCATGCAGTTTTGCACGCATATCGTCTCTACCCATGTATCAGTCTCGATAACATCACAGAGCTCGCCGATGCGTATGGTCAGAGTCTTATTCTCATCATCGAAAGAGAACTTTGCCTTGAAGTCGTATACCCTGTCGTAAGCAGTGATGTTCGAGCTGCCGGTAAAGCTTCCAGACTCAGGATCATACCTGTACATGGATCCGTTGTTATACGCTACATAGAGAGTCATGGGGTCCTTCTCTCCCATCTTGTGGAAGCACATGCCAAGAGGCGTCATTCCATTCGTGGAAATCTGACGCTCAACAGAACCATCCTTGTTGAGGATCAATATGTAGTTATTATCTGCAACTGCCATGATCGAACCGGTATCATCTTCAGCGGAACACAGAGATCCTGACCAGTTGTTAGGCACGGCAACATCACTGACTTTGGCTTTGTCGATATCAATGATATATTCGCCGGAAGGATTTGAAACATAGACAACATTCGCCTTCTCCAGGTATTCAGGTGCAGAAGGCACGGAAGCCCTATCAAAGTCTTCGATCGTATAAGACATCTTCTTGCCGTCGGTTACGTCATAGATACTGACTTCATATTCCTTTGTTTTCTTGTCCTGCTCGATACAGACATACTTTCCGTCTGCAAAAACATCAGCTTCTGATACAATGTAGAAGACCTGGTCCAAAGCGATCGTTCTGGTGTTGCCCGTTCTGAAGTTCACCGCAACGAGTGAAGTACCGTCAAACCCCCTGAAGCAGAAGAATAACTCATCCTGATACCTTCCGAGGATAGTATAATAAGATGCATTAGTACCTTCCTCATCAAGCACCGTGGAATTCATTAACTTATGAGTGGCAGGATCGATAAAGAACGCCGTAACGCCCGTATCTTCTCCTGATACGAAAGCGAGAACTTCATCATCGACAAACGAACCGATCTGATAACCGCTGATCTTTATACCATCGATAAGCTGAATATCCTCATCACTGATATACGAGTCATAGTGTATGATCCTCGTACTGAAATCCTTGCAGGCATAGACCCCACCGTTTACAGTTGCAGAATTGAGGCCGTCAGAGAAACAATCCATGTAGGAGAACATATCAATGGCAGACTCAGGCATCGGCGAAGCAAAACCTCCGTCCCGCGTGACATATACGGGCATTCCGTCACCGTCAACATCACTTGCACTTACGATGGAATCATATACACATCCTCCGTGAATGACCTTACCGGTAGCGCAATCATATATCGATGCGGCATTTGCATGATAGAAGCAGATGGCCTTCTTGGCAGGAAGCCTTAAAAACCCTGTTGCGCGCATTACGCCTATACTCGACATCTCCTGTGTCCACAGCTTTATCATCGTATTCGGGTTATAGCAGTCAACGATAGTTGTGTCGTTCTTGATAAAAGATCTGTCGCCCCATGCGTATGATGAAGAAAACATATTCGAAGGCGTAGCTGTCATTACATGGTCATCATCTCCCCATTCGACTGCGCACATGGCCTCCTCCTGCAAGGCGGAGACATTAAGTCTCTTTGTCGTAAGGTCATAGATGCCCAGTGCATACTTAGAGCCGACATAGCATTCTATCGCAATCCGCTTCCCATTGGGTGACAGGACAGTCTTGCTGAATGACAGGACCTCTCCGCCATATGTATCAGGGACCTCGATCTTCTGCAGCAGTTTTCCGTTAGTCTTATCGAACTCCAGCAAGAAGCTCTCCGTCGTGCGCATTATCACACTATTACTGCCTTCCATCAGATCCGCCCGCTGGAAATACTCATCAGTGAGCACATAATTCCACTTCTTGTTTCCGTCAGGTAAAGTGTAGTCCACAACCTCCTTACTGTTCCAGATCATGAGCGACTCATCTTCGAGAAAATGCATCCCGTTCATCCCGTCACAATACTTGTTCAATACGACCTGATGAGTCTTGGAATCCCATACCATGACATTATTGAGCACATCCTTGGCAGCAAGATAGCTTCCCTTAGGTGACACCACGAAAGAATCAACGAGGTTCGGCATCTGGTAATTCCAGTCTGAATCTATGCTGAATCCGCTGTTCGTCGTATAAGCCCTCGTCGCATTCGTGATCGCCCTCAAGGCCTCAGGAGTAACGGGACGCTCATCATCCCCGTCTTTCGGAAGAGAAGCAAGCGCAAGCTGCAAAGCCTCGATCCTCTGGCCATCCTCAAGATACTTCTCCGATTCGTTCGCCAGATACTTCGACTGGCTGATCAGCTGCTCGCGGTAACTCTTGTCGATCTTCATCCTGCTGTATGTCATATACCCGCCAAAGACGATCATCCCCGCGATCACGGCCGCACCGATGATGCCCATCCTGCGCATCTTGTACTGACGCTGTCTTCTCACAAGTTCATCATATGAACATCCGATAAGCGCAGATGCGAGCCTCGGGAGCTCCTCATTCTTCGCCTTCTTGAACGGCATCCTGTAATCACATGACAACGGCTCGATCGGCACCTTGACACTCGTCTTGATGCCCATCTCATTCTCGACCATCCTCTCATCGGACAGGAGTTCTTCGGGGATAACATCCTGCGGCTCTCCGCCTGCCAGGACAGTCAGGATCTGATTCTTCGTGTGGTTCCTCAGGAAGAACTGTATCTCCCTCCTGACCCAGATCGACTGCTTCGTATTGGGAGAGCAGATGACAATGAGATACTCCGCCTTCTCAAGGGCATTTGAGATCGTATCCGTCAGATCGCTCGTGATCGGCAGCTCGTCCTTATCCCTGAAGATCCTCTCGATCTTCTTCCTGCCCGTCTTCTTCTTGATCTTCCCGGGGATCCTGAATCTCTCCAGGTTCCTCTGCACATGCTCAGCCACCTTCGTGTCAAGGTCAGCATGCTTATATGAGATAAAAGCATTATAGAAATCAATCATCTGATCGTCTCCCCTACTAGATAATAAAACATAATAAGTATATCAAATAACACGCGAAAAGGGGGTGTTTGTTGTATTCTGCTTTCTTATGCTCTGCTGATGATGCAGCAGTACTTCTGCAAAGGTGTCCCGGGTGGCATATGAGTGTTGGTTTATGACTGTCTGACGATCCATTCTATAAATTGCTCTATGTAATGAAAAAACATAGAATCGACTCTTTGTCCATGTTTTTGTCAATGTTTTTAATTTACATGGACAATATCCCGGACACAGGTCGCCCATCAACTCTTTGTCCATGTTTTTGTCAATGTTTTTAATTTACATGGACAAAATACCGGACATCGGCTTCACCTCTATGTAATGAAAATACATAGGGTGGATTATAGAATGAGCTGATCCCATGACCTTGATCAACGGTGTCCCTGGTGGCATCCGGCGTTGCCAGTCTCACCAGGTGTATTAGACAAGGATTGTCAGTCAGACAATCGCTCAGACTAACCACCTCCAGTCTGAACGTTAGTCTGCGGCTATCGGGTTGTTGTAATGCTTTATGAGATCCTTATCTATGAATAGAAAAGCATTGGATGATACACAGAAAGATGTTGCTGAATCGGCCAAATCATCTCAATCTACTCCCCGCAAGCGCGAAGGATCAATTTTCCGGGGATCTTTGAGCACCGCCGTCAGTTCTACATACTTACGGTTTCTGCGCACTACTAGTGACGGCGAGTGCGACTGTCCCCGGAAAATTGATCCGCAGCGCCCAAAATACCCCTTGACACACAATACTATGTGTCGTATAGTATAGCACGAAGGGAGGTATGTGACATGGATGCACAGATCAAACGTGGCTTACTTGATATCTGCGTACTCGCGTCGATCAAATATGATGATTCGTACGGATACAAGATAATAAAAGACATCAAGCCATATCTTACGATCTCTGAGTCAACGCTCTATCCGATCCTAAGAAGATTAGAAGAACAAGGTTGCCTGACGGTCCGATCAGCCGAACACAACGGGAGACTCAGAAAGTACTACCACATTACCGATTCCGGTCAGAAAAAGCTCGAGGTTTTCGCCGGGGAATGGAAAGAGATAATGTCGATCTACGATTACGTAACGAGGGAGTGTGACGAAGAATGAACAAAAAGGAATTTTTAGATGACGTGCGCGGGCGCCTTGCAGGACTGCCTGAAGCAGACATCGACAAGGCACTTGAATTTTACGAAGAATCGATCCAGGACAGGATCGATGAGGGACTATCAGAAGAACAGGCCGTTGCAGGCGTCGGAACGCCCGAAGAGATTGCACAGCAGATCCTGATGGATACGCCGCTGTCCAAGATCGTTAAGGCTAACATCAAGACGAGCGAACGCAAGTCAGTCAGAGTCTGGGAGATCATACTCATAGTATTGGGCTTCCCAATATGGTTCTCCGTGCTCATGGCACTGTTCGCGATAGCTCTTGCAATAGCGATCGTCTTCCTGGCGCTCATCATCGTGTTTTTCGCGATCGTTCTGGCGTTTGGTGTTGCCGGTATCGCAGGAATATTCGCTTCTATCATGTCACTTGCCGGCGGAAACGGCATGTCAGCTCTGACGACTCTGGGTGTATCGCTCATCCTCATAGGACTTGCACTGCTGCTGTTCATACCGGCTAAAGCAGTAACACTCTGGCTCATCGAGCTCATGGGAAGATTTGTAAAGTGGATCAAAAGTTTATTTATCAAAAGGAAAAATAAGTGAGGAATTTTAAAATGGGAAAAGCAGCAAAGATCATTCTTATTACAGCAGGTATTCTTATCATCACGGGTATCATCATTTCGATCATCGGATACAGTTTATTATCGCGCCGGACAGTATCGGCCGAGACTTACGAGAAGAAGGAATCGACCATCACAGACAGTTTTGATTCGATAACTATCGACGAGGTCTCTGCAGATGTCAGGATCGTTCCTTCAGCAGACGGAACGACTAAGGTCGAGTACTACGATTCCGAGAGAATGGTGCACAAGATCAATGTTAATTCAGGAACACTTGAGATCTCCGTAAACGATACCAGTATCAGCCACTGGTGGGACTATATCGCAAATTTTGACTGGACTTTCAGGAGTTTTGACAATCCCGAAAGGACAACGACACTCTACCTGCCTGAGGGCTCATACATCCGTCTTAATGTAGACGGTGTAAGCAGTGACATCAAGGTCAGTAAGGAATTCACTTTCGAGAAGATCAAGTTCAATACGACATCCGGCGATATCGCAACTGAATGCGTAGTTACCGATTCTTACAGTGTGAACACTACCAGCGGCGATCTGTCCGCAGGCAACATCGATCTTGCAACATTAGACGTATCTACAGTCTCAGGTTCTGTTACGGTCAACGATTCAAAGATCGCAAGAAAGCTCGATATCTCCACGACTTCAGGCGACGTAACACTTAATAACGTCGCTGTGGAGAATGCATCGGTCAATACAGTATCAGGTGACGTAAAGGGAACTCTCATCGGCGATCACCACTACGAGACCGACACAGTATCAGGTGACATCAAGCTGCCTTCCAACATCGAAGGCGCACCGGTAGTCAATATCGATACAGTATCAGGCGACATCACATTTTCCTGATATCCGCGCTCGAAAAGGATAACAACTCATCTCCCTTGTGTGATAAAATCTCTTTATCAAACACAAGGGAGATTTTCTATGGATCTGGCACAGACTTTGATCGACAGCATGACATCGATCGACTCAATAAGCGCATTAACGAGCAGGACTCAGGGAGCTGCCCCTTCGCAGATCAAGACTGCTATCACAAACGCGATCCCCGGCATTATGGAGAGCATGCAGAAGAATGCTTCGACAGAAGAAGGTGCATCTGCCCTCCTGGAGGCTCTGGGTCAGCACACAAACTCCGGATCTATGAGATCCCAGCTGGCAGGCGCCGACTTAGTTGACGGTGACAAGATCATCACCAAGATCTTAGGCTGTGACAAGTCTGATTTTATCTCGCAGGTCGCACAGGCTGCAGGGATCGACTTCAACCAGTCCAGAACGATCCTGAGCAGCATCGCTCCCGCCATCATGAGCACTGTATCATCAGCAAATAACAGCTACAACGCACCCGGAGCCAGATCAGGCGTAGGCGCTGATTATCCCGGCGGCACAACAAGATCCGAGGGGCCTGATCGATCCAGATTTACTTCAACATCATTTGTTAATGATTCGGAGTTATCTCAGCTTAAGGATACTGTCGGATCACTTCTGATCGACGACGAAGACAGAGCTGCATTGAACAGCATGAAGGGCGAATCACTCGTCGATTCACTTAAGAAGCTGTTTTTGTGACAGAAGTATACGGACACCGGTTACATCTGGTGTCTGACTATGCCGTACTCATCACCGTCACGGAAATACGGGCAAGCCATTGCCTTATCTCTTCTTGCAGTCATAAACCTGATGAGTTCATCCTCGTCCATACCGCAGTCGCAGTACTGCTCACCTGTAACCTCATCGTATGCGTTGAATATGCACTTGTCACAATTGTTAGCCATGCGTTGTATTATAGCACACTCAGGAACCCACTCTCAAAAGCACCGGGAAAAGGGAAAGTCTTTACACGGTCATCGAACTCATAGAACAGCACCGTTATATAGCCTCCGTCTATCTTCGTAACTTTTCCGGGACCAAAAGCTTTATGACGGACGACCGATCCGATTGTTATACCCGAGACATCCACTTCTGCTGCAGGCGGCGCCACTGGAGCCTTGCGTTCCACTACAGGAGGAGTATATGAGGGCCTATATGTTGGAGATAACGAAGTCATTGGAGCAAGATCAGATACGATCGGAGTGCGGCCGGTGGATCTCTTTTTTTGTGATTTCCGCTCAACAATATAATCCTGCTCTCCCCCGTCCTCATCATCGACAGAGATAACTATACCGGTCGGCATCGCCATTCCAGCATAGAAATCATCTCCAACTGACATCGATTCTGAGAGCACACCATTCATCTTGTCGTAGTCCTCTTTGGATATAACTGTACTGAATAATCCGATACTCTCTCCAGCATGACGGTCAACGCCTGCATATGTCAGGCTCGCATCTTCATATCGTTTAAATTTATAAACTGCATCATTCATCAGTGACTCGTTAAAAACATTAAGTGATACGAGCAGTTCGAAATCCTTCACATCAAGACCTGTAACTTTGCGGAACAGTTCAGGTTCCAATTGGGTGATTACATCCTTAAGACTATACTCACGGTAATCAGTCAGATACATGAACACAGGCACTCTCGTCGCGAACTTGATGAGTTTCTCCTGTATCTTCTTACGAAGCGACTTGTATTCTTTCTCCTCATCAGAAAGTTCTTTCTTCTCTTTGGGAGTCAACTCGCTCTTCTCCTTCTTAGCCTTCTTGACCGCCTCTGACTTATTAATGATCGTCTCGATATCCTGATTAAGACTCCTGAATCCTTCTATCCTCATAAGCGCGGCCATAGCTTCCTCATTTGTCATGAGCCTGCGAAGTGTATCATTATCAACATTAACGAGCAGAGCTGATTCCCACCTCTTTGCCAGGAGCGTTGCCGTAGTACCTGCCATTGCAAGATCTAATATCTCGGCAGCATCTACCTGACGCATCGCACTTCCGTCATACGCAAGTACCGGAAGGAAGTTGATAAACTCCCCTACCTTCTTCTCAGGGTTACTCTCATCAACATTGAGCCTGCAGCTGTAATCAGAGATCTGCCTTAACGCACGATCCAGAGCAAAATCAAACACATAGCATTCACGCTTGATGATCTGTTTCTTGCCACTGTCAGTTATTATCTCCCAAGGGCTCTGCACTCTGAATGCTGCCTGGAAATATGTCTCAGGGCTCTTGAGGTTACAGAGCATCAATATACCAGTCCACGGCTTTACCGTAACTCCTGTCATCAGTTTTCCGCATGACAGCGTTATAGTCTTTGATGACAACGGATCTGCCATTGCTGACTGAACCGGATCCAATGCTTTTACACCAACGCCGGCCTCAACACCTGCACATACGATCACCTTGTAATCATCAAAGAATGAATTCTGCCGCTGCCTCAGCAAATTACACATTGCATAACAGGAATTGACTTTCGGAAGGAACCATAACGTATGGCTCAGCACATTCAGCAGTCTTGTATCCGAAAACGGCATTGGGGGTTTCTCCGCCCCCTGCTTCAACTCATCAACAGTATTAGCCATATAAGAGCCTCTGATCAGATCTAACCATTTCTGAACATAATCCTCATACTTAAAATAAGCGTTCTCCCCTTCGCCCTCAGCTGAGAAGAAAACATTGAGATCGAACTCGTCAAATTCTCCTTGCTTGGCGATCCTAACGATACTGTCCGGAACCTTATATGTCAGCATTACCATTCTTGGGAGGGCCTCGTACGGGTTATCTTCACCCACCCAGTTAAGCTTTGCTCTCTGCTCATCGGAATATGTCCAGTTATAAATCTGCTCTTCTATAAACTCGCCAGAATTGAGCGCACGGAACGGCGTTCCGGACAGGTATAGATAATACTTTGTCGTTATGGGCAGCCATGTCTCATCGTAAGCATTGCCGCGGTCATATCTGCTGAGATCATCCTCGTACGTGTCTTCATCACTTTCGAAAAGCTGCTTCGCACTCTCCTTCCACGCACCGAAATGGTATTCGTCAAAGATCACCAGATCCCAGTTCGTCGCATGCACCCACTCATTATTCGCCTTGATGCCGCCGGTCGCCTTATTCACTCCCAAAAAGTCCTGAAAAGAACCGAAGCACACGATCGGTCTCTTCTTATCCGCACGCTGATACTGGTTATCTATCGTGTCCTTAAGGTTATTTGGATCCCTTGCAATAAACTGCCATCCCTCAAAGTCCACATGCGTCATCAGGTCTTCACGCCACGCCTTCTGGACCGCCGGCTTGAACGTCAGTATAAGCACCTTCGTAAGCCCCATCCTCTTGGCAAGCTGGTACGATGCGAAAGTCTTGCCGAACCTCATCTTCGCATTCCACAGGAACTTAGGGATCCTGCCGCCTTCCTGTGCAGTAGACTCGTAGTAACCCATCGTCCTCTTAACAGCATCTTCCTGCTCAGGCCTCATCCCGAAAGTCTGTGTCCGGTTCTCGACATTCTCCGTCCTGTTTCTTACCGCAACGATAGCTGCCTTAACATCATCTGCAGTACAGCGGAACCACTCTCCGCCCATCCCCCGGACTTCCTTCTTCTTCAGCATTCTATGAACATCACTGTCCCTGAAATGCGTGCCGTCAGGATACATAGCAGATTCGCGCAGAACTATCCTGTACGGAACACTCCCGTCAGGTCTCTTTGTCGGATACTGCTGAGCAACTCTCTTATCGACATCGACCGCAGTATAGCCGACTTTGAGCAGTCCCTCGTACTGAGGATTGGTGTCCTCATATGCGTAGATCATGGGGTGGGATGAAGGACGTTCTGGAAAAGAAATAGTATCATTCATCGTTATCTTCCTCATTCCCTATTGGTCGCATCAAGGCCTCAATATATGCAGATTCATCGTCACTTAACCCGAAATAATCAAATAAATCCTTGTCTGACCACTCTCTTAAAAAGTCCATTTTAGGCACAAACATAAAATTACTCTTAGAAATATTCATTGAAGAATAAGTTAACCTAAGCATAAATCTCGCAAACTTTGTACAGATATAATTTCTGTAATTGTTTGCTTCTTTTTCCGTATCAAAAACACCAAGTAAAATATATGAAAACGTTATTATTTCGTTAGGTCTAAGAATTCGCGGTGTTGTAATGGATTTATATCCCTTTGACGGATCGATTCCAACTTCCCCGTTGCATGGGACTAAACGGGTAGCAAATACCTTGTATTTATCTACTATATCACGGTTCTTTTTAATCTCCGATAATGATACATAGCCGTATCCTTTACTGCTGTATATTTTTACATTATGCTCAGGATCATACTCTTTCTGTCCTCTCGCACTCGTTGGAAATCCAAATGCATCAAGAGCAAACACAGTATCCAATAATGAAGCGAAATTATTACTCTTTGTTACTTTATTCAAGATTGATATAGCTGAATTATTACGAATGAAAACATCACCATATTCGTTGAGACTACGTTTCATTTCGATTCTTTGGCTTCCAGAAACACTTTCTACACTACATTCACTACATGTTTTTTCTCGATCTCGAAGGAAATAGCATACTCCACCAGCGATATCAACACCCTGAAAACAATCCTTCGAATTCTGGAAATCAACAAGTTTAGAAATATGAACGTCATTTAGCATCATATTTCTGAACTCACCCAGTCCGATACCACCCGCATACCAACGAGCGGGAATAATCATACATAAATAACGCGGATTCATTTTAATTGCTTGCTCAACAAACCTATTGTATATTGGTTGAGCTTGCGTAGCCGCTTCTCCTGAACCACCACCTGTCTCCAGTTGATATGGCGGATTACCTATTATTACATCAAACTTCATTCTGAATAACTCCTCGGGATTAGTAATATGGATAAACTCATATGCGTGCACTTCTAGATTCTCTCTATCGTATGTGCCTTCCTTTTTCGTTGCACCACAATATACGCACTTTCCGTCCTTCCACCTGTGCTTATTATTCTTGAACCTTATATTTCCCTGAATATCGTCAAACGCAGATATCGAATAGATACTGTTCGGATATTTGGAACAGTACAGACTGCGCCTTGACAGAAGACTCGTAAGTTCCGTCATGGCTATTCCGTACAACTGCTTGTGCATGATGTGATCCAGCCTCTCCTGCAGGTCTGGGATGGTGGGTTCAAGTCCCACAAGGAGCCTTTTCGCGATCTCACGGAGGAAAACGCCGGACTTTGTTGCGGGATCAAGAAAAGTCGTGTTAGGGTCGGAGAACAATTCCTGAGGAAGCATATCGAGCATTGCATTCGCGACTTCGGGCGGCGTGAACACCTCGTCATTCGAGAGATTCGCGATGCAGGACAGAACGTCGGGATTGTAGGAAGATACAAGATTACTCATAGTCAGCCAGCCTCCTGTAATCTGTGAGGGGATACTCCTTGACCGGCGACGGTATGAACGCATTGATCTCCTCGTCATATTCCCAGCCGAGCATGAAGATGTTCATCTGTTTCTCGTGTCCGTCGAGGAGCTCGGCAAACTCGTAATCGCGCCGCTTGATCTGATCTCCCGTCACAAGGTTCCACTCAGCGAAAACGATCGGTGTCCCGTCGTTCTTAAGCATCGTCAGCGCATCGCCGCACAGTATGTTCTTGCTAAGAATGAATCTCACAGTCTCGCGACACTGATCGTTCGCCTGAGACTTGGTATTCTTTGTGTATTCTTTGTTCCAGATTTCGTAGAGATTCTGCCTGCATATTTCAGCATTGTCCTCGAGGATATCGACCCCGTATATGCTCGTTACGGCAAGGACAGAATAGCGTTCATAATCGTATGGGCTTTTGCCGTACTGTTTCTTAACAACTGCGAGCTTGCGGTTAAGGATCTCCTTGAGGAAAGCACCCTCGCCGCACGCAGGTTCCAAGAACCTCGAATCGATCCGCTCGGTCTCATCCTTAACGAGGTCGAGCATAGCGTTGACTTCACGCTGAGCTGTAAAGACCTCACCGTGATCAGCAACCCTTTGCTTGGACTTAACCTGCTTATCAGGCATAAGTTAGCTCCCTTCCCGACGGGCATACAGGAAGGTTCTATAAATGTGTACTTTTTAGAATTGTAAAAACTTTGTGAAAATGCGGATCAAAATGGCGAATTGAGCCTTAAAATGGACAGTACTTGTGATATTCTTTATCTAGAGTAATTAATAAGGGCTATCACAGGAAAGTACACTTTCTTAGAATAGCCCTTTAAAAATTTATGGAATCTTTGTAGTTTTTTGCTTTGTAATAAAAGGTCGACGGCGGCATATGGCAAATCGAAGCAGCCTCTGTACCGGTTATCTGTCCTTCCCGCCACCGCTGGTAGCAGCGATAGAATTCCTGATCAACTGGTATTTCAGGACGACCGAATCTAACACCTCTCGCCCGTGCTGCAGCAATTCCTTCCGCTTGTCTCTGACGGATCGTAAGACGCTCGTTCTCAGCAACAAATGACAGTACCTGAAGTACCAGATCACTGATAAATGTTCCCATAAGATCCTTACCTCTGCGTGTATCAAGCAGTGGCATGTCGAGAACAACAATATCAATACCTTTCGATTTGGTGAGAATGCGCCATTGATCCTGGATTTCCTGATAATTCCTACCAAGGCGATCAATACTCTTGATATAGAGCAAGTCGTCTTTACGCAATTTGCGCACCAAACATTTATAGGAAGGTCTGTCAAAATCCTTCCCTGACTGCTTGTCGATATAAATGTTGGATGGCGGAATGTTATGTTCGCTGAGAGCAATCAGTTGACGATCTTCATTCTGATCATGACTGCTCACGCGTACATATCCGTATACAGAACCCATATGGTACCTCCGATTTGATTCATCAATGGACACATACCATATTTATCTGCAAATAACCATATACGATACTCTTATTAAAACCTTAATCTCTATATCGTATGTGTTCGTTTATTCAGTTGTTTGTTGTTATGTTATTGCTTCCTATTTCCTGTTCTCCCAGTGAAGCTGCGGAACGAGTTCTCTGTCCCTGATATCATTCAGGCACAGATGGATAAGAGTCTGGTAAGGGACCCCCAGCTTATTTGCTGCAGCCCTGAAGTAATCGATCGTATCGGTCTCGAGACTGATAGTGATCGTTCTTCTCTGTGCTTTGCCATTTGCAGCAGTCTCTACTTCCATAGCCACATCCTGATTAACCTCTGATCTTTTTGCCCTTGCCATAAATCACCTCATTGTTATTATGCCGTCTTGATCCCGGCAAGTTCACGAACTTTATTCAAGGAAAGTCCGGAATACTCTGCCACTTTATTAAGGTCTACTCCGTCTGCGATCATCCTGTTGGCATTCTGTATGCGGGCTTCTCTCTTGCCTTCTCTCTTGCCTTCTCTTTTGCCTGCACTTCTTCCCCTCTCTTCTGCCTCATTCCTCATCTCATCCAATAATTGGCACATAGTCTCCACACCTCCTTCATCCTCTTTGTAATATCTTACTCTATCGGCAAGTTCTTTGTGAACAATATCTTTTGGATCAGAACAATACAGATCATGCATCAGGTTGCCAAGTTCCGTGGAACTGTCCCTATCTGTTCCATTCACATAGATAATATGTTCACCATCATTAAACAGCTCATCTGTCTCGACTATCGTTCTCTCGATCCTGTACAGAGGGATCTTGCCGCCTAACACATCATTCTCTGTGATGAAGATCACATAATTCTCACGAAGATCTGTCACTTTGCATCCTGAATCGAGCATATGAGAATCCAACATGCTCGAATGATATCTGGCGCGTCTTCTGTCAGCACCTTCATTGGACCGCTGGATCTCAAAGTTATAATGATCCCCTTCACGGTCAACTGCCAGGATATCAAGCTGCAAGCCTTTTCCATTCAGGTTCTTCATCATTCTCTGGGACCTGACATCAGTTACCACTATATCATCACGGCCGAGGATGATCCTTATCAGCAGCTGTGCCCCTTCGATGTAGTTATCAAAGCACACGCTCATAAAATCATCGTCTATTAGGCGAAGCTTCCTGATTCGTTCGAGATCATCTTTATGTGTTTTTGCATTCATTTTATCCATAATAATATTATACATTGTTTATATTTATTTTCAATGTATAATACATATCACACTCAGACTATTCCAAAACAAAAAAAGGTTCTTCACGGAATACTTGGGAGTAATTACAAAAGGCAGAATGATGTATAGTGTACCAAGTGTTGCCAGCCGGTCTGAACGTGTCCGCGGTGGCTAATTTGATTGTTTGAACGATCCATTCAGACT